>Ga0209365_1000211_pt1 | contig 10611 bp, 7 predicted proteins | sample WorMetimpBELIZE2_FD_187389 | JGI IMG/M metagenome (GOLD analysis project Ga0209365, IMG submission 187389) | Marine gutless worms symbiont microbial communities from Max Planck institute for Marine Microbiology, Germany - Olavius imperfectus... | ecosystem: Host-associated > Annelida > Digestive...
CAGTCATTTGTATTGCACCCCCTACAGTACAAGTATTGACCGATGGCGCATAACATAAAATGGTAATGATAAAATTATGATAAGAATAATGATAACGATGATGATAATGATAATCATAAAACACTGATGAAATAATTGTAATATTAGTGGTCCGTATGTCAATCATAGGCCCGCTTGAAGAGCCAGGTCTTCAAGCGTCGTTTGAAAGCGTCCGTTGAGCTCATTGACATCAAAGTGCAGCCACAATAACATCATGCAGTCTGTAATTTTTTTACAAATAGTGCTTAATCAATCTACAGTTAAATTTTACAGGTTACAAGTTAAGTTTATTGCAGTCAGTCTCCTTGCAGTAGAGGGACTGCAGAATGTTCAAATAAACTGAAATATGAAAAGTGATTACACAAAAAAACAAAATCATATTTGAATTGACACAGCTTTGGCTGAAACTGATGAACTGTTGTTAATACTGTTTGTAATCATGTCAGTTTTTTAGAAAAAAATTATTTAATTATTACTAGTTAGGACTTATGTAAACTTTTGTAGGTTACTTTGTATATACAGCTAGGTAAAGCACAAAGTAATAACAGTGATGATATGCAATATGATTTACTGATGTGTTGTTGATGTGTTAGCCTGCCAATTCTAGCACTGGATCTGCTGGATCGCATGCTAGAACTTGATCCGAGTAAACGAATATCAGCTGCTGCTGCTCTGCAGAGCAACTGGCTGAAGGATGTCAGTCCTGAGAGCATTCCACCTCCAGAGTATGTTAACATTTTGTTTTTAAATAATTGTTTTCTGTTTATTAGTATTATCGTCATCATCGAAATCAGCATATTTAAAAATGTTTAGGTGGCTTAAAATCTAAACACCACAAGGACACTACAAAAATTGGAAATGTGAAGATGTCGACTTCAGAGATGTGTTCAAATACTGTAAGATTATCTGATACGTATAGTTTCTTAAATGTTAAATGAGTTGGTACAGAAGTTTTGTCCATTCTAAGCATGAATTCATGATAATGTTTAGTTTGCCAAAAGATCAAGATTGTCATGAATTGTGGAGCAAACGGCGGAAAAAAGGAATGCGTGACCAAGGTGCCGGTAAAAGGTCGGCTGAAGCTGCTGTTTCACGTTCTGGAAGTGGCAACCAGTGGAGTCCTGATTCTGAAGCATCGAATACAAAGCACAGTGATGTGACATCACCAACAGCAACCAGTCAGTGTAAGCATCATTAAAGCATCGCATAAGATATCTGATATCTGTGTCACAGTCCAGTTATAAGTATTGAATGTTTACTGCATTTTTGACCTGTTTAATAACTGCTAGCATGAATCAGAAGGGAGCTATTATAATAAATGTCACTGAATTGATTCCAGTCTTCAACACTATATTGATGACATTAATGGTGACACTGTATGCAGTTGAAGACTTGAACATTGTGTATGGCAGTTAACATGAACAAGTGAGTGTTAACTAGTAAAATGTAAGTTATGGAACATATATTGACAGTTTGTGTTTTATGTGGGTCAGCTGCTACAGCGGAAGAAACAACAATGGATTCTGTTGTATGGACAGACATGGAGAAAAGCCAGTGAACAATTCAACTTGCATCAGTGATCAACTCAGCATCAATTTCTGTTAACTCATCTTGGATAAAATACAGTAGCATAACAGTGTGCTGTCATGTGCTGATGCGTATCCCATCTCAGTGCTGATACCTGTGACATATTCTAAACCTAGCTCAGATGATCATCATTCATTTTCACAAGCGTCGTACTATAGGAAGTCATCATGTATAATAGTTTGGATAGGTAGCGTGGAGATTGTGTTGCATTTGTTTTTGTTATGCTCTTCAATAATGCGTTCTACCTAATAGCAAACTGTTCATTTGTATGCAGATGCGGATAGTGAAACTGTTCAATTAAGATGTGCAAATATTGCAGTAAAGCACTACTAAACAGGTACTAAATGTGACTTTAACAGAAATCTGTTGCATAAGATATAATTACCGAACTGTTATGTCAAAATATCTGTTAAAGGTACAGGACCTGTTCGTTTTGACAGCTGTCATATTACAAAGTAAATAACATTCGTATTCTGCATCTGTCCACTGCAGACAGAATTATACTGCCGCTGATGCTGGCATTTATAAAGTGTCTGTAAAATGTGGCATTGATGAGGTTACGAGTTTGATTCTCGCCCATTCCACTGGCAAGTTGTTAAGATGTGCCTCTATGCAAATGTGCTATACAGAGTTTAGTGTAATTATCATTATTATGCTGTTCTGTTTGTTGTGTTGTTACGACCAATTCACGCTGCTCATGGAAGCAGTCATAACAGTATAATATTTAGAGACTGAAAAAAAACACTCCACCAGCAGACAGTTCACTGTTGACTGAAAAATCTTTGAAGTTCACATACATGTAGATCAATCTTCAGGCTGCTAGCACTATGGCAATGACCTAGGGGCTTTGAGTTTTCAAATGATAGCCCTGTATATCTGCCATACTTTACTACAAGCCTGGCACAGTGCAATGCAATCTAAATGTTATTTAAACACAAACTGATCTTGTAATGCACTGTCCGATTATTGTGGCTAGCACACCGTAAATGACTTTCATAATTATCACAAAATAAGGGCAATGACATTCTATGGTTGGGAAAGTAATCATGAACCTGGCAGAAAGTAATGGTTGCCAGGTTGCCTATAAACACCTTATCTCTGACTGTTATTTACTGTCGTACAAAACATGAGAAAAGTGAAAACTGCCGTTTGTAAGTGACAAATGTGAAATGTATTGTCACATGCATGACTGCATCAGAACACAAAATGGATTTAGTTCACATAATGTCCAATCTACATACAATAAACTGGCAGTTTAGAAAGCTTACTCATAAATATACTCTGTGAGTAAAAAAACCACTAACGATATTCATTCATAACTTTGACAAATGTTAGCCGATTTAGAAAATTCTTTCATTTTTGGATTCACCAAGAAATTGCAATAAATCTTTGTCATGTATCCCACCACACATTAACTATGTAGATACACTACCTTGCAAAACTTAAAAATGCCACTTATCACTACAGCTATTACTAGGGATGTTAAATTCGTTTTTTCCCAAATTCGAACTTCGTTTTTAAAATTGGAATTTCATTCGAACTTCGTTTAGGCCTATTGCTGTATTTCACTACCTTGCATATGGCGCTGGCCAACATAACTAAGGTACTACCCATCTCTGTAAAAGATACACACTTAACACTGCTAGAACGACAGATAACACCACGTTATACTAAAATTTGTACTAAATATCTACACTAGGGTTGCCAGCTACGTGTGCGAAATTCTGGACAACCCTTCCCTTCCTCCCCTTTCCCTCCGTCTCCTTCACCTCTCCCTTTACCCTTCCCATCTCCCTTTACCCTTCCCTTTGCCTCATTCCAATTCCCCAGTTCCCAACCCCCCTTTCCCCTCGCCCTAATAAACGCTAAGGGATCTGGGGGAGTGCTATAGTTCTCCCAACGGGTCCGGGCAGAGCCCACGACCGCCAAACGCATTTCTTTACATTTCGCAAGGTAGTGTAGCTACATAGTTAAGGTGTGGCAGGGAAAACGACGATTTTGTTACACATTTGCTGAATCCAAAGGTGAAAGAATTTTAAAATGGCCAACATTGGGTAAAATTATGAACGAATAATATCACTGGTGTTTTTTTACTCACAATAATATATTACAATACAAAATAAATACTTCTGGAGACAACACAATACAACATAAAAGTAATACAATTGAAAGTCATATGCCTGTATACTGTAAGCCTATTGTTTCTTAACACAGAATAAATGAAATATCAAATTGTTGAATGAGACAGCTGATACCAATGCCTAATGACGAGTGATAAAGCAGTAATAATTTTGCCATGTTAAGTAATGGTATTAATTGATGTTAACAAACTGCACTAGAGTCTGCAGATCACATCAGTGGAAGATGGTCTGAGTATTTGTTGTTTAAAGATCTTGACATGTAACTGTAAAAAAATACTGCACTTCATATACATGTACACTGTGTCCATCCCCCCCAAAAAACACCAAAGGTTTAACTTGATATAACTTCGCCAGAACTTATCCGATCTTCATAATTTTTTCACTGCTAGAAATAGTAAAAGTTTGCTACTGTCCACCACACCTTGCAGGCTTGCAGCACTACCTCGGGAAATTAGAAGTACAAGTTATTTGTGTCTCAAAAAGTGATTTTTTAATTACGTCTCCATGTTCCTATTGTCCACTAACTTTTATTTCCATGACAATGCTTTGTACTTATTTACTTATTTGTACTTATTTATTCTTTTTGCATCGAGAATATGTTATCCCAGACGTCATAACGTTACTGCACTGTCTGTAAGCATGGTTTTCTGTGACGAAGATAAGATTCCAATAGAAAATTTATATCTGTGGAAGGGATATAATGTGAGACAGTTGAGGACAGAATTCCAGACAAAAGATGGACAACTAGCATTAACATAAGTTCAGAGACATGGGCACAGTGGACAGACGTCAGGGCAGTGGCGGACTGCGAAGTGCCCACATGAATGAAAACACTGCCCAGGTGAACGATGTGGTTATGAGTCAACTGAACCAACCCGAACTCACAGCACAGTCGGTGAAATACCACAGGATAAAATCATTCGAAAGTCATCTGTTGCCCGTATCATACAAAAGGATCTGTGCGACTGGAGCACTTTTTGAGACACAACAAATTACAGCAGGTTAAAAATTGCGCATTTTTGACATAAAAAGCATTTCCGTTACATTGTAGAAACTAACAATTGGCCAATTTATCCGAGGACAATTGTTGATGCAGTGCCAGGATTGTACCGGCTAACATAACGACGTTGTTTGAACAGCAGTTTATTCTCAGCAGTAACTTGGTTGCTCAGTTGATTAAGATCATTCACTGAATAAGCAGCTTTCAATTTCTCTCGCATTTGCTGAGATGCTCCAGCCAAAGCACGAGACTGCAAACACACATTTACATTTCATTCCAGTTAGGTCTACCAATACTAATGTTCATAGAGTACCGACAACGCAGCAGGTTTAACATCTGAACTGAAAAAAATATACTACATCTTTTCAAAGGACATGTTGCTTGTTTTGTATAAAATTGAAAACATCTGTTAAAACAGTTGTGAGTCACATGTACTAACATTTGATACGTCAGTAAACTACACCGTGTCCGGATAAAAAAGGTGCCACTTTATTTTCGACTAAAACTCTCGCATTTCTTGGTCAATTTTTATACTTTGCACCAATTTAAACAGGAATGAATACTCCAGAATCACATGTAATTTACTTACTAGACATCTTGATGACGTCATAACTGACACGTCGCAAGTCATGACAGTTTAACTTTAATTTACATGTTAAAATTAACCATACTGAAAATAAAGATAAACTTTTGATAAAGACCAATAAGAATGTAAAGATTTTTTTGTCAGAAGACTGCTGAAAGAATTTTCTAACAAACAAGGAAATAAAGGAACACTGAACGACTTTCTGCCAAAGTTTGGAACGATCTGTTCAAAAGAATGTACTGCAGTAAGCTGTTGGCTGTTTTTATGCTATTTTTAGTTTTACCAGGTACAGTGGAGACACAGTCAGATTGAAGTGACACAGTTTGTGCCTGCTTCGTAGATCATTCGTTCCTGTTTTTAATGGTACAAACGCTGTCAAAATCTATCAAGAATTGCCACAGTTATAGTCAAAAATATAATGGAACATTTTTCATAGCCTACGTTGTAATGAAGTAAACTTTCATGACGTGCGATGTCTCACAGTTACGACGTCATCAAGTCTTTAAGGAAGTAAATTACACGTGATTGTAGAGTATTCATTCCTGTATCCAATGGTATAAAAATTAGAAAAATCGACTAAGGAATGCTAGAGTTATAGTCGAAAATAAAGTAACACCGTTTTTCCGGACACTGTGTAGTAGTGTTAATAGTAACAACCTTTATATTGTCAACACCGATAAATAGATTGTTCACCGCATAAATCCACAATACAACTAAATACAGCTAAACAGGAATGAATGCATTAATCAACCATGAGCTATTCAGTCATAAAAAATGTGTTAATAGTTGCTCGTTTCAGCTGCATACTAACTTCTGCAATTTTCTTGTCTCTTTCTTGATGAACTGCTGTGATTCGTTGCTCCTTCTGTGCCAGAGCTTCCTTCATTTTCATCTCCCATTGTCTTTCTTTCTCAGCAATTCTGCACAAATACAAGTAGTCGTAAAACATCAATTTGCTTTAATGCTGTGACCTTGATATTGAACTATTTTTCCGGGACACTTCATGACCAGTTATATATTCAAGACATACCCGTCCAACATTTATGCAAACACTGATGTAATGGTATACTTCTCCGACGTAAAAGGCTATGAAATTAACATATTATCACATATTCCACGTACAGTAATTATAAGTATTGCAAATAACATTGTATCCTTATCTTTCAAGTTTAATATGGTTTGTAGTGTAAAATTAGTCTATCCACAGTGGTCATGTCCATAGTTGGTAGTACTTCAGACGCCAGTATAGTCACTGTTCTTCTGAGACTCTCTGACGTACAGGGTGCCACAGAATAAACTGGACTATTCAATCTTTCAACAGAGTTTACAAAAATTTGCATAAACTAACACCTTCAGCACTTGAAGCACACAGACAAATAAGAAGACAGAAAAGAAATGTGCATTTAAATACTCTGCGGTAATTAGTATTCTATGTGACGTCAGTTTCACAAACGATTGTCGCAACTGATGGAGGACAGATTGAGCATAGCTTTGACTAATGTCTAACGTGTTTTGTTGTAGAAATACAGAACTTGGACAACAAAAGTAAATAGTACGGTTTATGATATTCTCTGGCACCCTGTACTGTCAACTACTTTTATACTGGAAACCATATTAAACCTAAAAGATAAAGATTAACTAACTCATTAGTTAACTTAGTATAATACATGGCAACCCAAGGGTTCCTGTCATGAAGTGGACAGTTTACAATAGGAAATAACGTCACACTGCTCTTTCTGATACTTACATGTAGGCCTACATTCCACACCAACTGACAAAAATAAACAAATATGTGAACAATGACAAATAGACGTAGTTAGAGTTGCAAAAGCACGAGTTGAGAAACTATAACACATCAGACGATACACAAAAGTATGGTACGAAACTGAAATAATTGCACACTTTCTTATATTTTCCTGCTGCAGCTTTTCATTCTGAGACCTCAGTGAGTGTGCAGTTTTACTCTTCTGAGCGACTGCTTCCTTTGCCACAAGTTCACTATGAGCAAGTTGCTACACAGCACACATATAAGCATATTTCACATTTGGAACAAGAATATGACTGGACTACTATCATTTCATTCTGTTTTAATTATAAGTTTTATAACAGCGAATGTTGAGGAATTAAACGGAAGATTCTACAGGCATGTGGCATTAATACAAGGAGCTCAGCTGCTGTACCAAATGGTGAAATGCTCTAAATTATATAGAAATTCAATTATGTATAATGCAACAAAAACTTACCTAGTTGTCACTATAAATTTACACAATGTCTTCTTTGGTGGCTATATATATGGTGCAATGTATGTTATAATTTCATGGGCAGTGAATGCAAAAACGTAAAAGTGACCCTCAATGGTGCCAATGAATAGAGGGTCACATCCCATGAGTACTGTATAGTAGCCACACATGATTTTTAATTCACTGGTATCTTGCATCTTAGCTAGCATATGCTATGATGTTCAGACCCTACAGAGCACAGTGAAGGTCACCAACAATGGTTCCAATAAGTAGAGTGCTTCCTATTAGTGGTCTGTACTAGCCACCTTATATCATATCCAGGAAATAATGACATATTTAGCATATGTTACTGCCTGTGACCTGGCAGCTCACGTTTCATATAACCATTTCCTAGATAATATTTTGTACACTACATACACAATATCTTGCGATGTCTGTTAAATGGGAGAACTACTTACTATTTTACGATAATTTATCAGCTTATCACACCAAACTGCCATTGCTTTCTCCATATGCTGCAGCTTCAGGCGTGATCGCTCAGTCTTCTTTTCCAAATCTCTCCTATCAGAACATGTATGAACAGGGTGGACCAAAACGTTCACATCCTTGTACATTATTAACACTCAGCATGTATTACATAATATGCGTCAACTGATTCACAGTCTTGATTAAACCATACTTTGTTCAACTTTGCATTACGATACCATAAAACCCTCAAGGCTTGTGTGCCCTTTATTTCGCAATTTTTGCAAGTCAATCGCACCAAATTTAAGAGCGTGAATATTAAGTTCAAATACTTCAAAATAGCACATCACTAAAGAACAGATGTTGGTGTATTCATTTTAGGGCAGCCAAACTAAACAGTAATGCAAACACCCGTAAACAATACGTTATTACATTTACATATCTTGTACTACGGTATGACATACTGGCGTTTTTGTATAGCAAGACGGCGTCGCTGTCGCTGTAGCTGAGATATATGCTCTGTTCGTTGCAGCTTTGACTGAACAGAGTCACGTAGGTTGACCTGATCGTCTCTGTAATCAACAAACTAGCAATCTGCACCAACTTTTGATAATTTCAGAAAAAGTGAACATTTCTCCAGGCCTACATGCATGTGAAAGTAAAGACAACTAATGAGAGCTCACATCCACTGGCGCTTTAGTGCATCATACTTCAGCTGATGTTTCTGTCGAGACAATTTGTTCTTATGATGCATTTTCTGCAGAACACCAACATTGCCATCTGTTATGGGCACAATAGCATGACACAAGCACCTGCTGTATAAGTTTGTCAAATACTTAATCAATGCGTTACAGAATTTTTGAGGTGTGTACTTGATACTGTATTATATTTTATTATTTTTATTTTACTTTAATTTTTTTTATTTTTAATTTTTTTCTTTTTTCGTGTACCCTGTGTACTAACTTATGATAAATAAATAAAATAAAACTCCTGACCGTCACCCACTGACGTTCTGCTGCTGTCCTTCTGTCTAATGCCTGTGTCATCTTGCGCTGCTGCCAACTGACGAGGTCTTTCCTGTATTTCTCTTCATCCACACTGTGCTGCTGCAGTCGATTTCTGATAACTTGTAACTTTTCCGCCTCCTCCTTCTGAATGTGGTCTTGTTTCTGAAGCTACAAAGTGGCAATACATAGCCAAAGGTTATCCTCAAGAATGACAATGGATTTAACAAGAACTCCTAACACATATTATACCTCAATATATCTAGCTAATGCACACTGACTTGCATGATTTCTTCTATACACAAATGAACTGATATAAAGGATCATAATGGTCTTTGGCTTTGAACGATGAATTAGTAACTGGCAGTGTTTATTTACTATCGACAGATCACAACTGTTAACCTCGGAAACTGCCTTCAGCCAAAATTAAACCTTTACACTTTACATGTAGGCCTGTGTAAAATGGGAATGTATCCGGTTAAAAGACTTCATTGACATCATATAACTCTTACTGTCAAAAGACAAATTTGACAAAAACATTGACAATAGCTAATGGTAACATATAACACAAAAACAGCAGTCAGCAATAGTGAGGGTATATGCTGTTGTGGTACATACTCTGGCTAAATGCTGTTTTACTGCTGCCATTGCTGACAACTGCACCGTTCTGTCGACCTTCTGCTGTCTGCTATATTTCATTTCTTCTTCCATCTGTTCACGCTTTGCTAACCGCTCGAGCTACGTTCAACAAACAACTCACACTCAAAAACCAATACAGTTACATGCCCTGAAGCAAACACGAAGAATTCACAGTGTAAGCGTATACCAAAAATAACAGTAAGTAAGATAATAAAATGCACAAAAAATTAACATATCATCTGTCCATCAGTAAAAACCTCTACACAAAATAAATGGTGGAAATATCACGTTAAATCGGCAACATCACCTACCATGTGTTGTTCACGTTTCTGCCGCTGCTGTGCAAGACTCTGCTGATGTAGCAGCTCATGCACACGTGCGGTCCTCATGCGTTCATTCTTTTCAGCTTCCCACTGTTGATGAGCTTTCTCGGCTTTTTTATCCTGATTCACTTGATCAGCTCGCTTTGCTGCCATGATCGACAAAATCTTCTGGTCCTTCACAATTAAGACACATGGACTTTTTACAGTATTTTTGCGAAAGAAAGCAGATAAACCAGACAGTAAACATTACAGTGCCAACAACAAAGATTCTTTTTTAAATCATCTGATAAAAATACTGCATATTCAACACTATAAACAACATAATATTAGTCTTTTACTGTGTAATTCAAAAGCATCATATTCGGTGGTAAACCATTTTTGTCACAAATCTGTGTTTAGAAACTACACACTCTATGCAACAACTGTTAAAGAGTAAGTAACATAAGTAAGTAAAAGTTTATTATACACATGTCAGTCGCACATGTTTACAGCAGTAAATGAACAAAATATACATTACACTAAAATCATGCAATAAACCTCAGTAAAAAAATCTTAAAAATCATAACACAACCAGACAAGAATAAATC
>Ga0209365_1000212_pt1 | contig 10604 bp, 6 predicted proteins | sample WorMetimpBELIZE2_FD_187389 | JGI IMG/M metagenome (GOLD analysis project Ga0209365, IMG submission 187389) | Marine gutless worms symbiont microbial communities from Max Planck institute for Marine Microbiology, Germany - Olavius imperfectus... | ecosystem: Host-associated > Annelida > Digestive...
TGTAGCATTTAGTTTAAACTGCCGATATGCCGATCGACTCGAGTCGTCTCTGGCAATGAAATGTGATGTTTTTCAATTGCAGGCCTACTGTAAAACTTGTAAGCTTGTTACGAGGAAGACGACTAGACGAGTATAGAAGGAATGGACAGTTAGGGCATAGGATACGCCATGACTGATTAATAGGCCTGAGCCTAACGATAACTTCTGTTGACGAGCCTACACCGTGTCTCACTAAAACGTTTTTTGCTATTGACACACATATTCACATAGGTTAGAGCAAAAGTAAAGTTGTCACGTTTCTTTATTGAGAAATGGTACGGATGCTGTCCTCGAATTCTTATGAGTATTTGTCTGCCTATACCAGATAATTCTACAGATATGACGTCCAGTTGTGTAAATTTTATAACTAATAATTTACAGGGATCGGGTCCTCGAGGACTGTCCTCAACCTCGAGGACGGCTCGAGGACAAAAATCGTGGCCTTGTCCTTGGCTACGAAGACGTACTGGCCTTTTTATGGCCTTTATCACATTAGATCACCTGTAATTAAACAGTGTGTTCAGTGTAATGAGTTTTTTATTTCCATATAAGATTATGATATAGGCCCTAGTAATTGTGCAAATTTGAACTTTGAACTAAGTATTCAAGTGTCTGAATCTGTAGCTCTGTTTTATTACTTGTAAGACAGGTGATTAAACATCACAATTTGTTATTTTTCTAACTCCGGCAACATCCGCACCAGTGAAGCGTGTCTTCAGCCAGAGTGGTAATTGTTCATGCGCCTCAACCGGGAAAGGCTGGCAAAAAACTACTTAGCTAACTTTTGTGATTCTATTGCTGTGATTAACTGTTATGACGTTGACCTCAGCCTTGACATTGATGTAAAACTATTTTTGCGTTGATGTTGTTTTTTTATGGTCACTGGCCTTGGCCTCGAAGAGGTCTGGCCTTGCCCTTGCACATGCTGTCTTCGAACCCATCCCTGATAATATTAAGCCTAGGCCTCCTTCATAATTTTCTTTCGTCTCTTTGGAATGGAAACTATAGCACACTGTGCTAGCTAGGCATAACGTCCTTGGACACTGTGAACATTTGCAGTTACTACATAATCTGACCCATTCCAACATCGTTTAGTACTCATTTTTGAATTAATGGTAGATTTTCACTGCCAGTATTTTAAATGCGCTCAAAATCGCTAGTATACGACAAATTCTTGTCCAAAATGCTTAATTCTGAATCTCCATAGTTGATGGCAATCAAATGTCAGTTTTTTAGAAATTTAAACGTAGATAGAAAAGATATAATAAGTGTAAAATATATATAATGCCGCATTGAAATTACAAGCCGTTTCTGCGAAAACAGCAAAAACCCCGCCGCGAGGGTTTGTTTTTATTGTGGCACCTTGTATCGCAGTAGCAGTTTAGTCAGATGTATTCGGTAGGTGTCGTTACTGATATTGTCAGTGTTTCGTAACATACATGTGTGTCGAATGACGAATCGACGTTTATACATAATGTATGTCAATGAACTAATATGTGGACATTGAGATATAATACCACTGTGATATAAAGAATATGTCTGGCTGTATGTGGGTAATATGCAAGAAATTTGTGGGAAATGTCACCAGTGTCTACCGTCGGCCTAGATAGCTCAGTTGGGAGAGCGTTAGACTGAAGATCTAAAGGTCCCCGGTTCAATCCCGGGTCTGGGCAAACCCCCAGGTTAACCCCGGGGGCCGACTACTTTTTGTTTCACAGACTTGGGAACCACGTCCACTCTTATATCTATTAGCCAATTTTTGAAAGTAGGCTATTGACCTCATAATTTTCAGCAGGACAAAAACTAATGTAGTATGAAATCATGGAACTGATAAAGACAAGAGTGAGGAGTGTGTACAGACCTCATTAAGTTTTTTGGCAATAGCCTATGCATGTTACATCCTGAACAAATCTCTACCGTATGTGAGCTTAAAGCAAACAGTATTGCCATTTGACAAATATTATACGCTTCAAGCGCAAAGCTGGATCTAGAATTGGCATTTCAGGGACACATTTCTAGAAAATCGAAAAATCGTTAGGTTAGGCTTATAACATTCCCATCCACCCTAATTTGATCTTCTCTGTCGAGGGGATCCAGTTGGATTTCGTCATATGTTTTCCGTCCAAACTCATTAGGTGTTGCTTCTTTTCAGGGAAAAATTACCCTGTGATCCTGGCTTTAGCAGTTCAGCTGTTTTCAGTTTTGTCACAATACACACGTCACAGGCAGTCGACAGAAGGCATTATAGATAAAATAACACATTATCCGAACATTGCACTGCAACGGTCGGCTAATAACCCAACACACCTATCACGAGAGGTTCGATTTGTAGGCTTGTAACTCAAAATGCACCAGAAAGCACTAAAGCAGTTTGTCGGCAGGGCCTCGCCACGGACCTGCTCCTGCTGCATGGGGAAATGGGGGGTCTATCTTAAAGCTCTCCCGCAGACCACTTAGCTGGATTTAAGAAGGATTGGTTGGGGAAAAGGTATGGAAACGGCGGCGTGACACTAATGCAGACACTGACAGGAAGGATGGAGAGGTAAGGGGAACGAAGGACGCTTGCCCGGCCCTGGAAATTTTCGTCGTGCAGCAACGATGACTGCACTGACTTATTCTTAATGTTAAATCCATTAAATTGGTGTGATAATGTGGCCTTGGTCTACTCTAGGGGCTTTTGGCCTTGTTATATCAATATCACTGCAGTTAGGTCTGATGTTCGCGACGTTGTCGTATGTAGATGGCTGGACAGCTCAAGTCAATACAGCAGTGGATGAACGTGACCGTCAGCACTCAGAAGAGACACCGACAACGCGAGGCCAGGGGCCGGATTTCTGCCGAATCTCTCAATGAACGAGTCATGTACTGGTCAGCTGGTCAGTCAGTGCTACTCGTCGTTGTAGCCTTGGGTCAGGTGGCCGTGGTGCGAGGCCTCTTCACCGACAAACTACATTCGATGTTCGTCATGGGCCTTGGCGTGTAACTTATACGTAGACGCATTAACCTCGTAGGCCCCTAGCTGAAAGCTATCTGTACAGTTCGATTTTATAAAATATTCTGCGTTACTGTTATATTTCTATACGTGCATACCGGTACTAAAAATCAATTCCTTCAGTAGGCCTACTTTTTGCTACTATTGTTTCTTCGATCTTTGCTATTTTTAGTTAGCCGGTACTGTACTCGCCCTTTGAGCTGTGCAGTTTCTGCTGTTCTTCCTGTGTTGCATTTTACACAGCGGTTAAATTAAATGATTTTATGTAACTTAACGTCCTTATTTGCAAATAGCCATAATATGATACTGTAAATGATGCACACACACAGGTACTAACGTGACTGGTGAGCAAACCAAAGTGGAAGTCAATCAATCATAGCAAAAATCGATGCACAGATGGGCTCTTTTAATAATTCCTTAAGCATATTTGTACACTAGGTGAAACAGTGCCGATCCATTGCAGTACTACTATGCCTTTACAATATATGGTCAGTGGATAGGCTAGGCCTTATTCATGTATTTTGGACGCCTGTGCTTCTAAGTTCTGAACTTCTGACACCCAGCAGGCTAACTACGTTGGCTAACTGTGGCCTGCATTTCAACAACGAAGTTAAGACTGGTATTAACGAGTTTTGCTATTCACGCTTAACATCACAAACTCGAATGTGCAGATGATAGTTTAAAAACCGTAATTATATAGCAAAAATACTACTGTATAACTGGGAACCATGTTGTCAATGCAGGCCAGATTTACATGTGGTGCCATAGGGCTCCAGGGCTTTTTTCAAGAACCTTATCATTCTATAGGTCTATACCAGATTTTTACAGCGCGAAGCAGCTATGCTAGCGTGGTCTTTGGTATCGTAATTCTGCCCGCCCGTCTGTCCATCATTCGCGTGCTTTGTGACGAAACGAAAGAACACAGCTGAAATTTTGACAATACATGAAAGGCTGGTGGGCGGTATCCCCTCCCCCCCTGAAATTTGCGCTCAAAGTGACCACCCCCTGTGATAAACTCCGACTTCGACCAATATCTGCTTATAACGTCTCAACCTTAAGATCTAGCGAAAAATATTCAACTATAGCGAATAGAAAGTTGACCACGCGCTTTCCAACAAGCTATACATGAAGTGCGTACGTTACCCCTAACTCCTCCAAAGGGCGGCTCAAAAAGCAAATTTGTCATTTTTTTGTGAATAAAATTCAAGGTCAATCGAATAAAGTCTGCTACAAAGTTTCTTTGTGTGAAAACTTCCAGCTGCAAAGTTGTAGTAGAACCATTCCCCTATCCAACGGTGTATAGATATTGGCGGTAAACGTTACCCTTCAACCTAATATTTAGCCCAAAAGTGATACACCCCGTTCAACAAAGGCAGATTTCGACGTATTAATGCCTCAGTTGTAAGAGCTGGCGAAAAATGTTTAATTATAACCTATAGAAAATCGACCACGAGCTTTCCAACGAGCTAAAGATGAATCGCATACGTTACCCCTAAGCCCCCACCCCCAGAAATCGCTGTTTACAAGTAGAACTGACATTCTTTTGATGAAACTCTGCTAAAAAGTTTCTTTGTGCTAGAAATTTCAGATAAAGCGCATATATTGCCCCTGATGCCCCCATTGGGTGGCCCAAAAATTCAAGTTTGTGCATGATTTTGCAAATAACTCTGGACATTAATCAAAAAAGTATCAAGCTTCGTGTGGTCTCTCTGCCATAGCTAAGCTACTTGTTAAATAGCTAACAGGTAACTACTATACACCTTGGTGGTGGCCACTGTGTGGGTACACAACTTAACATTGTAGCAATTGCAACAGCAGTAGGGCGTGAAGTCTTGCAATCACCACCTTTGTGATTTCTGGTTTGGTTTTGGTGCTTTTAGCACTATCCTCAATACTGTCAGACAATAAGTCATTACAACGTCACAAAAGTTTAAGATAATGACATGCATAATGCACAACACAGCAGTATTATTGACTGTATTTATTCTACTTAATAGGTCAGTACAACCACTTAGATTAGTCACCTGTGCAGGCCAAGCAGCTAAGTATAACACACACGCAGTGATAATACTGTATGAATGACTGAGTGACAGACAATGTGTAACCTTTTCTTTCATGCAGCTATTCACTTATTCAGCGTGCACCATACAGAAAGTCTTCATGTGGACTCATTGGCGTAAACTTCTGTAAGGCTCCTAGGCTTGAGCCCCCCACTTTTAAAGTCTATGGTTTTCCATGCGTTTGAGACCCCACTTTTTTGTCAGATGCAGTTTTTTGCCTACTATGAAAATGTCTTCTACAGTGTAACCGAGAATAAAATGACTAAATGACATTCTTGCCACTTTCATTTGAATCGAGCAATTAAAACATGCAAGTTGTGAACAGAATTTATTAGAATTTTTAGCATTAGCTTTCGATTAGCAGCGCAACACTGCCTATATTTCTTTCTTACTTGGCGTCGCATTACGCTTAATACTGTTTAACTGCACAAAATTTGGTAAGTTGATTCTTAGGAAAATCACTAAAACTGTTGCCACCAGATTTCATATTTTAAAGCCAAAATGCACCAAATTTGATTTCGGCTGGGGCTCTGCCCCAGACCCCGCTGGAGAAACTTGGATCTAAAAGAACCTACTTCTAAGGCATGGAAGAGGAAGAGAGGGGAGAGGAGCCTGGGCCCCTAGTTTTATGACGAAGTTTATGCCTATCTGTGGACTAGACTGTCTAGGATATTAAGATGTATAAGTGAACTCACAAGGTTCAACAATAAACCAGTACTGCACAGAACTGATGACTTACAATTTGTGTTAGGATGATAGTCCCATCATACTATCGCATCAGGTGATAGTCGACTATTGGACAACAATCGTATTCTGATAGTTTTTACCCGATAGTGTGACGACTGTCTGTGCTGAGACTTCTAGATCAACACGAAAATCGAGAAGGCCATGGTTCAGCACAGAATTGATTTTCAACGACTGAATTTGTCGTTACCTTCTTTGTGTTTTTATGATGCTACCTAATTATAGTCTGCAGACCTTAGTTGTCTGCTACAAATAAATGAAAGCGTGAATTTCTGTCGTCTACAGAATTGCTGAACTGGATGGCTAGTTGTTTTCTGTTACATACTTTGTTGTGAACTTCTGACTGAAACACGTCACTGTTCTTTAGTGAACACTGAACATTCCTATTTCACAGTACACTCTAAAAACTATCGTATTGCCATCGTATCAGATGACGGTCTTCTGCACTATCGTCCTAACCGTACTTACAATGACAAACTGACAACAACACTGACAGCAGCAGCAGGTCATTCAATGCCATCAGCACGTAAGCTGGCATCTGGGAAGCAACAAAAAGCCGACAAACCGTTGTGCAGAGTTTAGGTAAAGTTAGAAGGCAAGTGCTTTATTTTGGGATTAGATCTGTACCCTTTACGAGAAAATGTAGTGTAGAATATGCGGAGTGTAGCCTCCAATTCCAAAACCAGTTCGATCCATTAAGCCAATATCACAATGACAAACAGATTGGTTGGTTGGTTGATTGTTTAACGTCCCACGTAACACATTATAGGTCATATTGGAGACGGTCTTCCCGGTCAATCACTTCACAGGTACTGAACCGAAATACAACCAAATACAGTTAACACAAAAAATCTAAACAACCTTTAAAAATACTACAGACATATAAAAATGAAACCAAATAAAACTAAAACCTGGTTTAGGTACCTCTTACACCGTCCAGCCAGGAAATGGAGTGGGTCTATTCTACAGCCTTGGACCCAGCCGGGGCGACAGGTAGACAAAAGTGTTATACTCTAAATGCACTTGCTTGCACGTCACATCCAAAGAATAGTACAATAAACAAGGGATTATTTTTTGACTCACCCGGTACACTGTCGGTCAAAGGCCATGCTCAGATAAGCCAATTAACAAAATCCTACCACAGTAATATACCTTTCTTCTGGTTACTATCATATGCAATTCTTCTCTGGTATTTTGTACTTCTGCTACACAAGAAAGCTTGTGTCAGTTTAAACTCAGTTATGTCATCCTCACCTTACAGAAGAAGATATCACTTTACTATTCCACTTGCTAACTGCTAGATGATTGCAATGACTACTCCAAATACAAGGGTGTGACATGCATCCTCACAGCAGCAGCAAAGATCGACATGAAATTGATGATTCATGTGCTGCATATATTTACAGCCAACATCTCACATTGTGACTTAGAATAGCTGAAAATAATACACTACAGTTATATACATGTAATGGTGATGAACAGAATGGTAAGCATATGTGCATTCACTGAGCAATCTCACGCTGCCACAATTTGCAGCACAGAGATTTTGTTCATTTGTGAACTTGCTGAAGTCAATTGCAGTTAGTGTGTCGAAAACAGACCACTGAGATGTTTGAAAATACCAGTAACTCATACTGCCACCGTTCAGTTGTAGATGAAGTTAAACCTAAAAAAAAACAGAAATTGTTATCTGAAATTTCCTAAACACATAATCAAACGCTGTTGTAGTCAAACAAAATAGTTCAACATGTGCTAACAGTACTGTACAATATTCTTGTCAAACATCAAAATAGACACTATCATCATCAGCATATTAGTGATACATGTGGTTTCAAAATTTCTCCAAACTAGATATGTCAAACAGTTTATATTATGCAGTAATGTTGAAAACGTAATGGAGAAAGAATTAAAAAGTAGCAAACACATAAATAAGCTGTCAATGTTAATGTGTACAGACAGACAACACAACGAGAACTGGTATACCGGCTGAGAGCTTGTGGTAGGCATGAAATGACTGGCCCATAACCAGCAGCATTGTCGTACAGCTCAAACAATGGTGCAGCAACTAGTTTATGGTTACGTGGCACGGCGAACATTGCTGCAATAGTAAAAACACAAACATCAATGAAACTCAAATTTGCTCGTCAACTGCTGCACTCACAGCAATTAATATCAATCTCCAAACAGTCAGCTCCAGCATCCAGCAGTAGTTCAATACCAATTGTCAAATTATCAATTATACAACATACTTACCCTTCTCTGGCAACTGAACGAGATATAGCCGCTTGTGTTCTTTCGGCTTCGTTACATGTGCAGGTATGTATGGATACTGCAACAGTGCACATCAAATTATTATCAGCATCTCCAAAATTCTATATATGTAGCCATAATAGCCGATACTATAAATTCACAACTGCATATTCAGATCTTTTGACCCTAACATCTGATTTACTTCTAATGCTGAAGTCACATTTTATCACCACTCCATCCTACTTAGTCTCTCCTGCTTGAGGGGATGTCCGTCAAATTTGGTCATTTACAATGCAAAAAAAGTTGCAGCAGTGAGCTAATTGTCATAGCTTCTGCCACAATGTGCACGTCACAGACAATAGAGAACAGACATAAGCTGAATTTTACAATGCAAATGCAAAGTACGGCTTAAAAAACTATGAAAAATTATCTAACAAAACATGTCACTGTAACTTTTGAATACAACCTACAAACAAGCATTAAGCAGATCTACGCAAAAATACCTTAAACCAGTTAACATTCAAAGACCTGGGAATGTTCAAAATTAGGCCGCCACCAGTTACCAACTGTGTCTTCTATAATCCACTCAACTGGAGGTTGATCATTTCGTCCCAACATCTACAGCACAATTTGCACATCCCTGACCACCAGCAACACATACAACAGAACAGAGATATTATTTTGAAAACTTTAAAGTCCAAATGCTAGTAAGCAGATTATTAAAGTATGATAAATATCACGAATACCATACACAGTGCAGTTAAAAATGACTGACTCACTTAAAATGCAATTACTCAGAAATAACTCAATGTTGTGCTAAATCTTCTATGATCATTCTTAAAACATGGCTGCATTAAACCTACAAATTTTACATAATTCAGTTGATTTACACAGAAATGGAAAACAATACAAATTACGATTAGCAGAATTCGCCAGCCAGTTGTGCTTACACATCTGTAAGCAAATATAACTAACAACTTCATAGCACTCAGTACATAACTACACTGCAATGTCATTACAATGCTCCTCGTTGGAGCACTGTTCCGGTTATAATGCTCCAACATGATGGACCCTGAATTTTAATGATGACAATTTGACTCTTAGGACTACTTATTTATTGCTGTCGGAAGTGAAGTGGGTACAGCTTTTGATTTCAGGGTAAACAACAATATTACTGGTAGGTGTAGGTCTGTTTTTAAATCTTGTAACATCCGTTTAATGATAGAATTTTAAAAGGTAGTTTTGTGCCAAGTACAATTACTACTGAATACTGAATACATAATTACTGAATTATGAAACTGCCACAGTTAAAAGTGCCTATTGTTGTTTCAATGCATTTTATGTTTGCTTCACACGATCTACCGGTGCACTTCATCCAGTAGGCTACATGTACATATACTGGGTGGCCCATAAAAAACGTCCCAAACTTTGGCATTGAACTACAAAGCACTTAAGCTGAAGTAAATCAAACAAAATATATATTTTAGTAAGCAAACCTTCATTGATACGTACACAGAAATTCAGGTTGATATTTCTTATTTTCAGAAAGATACTAAGCAAAATATTGCTACGTGTCAAAATGTGGAAAAACCACAAAAATATTTAGCAGCATTAACACGAGTTTAACCGAAGATCTGCGGAATTGGTCCCTATCCTGCTATGCAACTGCTGCCAGACGCCTCTCCACTGCAAAATACATGTAGCCTTCTATTATTTATTTATTACGCCACTAAGGCAGCACAGTCAATACGAACATATTAAAAAAACATCTAAAACACATAAAAAGTCATGTTTGGTCATCGATCTCGTCCCATTTTTGTCTTATTGCTTACTCAATGGTTCAAGTCTGGTGACTTTGTGTTCATGCAAGACAGTGCACCATGCAGTGCACATCGAGCCAAGGCAACTCAGGATGATGCTCGAAACGTTGTTCCTGATTTTACAGTGCAAAAGACGTCTAGCAGCAGTGCAGCAGTCACAAAACAGCATGGGGACCAATTCAGCACATTTTCAGTTGAATGCTTGTTAAGGTTACCGGACAGTACTTTGCTTAGTATCTCAGTTAAAGTAAGTAATATCAACATGAATTTCTGTGTGCATATCAACGTTTGCTTATTGTTTGCTTATTAAAATATGTATTTAGTTTGATTTATTTCAGCTTAAGTGTTTTATAGTTCAGCACCAAATGTGGGACATTTTTTATGGGCCACCCAGTATTTAATGCAATTTGTGCTGTTACTATTCAGCCTATTTTGTTATAATGCTAATTTCATTATAACGCTCTTTGCGCTTGGCTCCCAACATGAGCACTATAATGAGGCTGCACTCTGCAGTGTATTTATTGTTCATATGTTATCATTTCTGCCGAATGTATCCTGCAGACATAGAAGACAAGGCTGGCCTACTGGCAAGTGATGGCAGTCGAAATACTAAGTCACTGTAATGTGAAAAATCACTAATTGATCAAAATAATGGAACAGCACATACTGTGATTGTACTGAAACAACAGACAGCTAATT
>Ga0209365_1000213_pt1 | contig 10556 bp, 7 predicted proteins | sample WorMetimpBELIZE2_FD_187389 | JGI IMG/M metagenome (GOLD analysis project Ga0209365, IMG submission 187389) | Marine gutless worms symbiont microbial communities from Max Planck institute for Marine Microbiology, Germany - Olavius imperfectus... | ecosystem: Host-associated > Annelida > Digestive...
ATTGCTGTTGTCATTGAATTCTTACGTAACTCTGGGGCACTATGCTCTCTGGCGTACAGGATAGTAAATAGGCTAACATCTTTGCTATAATTGTAATTTTCCATATTCTGAAATTCTGTGCCAAATACGTTACAGAAGTCGTCACATTTGGAACGTATTGAGTTATTACACTTGTTTTCAACCTTGTTGCCTAATTCAAATAAATACGTACGATAGTCCTATATACTACTTCTTTATTGGGCCTGTTTGTGTGACACCAGATAGCATTCAAAACTATCTCAGTTCGGTTAAAATAACTAGGTTAGGCGTACAAACTACATACAATAAAAACACAGAATACATCAAAACAGGATGCGAGTCTGCGGTACAAATGAGTTTACTTCTGACGGCGCGTTTATTCGTTTGACTTACTGCCGGGCAAATGGATTTTTTCCAGTGAAGTCTGTCTTGTTTCAGCTCTGTCGCCTGATGTATGTGACTGTCAACTGCACTGCAGTCGCTGCAGAGTGCAGATATCCTATACAAGAGAGAAACAAGTCAACGCCATCTGCACTACACCTCCGTTTACCGCATTCATATTTCGATGCTGTGTAGCATTCGTCACCTTAATGTTTGATAATTTCACACTAATTCAGTTGATTATAGGTCTAACAACTAGTGCTCTGGTTTATTGATCGATTAATCGTCGATTAATCGACGATTAATCGACCAAACGATTAATCGATGAAAATAACTAATGAGACAGTTATCACTTAGTGCAGCCATACGCCTGTTAACAACCTACGTGATCTGTACATGTATGCACATTGTGCTACTCTTTGTGATCTCCGCGTTGTATTTCACGATCGAGCCGTGATAGGCCTGGGCTATGATGTCGGTCTGTCGTCCGTCTGTGACACGAGGCAAAACACAAAGTAAAAAAATTCTTGTATTAAATATGATAAATCGCTAGATATGTAAAATATAAAATTAAATAAGTAGAATAACCTTCTCATTGGACATCGCAGAAACATATAGGCCTGTGTCTCTTGGTGAGTGTTGTACATTAAACATATATAGGGTTTATGGCTGTAATTTACGTGAGCAGATGTCAACACACGACTTCCAGGAGAACGGTGAGTGGGAGGTAGACAGTACGAGGGCTGATTGGAACATAACCGTGTTACCTTGCTGTCCGGGAAACGGCTATGCACACGTCGTCTTCACGCTGTCTCTGCGACGTCGCTACAAGTTCTACCTAATGAACATTGTCCTGCCATGTCTCATGCTGTCCGCACTCATCCTCGTCGGCTTCTTACTGCCGCCGGACGCAGGAGAGAAAATCTCTCTCGGCATTTCCGTCCTGCTGGCGTTTACTGTCTTCCTGCTGATGATCGCCGATTCCATCCCACGCACCTCTCTCGCCATTCCGCTTATAGGTTAGGCTTATTATAAGGTCTATTTAACACTTGTAAGGCATCGAGACTCGACGCCTTACAAGTGTTAAAATTAACCTTATCGAGTAAGTCATTAAACATCAGATACAGTATAGACGAGATACTGCAAATCTTTAATAGGCCTACTGAACATTCACGTACTCTTTATTTTGCAATGTTTGCGATTAAGAAACTCAAAATTAAAAGGCGGAGATACAGTATCGACATTCCATTTACTAGTGTGTAAAATCCCTTATTAAGCAACGTAACCTTTGAAATTAATAAAATCAACGGCGCAAAAATAACTTTGTGCATGAAAACGATAAATGTAAGAATAGCGGAATTTAACGATTAGACTGCTATTTAGTAAACTAAGTAAATTTTACAACAGGTGCGAACAAATTAACATTTTTAGATGATAGTTAGAAGACAGCTAGATTTCGTAGTAGCGGGTAGGCCTACTCAGTACGGTTTTGATCAAATGTAATCATTGCTTCACACTCCACATTTTGAATTCTTTCATCTAATGAAATTATTTGTTAACATTTATTATATAGCCTATAGTATTAACCGTACCATACTTCAAAAATTACATTTCTAACACTTTGATCGCGTTAAAGCTACATTCCATTAGTCTAACAAGTGCGCGACTTGTTCATCTAATGGAAGGTATCTATCCATTATCTATTCCATTCCGTTAGGTATCTAACGAGTAACCGTTAATTGTCTGACGATGAACAATTACTTGGATTTCTCTGGCGTCTAATTTCATTTGGATCAATCTGGAATTGCAACCTTGATTGATTTTGTAGCAACTGCTTAGTTCATTGTTTGCACTATTTTGCCTTGCTGTATGCACTTTATAATTTTTATATGTACTGTTGTACGATGATGATAATAATAATAATGACGTACTCGGTGTGATTGGATGGCAGTGGTCTACCTGATGGCGACAATGACACTCGGAGCTATCTCTGTCTGCATGACAGTCGTTGTACTTAATCTACATCACAAGTCGGTCTACCGTCGTCTGCCACCGTGCGTTCGACGATTTTTGCTCGTTCATCTAGCCCGCCTGCTGCGCGTCGACACCGCCGACCGACGAGCGTTCGTTGCTGACCAGATATGGAAGCGACGCGTCGACTACATCGTGCCGCTGTGTGGCAAGTCGACGATCGAAGCCAATGGTTTCCAGACGATGAAGGAATCAGCACTGGTGAAGCCAGAGTCTTCGCCGTGTTTCTGTTGTTTTTCAAGCTGCCAATGGTGCAATAAGCCAACAGTCGGTGGCAGTACCGCCACAGTAGGCCTACGTAGACGGTCAACGGCGTCCAAGATTCAGACTCGTCGACGATCATCATCCACAACTAAGGCGCGTCTGACCGCTGCGACGACAACAGACGACGACGACAGTACTGGTTGGAAGGACGTAGCACAGGTCGTCGACCGGTTGTTCTTCTGGATTATACTCATTCTGATGACCCTGTCAACTGTGTCCATATTGCTCTATCCCATGTATTCTGGTCCTTCTAAGTGATAACAGACTCATAGTGTCCCTTGAAGATATTGATCTTCACGGCTTGAAAAACTGTTGAACTTAACACTTGAAAAAGTATTTTTATGTGTGATGCGCTATGCAAGCGTTGTACACACTACGGGCATTGTGTCTGTAGGCCTATGTCATGAATGTCTGACTCGTACCGTAGATTGTGTCAAAAAGTCTAATCAATTTCTTGCATCACCCTGTGCCGGTAGTTTTATTGTAGCAGATGATTGTGGCCGACACAATCATCTCAAAATTATAATCGACAGTCCGACGGAGTCACCTCAACGTCAATGTTAAATACAAATGGGCTGTCAAAAATTCGGTATACTTTTGACCAATACGTGTATTTGGCCTCAAAAACCATTAAACAATAACAGGTAGTTCCTTGAATTCAGAAAGTCGCGGCCATTTTCAACACAGTTTGTGTCCCAAGATAAAATGTGTAGGCACGACTCGGAAGTGTAGGTTAGCCTATATGAAGGATAATCTTCTGCAGATTCTAAGCATTGTCAATGTGTCATAGCGCGTGGTCTGTAGTCCGTGATAGGCGTGTATGATCACAGAATAGCTGAAGAGGATCGCAGTTTCACTGAAAATTACCTGTCTTGAAAATTTGGACGGAAAATTGGACGATGAAATTTGGATGATCTTCCAGCATAGTCAAATTACAGTTGTGTGGTTATAATGTACGATTGTTTTCGATTTCAAGGCGCTATATCTCGGAAATAGTGCGAGATAGAGCTTACAATATTAAGTGCAAGTCACATATGAGCTGTTGATTGGTACAGAAGTCGACAATCTTGAGTGACCTTAAATGGTCAAATCTGCTGTTATGTTTTCTGTCTACACACGCGTTTACTGGCACGAAACAGGCGTTCGGATGGGGCTTCAGCCTGTCAGGCTTTCTCAGCAGTCGAGCAAACAGCCTTGTTTTTACAGTATTTGCACTTATCTTACGTCGAATGCTGGGTTGCTGCAGAAGTGTACATATGCATGTATAAGCCTAGTGAAAAATTTCATTATCTGTTGCATGGGAGCTCATCCCCTTAATCGACCTTTGATATGGGCTGGTTAGACCGAGATTAATTTTCCGTGACCAAAATTTGAAGTCCAAATGCAGTCATTCATTCCAGTGCTAACCAGACCCGGCATAAAGCAATTTAGTATATTGTTTTATTGTGCTTCTGTCCTCCTGTAGAATGTTGTGCGAAACTGTAGCCTGTTCTGTTCAAGATTATTTGATAATCGTGCATCTAAGAATGATATTACATAGATGTGCCCACTTGTGGCCTTTGGGCGATCCTGCGCTCTATAAATCCCTTTAATAATAATAATAATAATAATAACTACCGATATTAGTGTGAAAATTACAAACAGCATTTTTTATGACACAGGCCTATCTGAGATACAGTTTTGCTGATGTGTAAAAATCAGACTAAAATCACATGTATGCCGACACTAAACATGTATCAGTGAAAATGACATTGTACGGCTGCTAGTAATAATGACAACAGTAATAACAAACACAACAATAGCAAATATGTCATAAAAATGCAATAAAACTACATCTTCCCATGCCAGTTTCTTTATATATAGTTTGATTTTAAGTACATAAATTACAGAAAAATAAATAAATTCATTAAAAATTATCAAACCTCAAAACTAAGACAAAACTGTAGGCTATTTGAGATGTTAATATAACCAACTGTGAATCACAGTACAAAGCAATCATTAGAACAATGGGACTAGTCACAAAATGGATGTGGACTGAACAGTGAATATAACAGAAACTAGCAGAAAACGACGTAGAAACTGTACAGTTTGTGTCAGTGAGCAATACAGCTCTTCCAAATATGCAGTTGATAGATGATCAACTTGTGGCGTTTAACATTTCAGTTTATGGCTTCACTGACGCAAAGTGCTGGCAACAGACAACACAAGTGAACGAATACAATCATTTCATATTGATACTTGACAGATTATGTATTAGATGAGAATACTGTCACTATTATCGAGGTCTGCAAAACACCATACACATTTACATTAGGCCTACACTTGAATTACTGAATTGCTACTAAACATTGTACAGAGACATTGTGTTAACATGTTCAAAATTATAAACTAACAAAAATGTTTGCTATGATATATACGTGCACCTTATAATTGCCTTTGACGTTGTTTTAGAACATTAGTTAAAATAAGACAAGTCAAAATGTTCAGACCACTAATTCTGTAGGTGCAGTGACCTTGTGGTAGAGTAATGGATTCACAACTGACAAGTCATAAATTCTCACTCAGCCCATTATAAACTAACTACACTTAACAAATTTCTGTACGAACAAAAGCTCAGGTAATAGACGGCCACCTAATGCATTGTCACTTGAGTTTTGCTGGTTACAAGTTGTGTAGACAGTCACTGGACGTGTGAAGTCAGGCAACCAACCTGTGAGTTCTTGAATGCTGCATACAGTGAGAAGAGAGCATGCAGTGACTGGATGCGAGACTTGTACACCGGTATATCAAGCACTGCTGCAGTACATATATTAATAGTGGCTTTTGATGCATCAGTGATATACATTCACTCAATAATGACACCTAGCACACTTCAAGTTTTCTATTTCTGATTCTACTCTGTAAGCACTTTTGAAAAATTAAATAATTTATATAATATGATACACAGGTAATAAATACTACAGGTTTTTTATATTATATAACAGTCAAATTAAGTCAGCCAAAACTTCTGTATATGACTCGTAACTAATAGCAACAGCAGCAACATCTGACTCCATGACAACTCAGCAAGAAAGACAACAGTCATGGATAGGACAGAGTCTGCGTATGACCTCTTGCTAAAAACAGTCATGGAAGGAAGTATGAGAGGAACTGACCTAAATGGAGAACCCAGACAGTGTTACCGGACAACCTTATGAAAAACAAGAAAGGCATAAACTATGAATGGCTGAAGAAATGAGCAGAAAATGTTGCTGGTGATATAGGCTTAAGGATATAATAAACAACACTCAAACTAAGACGATATTTGCTCTGTAAAAGCATTAAGCAATGAATAATTTTACTGTTTTTAAAGAACTTTTTCACTTAAATGTGCATCAATTAAATTTTAGAACGTTTTTATTCCAACAACTGGATTTTTTTTATCTTTTTTGCTATGAGCCATTTTACCTAAATCGAATGAAACTGAACTGTATGTAAATTACAGTGCTTCAATATATACAATGCATAAAACTAAGACCTACCACAGATAATACCAACGTATGTAGACAGATCACAGTCCAGTTCTGCTGGCGGAAGTTCACACTACATAGCGACAACTTGCGACAAATAACAATGGAATGATATGCAACATATAAAGCAATAGCAACACAGCAACAGTGAATGCTGCAATAAACACACCAATCAACATCGTTAGCTCTTCACTGCTGGACCAGCAACTATGGGAGACCGTGCTAAAGATATCTAGTCACTGAATAATCGCAAACAGCAGGCCTGACAGCATATACCGGCAAATATCTTGAAGGCAGATGTTAATACATATGTAGACATGTTGGAGAAAGTTACTAAGAAACACTGTAGGAATGGAAGCCAGGTTATATATTAAACATAATGCAGTTTATGGGAAGATGAAGATGATCGTTTACATCAGTACCCTTTGTCCACTAAATCTGCCTTGATAGCAGCAGTTCGGTTGCAATGTAAACACTGTATCTGTAGATTATGCATCGTTATGCACTCAACATGCTTCAGAACGCAGTCTCAAGATTTTCCAGATGGTGTCACTGTGTCCATTGCACCCCTACTGCTCAGCATTGACGCCACGATCCAACATTTTGTACAGCCATGACATTGTGACATAACTTTGTAAACATGTGGATTAGCTGGATATGGAATTACCATCATGCACATTGTTGGTCGTCTTTTCCTGTTGTATATCTGCAGCAAGGCAACTGACGTTTATGTGCAAAATTGAGAGCCAAAATGATAAGCAACAGTGTTCATCTCCAACCCATACTGGTGGTTCTGTCCCTGGACTCTGCCGGGGCTCAGCCCAAGATCCATACCCTTCACTTGCAATTTCTGAATCCGATCCTGACCCTGTTAACAGTCTTGTTCTTGTAAAAATGTTCTGCGCCCCTATTTGTTAATTCAGAAACATGAATGTAATGACTTAAGGCTCCACTAAAGACATCACAGAAATGACAGCAATGCGACATACACCTCGTTGAGCAAGTGTTCAAAGCTGGCTGGCCACTCCTGCATCAGCTGATCCACGGTTGGCATGTTCCTGTCAATATCAAGTTTAACAACTAATGCAATGTAAGTGATGCATTCCATGATGAAGCTAATGTACATGGACAGTGATTCTACAGCATGGAGGAACGGTCATGTCTCTGACATCTCCTGGTAAGTGGTGACTATTTATCTATACCACTGAAATTTTCAGACAAATTTAAATAAAAGTTAACTGTACTAAATTACAGAAAAAAAGTATGTCACTGCAAGTTATTTACACATGTCTCATAAGCATGTTGGTTACTTGGTCAACATAGAACAGTCTAGTTGTACCTATGTGCGTGCATTGTGGAAACTAAAAATAATGCTGACAGTGGATATAGAGGTTTGTTTATACAACCATGCTGATGGTTCATGTTCCCCAATATTTAGAAAAAAAACATCCTAATAACTCTGGTAATGTCTGGCAACTTCAGTTTAGATGTGTTGTTTTACATTAGTTTAGATGAGTCTAGACAGAAGAACCTAGTATAGTGAACGTTGGGTGGCGGCTGTGTGCGATGCAGTGCTGTAATACTGTCTATCCAATGTTCCAGTACTTTTGGATCGTGCTCCACAGTCTTCACAACCTGCTCACACAATTCCAGACAACGAATGTTCTTTCTCACATTGTGAAACCGTCGTTACACGTTATATTTACTGCCATTGTACTGTCTGTTGTCACTTATGCTCTGCCATCTTTTGCGGGACAGTTGTCAAAAGGAGATAAAGCCCGCATAGACAGTCTGTTCCAGAAGGTTTTTAGGTGAGGTTTTTGTTGCCAGACTCTCAGCATCGATGAGTTAATATGCGCTGTAGACAATAAGTTATTTCGGCGGATGTCCAGTCAGAGTTACTGCCTATATCGACTCCTGCCAACACAGAGAAACAATATATTAAATTGTTTCAGCAACCATGGCCACAACTACCTACTCCCACAAATTAATCAACTTTATTCAAGAACAGTTTCATAAATAGGTGTTTATTTTCTTATATTTGGTGTTTTATGTATTTTTAACTTTATTTCTCAATTGACAGTTTTATTGTGTTTAACATTTTCTGTAGGGCTGCAGGACAATTAAAAATTTTAAACACAATTAATCTCGTGATTAAAAATTTTAATCTAAGTTAATCTTGAAATTAATCGCAAAAATACAGACAATGTATATCAATTACCAACCACAGCACATATCATTTCACTCAAGAGAAAAACAATCATATCTGAAACGGTCTGTGCAGTTACGTTCTAGCCTACAGTTATTACAGGTTCAGCCAGTTGTTTAGGCACACGAGATGTTAACATTAGCTGGAGAGATAGCAGCACGGGTCTTGTTAACGATAAGTCCAGACTTCGACGCTGCACCTGCAATTAAAAATCAATCGCGATTAAAAAATTTAATTGCAATTAATAGATTAACGCGTTAATTTCGCATTAACTGCGATTAATCTGCAGCCCTAATTTTTTGTAATGTCTACTAATGTGTGCGTTTACTTGAAATATGTGCATTTGACCTGCATAATAAAAAAAACTACTTACTTAATTACTTTATTTCAGGCAAACATATGCAACAGTTAACAGTGTTAATTTGCATTTACTTAACACACATACAGCTGACTTACTATATAATAAATCACAGTCTACAGTCAGCAAATAACCAAGTAGCTCAGCCAGTCAGCCTCAGCTAATGCAAACAGCAAGATGAGGTGGGTCACTTCAAGTGAAAATTTCATGTTGTAATGTATGTCATCCACTAACCATTTGTGCTACAATACATGGCGATTCATAATTAGCAAAACCTTTGCTTAAATTGGTGTAGCTCTGCTGATAACGCTATTTCTATGCAAAAATTTAACGATTCGTTCTTCTGATAACACCACACACAATTAGCGCAATAACGGCTGTCACTGTGCGACCTTTACTTGTAATTACTGCCTGTGCATGGCGTGACTGCACGGTGTCTGCATTGCATGAACTTAACCAGCGAGTGATTGACACGGCAGTCAGGCAATGAAGAAGTTGTCTCCATGCTTGCATCAAGTCAAAAGGCAGCTACTTTGCACACATTCTCCTGCCCTAATTAACTATGATTAACATGCATATGTTGTGTTTATGTGCATTTGAAGCTCTACCTCATGTTTGCTGCACAGCATGGTGTGTCCATCTTGAAGGCATGGTGGGTAAGTATGAGGCAACTGGCCAAAGTTTAGTAAAAATTACGCTTATTATTAACTAGACTAAAGGGTTCTGCTAATTACGTATCACAGTGTACATAGGCCAATAAATGTTTGACACAATTTTGAGTCGCAGAAACTCTGTAGCAGACTTTTTCAATAAATAAGCCCGATTCTATTAATAAACTGTATATTTGCATTTTGAGCTACCCTTTGGGGGACTTAGAAGTAACACAAGCTCAAGGTCGACTTCCTGTTAGTTACAATTGAACTATTGGTCATTAGCTGTTATGCCTGATGTGGAAATATGTTGAAATTGGGCATTTTTGAAAAATGACGGATTAGTTTGGACCAGAATTTTAGGTATATCAGCATGATCCTCAACTTTGTCAGACGCAAAGTATACAATATAAGCATACAATATAGACATACAAAAACAACAATGTAAACAAAGTATTAAATTAATATATATCATTATTGAATAGCATGCGGATAATGAAGTTTTTGCGCATGAACTCAGATGATATAACAGAGCGGGTGAGGCCATGTAGACAGTATTACACCACTGCATTGAACACATCTGCCACTCAATGTTCACTATATTATAGATATATGCACAGTTGGTGCATAAAGTCACCACAACCACCATAGGTGTCAGAAAGTTGGAGCATCAATCTTTTGAATGGTATCAGAATAACGGCAGAAAGTTCCTTCATTCTGTCACTTTGCACATGTCCATCAGCTATATGGACAGAATAATTACAGTCATAGCATCACATTGTAAAAACTGGCAATTCCAAAGTTGTAATGCTCAATTCATTGAAAAAAAGTAGTAGCATTTAACGCAGGACAGCTCGTGCAATATAACAAACCTCATCAGCTGACTTGTGTAAGAACTTGTTGTGCATACGTAGAGACAGCTTCAGTACACTTGGGTCAGTCTGACGGGGACATGGCTCGTCAACAAGAACCATACCCAATAGATCTGGCTTGCCATCAGGCCTTGGAACCTGCAGTCACCCGTAAACGTTTACAGCTGACAATTAACACGTGTAAACATCTGCCAAATGCTTTAAGTTTGCCAAAATTTCACCATTTTGACCTCTTCTAATGCAAATGTTTCCACAGTGTATGTC
>Ga0209365_1000214_pt1 | contig 10545 bp, 8 predicted proteins | sample WorMetimpBELIZE2_FD_187389 | JGI IMG/M metagenome (GOLD analysis project Ga0209365, IMG submission 187389) | Marine gutless worms symbiont microbial communities from Max Planck institute for Marine Microbiology, Germany - Olavius imperfectus... | ecosystem: Host-associated > Annelida > Digestive...
ATCAAGCAAGGTATCAACAGTGCTTCGAAGGTAGCCACGTCGAATATAAAACACAGGACAAGGACATCTTATTGGCCTACGTACCAAAACTAGGCTTACCATGAAGCGTCATTCATGAGGCAAAACGGGAGCACAATGCACAAAAGCTGCGGACAGCGGTGTCGTGTCTTTCTCAACCGCTCTGGGCTCAAGCTACGTGTTCATATAGGAAGTTACTCTAACATTGACTTCATTCTCATGTAAGCGGAGTAGGCCCTATTTCTGTTTACCAGCCAAATGTGGCTTGCAGTTGCAAATTGCAATTAGACCTGGAAGTCGCTGCGGTGAATAAATGTGACCCCACTTGAGGCTAAAACGACCCGGGGTCGACGGAGGTCGACTTGGTGACACTCGACTTGACTTGACAGACGCAAGTGACTTGAGTTGACTTAAAGACGACTTTTTTCCGGAGAAAATGCTATCGAATGGCGCGAATATAGTGGAGTTGCCTTGATTTATCATTTAAATGCAGTTAACTTAACAACCAACTAACAACTTTAACCTATAATCTAACTATATAAAGATCACAAGGAGTTGGCATCGCTCGCCGATCGTTTACGGAAGGCAAAATTCTTCGCTGCTGGCTAGGATGTATGAACTTACGATCATCAGAATGCGCGGTTGGCAATGAAGGCAGTGGGAGCCTGGGAGGGGTCGAGTGCCCGCGCTAGCGGGCGAAGCCCGCTAGTGACACTTAAAACACTAGCTTAGACATCTAGTGACTGACACGTACAGTACGTACTGCATCTGGTACGTACAGACTACAGTTTCAGATTAAGTGAATGAACAGTTATTTTATACACACCCATTTAGTAGGTTCGTAATCGTGATAGACTATAAAATAATTTATAATACCGGTAATTCAAGATAATGCATGTCGTGAAAACTATTTATTCTTGCTGTGTGCTGTTTTATGCAGGTACAATCACATATTGGGCGCTGCCAGCAAACGACAGTCTCTGACCATGGCTGTGAAACGACCAGTCCACAAGTAGGCCTACCATGTTAAGAACGAGTACGACAAGTACAACGGTTGCGCCATGATTTCCGATGAAGCTTTCATTCTATGAGTGATCACTGATCAACAGACGACATTTTGAACTTTTCATGGCCAAAGAGGCCTTAACATTCACGCTTATGTTGTTGTTCACTAGCTTGCTAACTTTCTTATTTACTGACATATTAATTCGTCTGGTGAAAACAGATTAATTTTAAGCCTATTGTTCCATAGCTTATGTTGCATGCTTATTCCATTGCATCGTTGCACGTATATTTTAGCGTTATGTGTCTTACATTTTATGTTGCAACTGTCAGTCGAAGTTTCCATTAAGATAACACTTGCAGCACAACACTGGAGTCAGTTTTATGGATGAGATTCGAAAGAAAGTCCAAAATAAGAACACACAACCTGACGAAATATGCTATACTGCCATCTCTTTTTCATCTGAAACTTTACCAAATGATAAAGAGAAGAGCGTTTGTTTTTCCACTCACTTAAACACAATTTAAAATCTAAATACCGCACATAGTTCCTTGACTGGTAAAATTAATTAAAACTAGATAAGAAACCTTAAACTAAAACATAAGGTCGCTCAGTTATTATGAGGCTATTCCCAATTTCAGATGGCATTCAGAAGTTCGCTAAATTATTCAAGCAAGTTTTCAGCAGTTCTACAGTTCTACTGCTTGTCCATCTTCGTGTCAGCAGCTGTCATAGACAAAGCAGCAGCTCGGGTAATGGGGAAGAATTTAGCGTAATTGTCATGGATAACCGATATCATGTTGGCGCGATATGGTGACATTGAACTGCGCTTCGAATTCAGTATAAGTCCACAGGTGGAAAACATTGCCTCCACTGGAACACTTGAAGCTGAAATTGAGAGGTAGCATTTGGCCAGGAGACTGAGGTTTGGGTAGTTATGCTCTTGCTTCTTCCAGAAAACCAGTGGGTTTTCTTCATGGTCTGTGACTTCTAGATGTACGTAGGTGTTCACCTCGCGTTCTATCTTATGTTCCATGCTTCCTGACATTCCACTCGAGGCTGACTGGCTAGCTTTCTGCAGCAGCTTCAGTTTCTTTGAGGGCTGCTGTGGCTGAACAGACTGGCACTGCTGAAACTTTCTTGCGACCTCGCCACCACTGGATCCAGTAGTAATAGTATCCGTACTGGAATTTTCTGCCGTCAACTCTGTCGAGGTTAAGTTTGATGCAGCTGTGGTCCTGCTGATAGTCTGCTTCGTATGCTCTATTAACAACTGCTTAATGTCTTCAGTTTCCACATCGGCTGCAATGATGTGTTTTGACGACGGGTCCAGAAGTGTTGCAATTCGAACTGCATCCGTGATCTTGATGCGGTGTGGGAGACGCTGTGCAACGAGAAGTTTCAGCGAAGTGATGCATTCACTCTCATTGACATCGTACTTTGTGGCGTCTTTGACCTCTGCAACGATGAGAGGTATTAATCCAAGATGAGGCTGTTCACAACTAACCAGTTCTGTCAGTTCGGCAAACGGCTGGAGAAACGTCTTTAGTTCACCGAGAATGAGTCTGTCATCTTCAGTTAAGCAGTAGTCACGGTCGCCGTTTGACTTAAGTGCTTCATTCATTTCTGTCCACAAACATAACACGCTGTCAACCATTGTTAAGATGGAGCTCCAACGAGTTATGCATGACTGCTTCAGCGTTTTATGACTGTGATGCCCCACGTCACTCTCGATCCCACTGAACTCTGGTTGCGAGGATGATTCTGGAATTCCGTCGGAAATCGTCTCGTCAGCGTTGAGAACGTGTGTGACGTGAGCAATTTTGTCCAGTAAGTCATCCATGAACTCACGATCCTGTGACTTGGTGCGCTCTTTCTCAACAATACAACCTTTGTTGTCGAGTTTAATCACAGCAGCCTTGCAGCGATGAAGTAATTCGACAATCTCTGGGACTTGATTTATGCCATCCGTCACCAGAAGCAAGTGCAACGCATGCGCTACACAGTGCTGAGTATGATCTGAACGCAACATCTGACTGGCCTTCATCATGTTTGCAGCACCATCATGTGTTGTAAACAGCATGAATGACTGCAAGTCAACACCGAAAGCTTGGAGTTCCTCCCGGACGTACGATGACATTCTGTCAGAGGTGTGTCTTTCCACAACTTTGAAAGACAACGTAACAACACGATAGGTCCAGTTTCTGTCAACATAAGACACTCTGAGACCTAGGTAAGGGTAACGTTTGTATCTGTCGCTCCACCCATCGAACATTAACCCTAGTGCAGCACCACCATCACCACGTAAATCGGCAAGAGCGTCTTTAATCTTTCCAACAACACTATCATAGACATCGTGGACACCAGCACGAGACAGTGTATTCCTTGAGGGCAATTTTACACTTGGAAAGTTTTTCTCGAAGAAAAACTTCATCCCATCCTTCTGCGTGAACATAAACGATTCCAGGTCTAGACATGCCCACACTGACAGGTCCCGATTGAGTTCAAATTGTGTACTGAATGGCTGGAAATTTTCAAGCTTTGTCTTAAAGGTCAACTTTGGCTGGAAATGATTAGCCTCTGACTGCGCTTGTGTATCTGCAATCTTGTGTTCTATACGCAGATGATCTCGAAGTGTCGTTGTTGAGCTTCTGCCATAAGACTTCACTCGGGAGATATGACCATTGCCAGACTTAGCATACAGCTGCTGTTCTCGGGTCAGACAAAGTCTACAATACAACAGAATTTTAGGTAAAAGCCTCCAGTCAGGATTGTGGTTAGCTTTCTTATCATCGTCACCACTAACACTCCAAAAAGTCCAAGGTCCAAACGAACTGATGACATGATACTGCGCAAGTAAAATTTTATCTCTCAAAGCACAAAACTATTAGTTGTTAGTTATATGCTTCAATAACAAATACAAATACTAATTGGCTACTATTTTACGGCGACTGGCAGCGAGTCACCTTGTGCCCATCACTCTGAACTTCAGTTTTTACCCGAACGTGACTACGTTACGTTCGGGTATTTGCCATCGCAATTCCGTCTGTCTGTCGTCTGTCTGTCTGTCTGTCGTCTCTCTGTAACGTTCGTGCACCCTACTCAGCCGGTTGAAATTTACGGCAATATGTTTCTACACCATTTTGTAGCCTAGCCAGTAGCCATCCATTGACCACCGCACAAAATTTTACGAAGATCGTTCCAGGGGAACCCCTCCGAGTTCCTTGCTTTCTACTTGGATGAGACTGATTGATTTTGATACTTATACAGCTAGGTAGAAACTCTGCCAAATGCCAATGAACTATAGGCCAGCCACAGGCTTAGTACAAACAATTCAGTCCGTGGGCTACATACATGTCTATTAGTAATAGTATCACTAGGCATGGTATGATGGGAAAAAGGATGGATGGACTGACCTAGCCACAAAATTAAAGTGCCTTTCGGACGGGATTTTAGCCATGGTGCGTAATGAATTATGGTTATTACGGTCAGAAAAGCTGCGATATCGTGATCTGGTCGTGATCCCTGCGATTCCACCCGATTCCATCACTTGTTTCTATACACCAGAAGGAGGTTAGCATTATATCCATAACTAACCCTAACCCTAATACTGATCCTAACCCTACCATGAGCTCATGACAGAACATTACTGAAACATTGCTCCTTCCCTGGTATAGAAACGGAACCTCCTTACCTCCTTCCCTTGCATCGAAACGAGTGTTCACCGTAAATGGTGTGCTAAAATATATTACAAATCGGTTAGTAACTTAGTGCTATAATTATTGTTACAAGTAACTGATAGTGAGTATAGTGAGTGACTGATTGGTGAATGGTGATACCTGCAATGCACTCTATCGTTGTCAATCATGTCGGTGAGGCCATCGGCCGCTCTCCGATGCAGCGGACCGAAATACTGCCACACAAATGATTTTTTGCAAGCATCGGCCTCCTTTACGTTAACCAACAGTTCGCTGATAATAACTCTTTCTGCTCTAGTCACGGCAGAAGTCGAAACATTCGTATTAATAGATCTAGCCATATTTTCCAAACAAAATCGTGCAACAGTGCAGAACGTGCGTGAAAAATGACGTCATTCACAGCATCCGGTGCACCTCTCTTAGTGCTGTGCAGAATGCGGATCCAAACATTCAATAAACCGAAGACACATTTCAACATTTGGAACCTCCTCGCCTATTTCTGTTACCTAGGCCGATTAGTCACTAGTACTGAACTTCCATTATGCGACATTAATACAAATTTGCGGGTATGGAAAGTACTCATTATTAGAATGTAGGCTTTTTGTGAGTTGTGACGTATGAGTTGCCAAGTCGACTTCTCAAGTCGACTTACAGTGACTTGTAAAAATACCACGGTGCCAAAAAATCTCGACGGTGACGGTTTAACAGGCCGACTTGACCCGACTTGAAAGGCCCAAGTCGACCCCAGTCGACTTGGTCGACCCGACTTCCAGGTCTACTTACGGGTCTTCTGCTGCCTTTCTTGCGATCGGTAGTGCCTGTGTTATGATACTTCTTGTTTACAAATTCTTTTGCAATCCGAGTACCAGTCCATCTTTTTTCACTAAAACACGTAACAATAACCGCCAACTCGTCTTTTGCGAAAACCATTTTAGTCCTTGGCCTTGGTCCTTAAGGCCAAAATCCAAGTCCGTGGCCTTGACAGGCGGCTAGAGAAAATTCTCACTCACTACATAGACACCATTAATTCTTTGACACAAAGCTTGCAGACATTTGTATCCAGATGGAATTTGTGCCCCTTGGATACTTGTTCGAGAGAATTCTTGCTGTTCCTGCCAGCTCAGCCCCCGTTGAGTGGGTGTTTTCTAAGAGTCGCTTATCGTCTGCCCACATGATGCGAAAATGTCAGACAAAATGCTCGAGTCATTGGTGTTTTCGAAGTGTTCCATCTTCAGCTGACTGTTGTGATCATGAGCAGTGTGCATAGCTAATTTGTGATAATTATCATCTTTTGGGTGTTTGGCATTCTTTTTTGTGAACTGTCAATTTGTCAGTAATCGCAATAATATATCCATTTATTCATAAACAGACAAACTGCAGTTAAGACATAAATTAGTACGCGAACATAGAAACACTCACAAAACATGAACATTAAAAATGATGTAAAAAGACCAGTGAAAAATTTGATGTTGACATCTCGAGTCTTTGGCCTTGGGACCCAAGTCCTTGGCCTTGAGTCTGAAGTCCTTGTTAACATCAAAGATCTAATTATTTACATTTTAAAATCGTTTTACATAATCAACTGGCATTCAGTGACATCATTAATGATGTTACTGTAATTTATAAGTAAGTAACAAAAGATACAGATCTACAAATGTGCAAAATGAAATTTTTTCCCATAAAGTATACGCACCATTATAGTTACACAAATTTTGGGACATTTTTTGATGGCCATCCGGTAATATGTATTACTCATAGTCTCGAATACTGGACACCTTTACCTAAAGTTCTGGTTATCAAATCCTATCTGTGTAGTTGGGTTAATGAATGCATTGTGAACTGAAACATTAGCTTCTGGAGACAGTTGTGTAAAATTGTTATGCATTCTAGTGATTGTATAGCAGCATTCTGATTGTAAACAATGAGTGTATTTAATTGACACATTGTGTTAGATAATTTGTTAAATGTTATTTGCCAGCATTCTGTCGGTTACATTGATTGAAATTTTTCAAATGCCTTATAAAGTCAAACGGAAAGGCCCTTAATTTTCTAAAGCAATTCATTTTTTACCGAGATATTATTTTTAAAAATGTACTCCCTTTTTGAGACACAGTGACAGTGTTTGTTACATTGTGACAAACCTGTAACTTTTGACACAGACTGCTGATCTTGTTAAGTACATATTAGATCGCTGCTTGCACTGTACTATATGTTTATTGTGTTATATGTGATTGGTACTGTGAACAGTCTGTTTTGCTGTTGACAACGATGTTGTAAAAATGATTTAATGGTAATGTCAGTGCAGCACGTATTGAGAGACAGAATAGTTAATGGTGCTATCATGCTATACTACAATGTATCTTGTTTGCGTCTTTTTAGTGAAGTTGATTAATACACATTTGTCTCCATGTGTAATGGTTTTTATAGCTAAGGCTGTGAAATCTACTTCAAACAACAACTCTATAGGGCTATTATTCATAATTCTTTGAAAATTGGTAACTTCTTCACTTCACTTGGCATACAATGCACAGTAAGCAATGTAAATGATAAGACTGTGACTGATGTGCTGCAATACAAAAACAAGGATACACTGCAAAGTTTTGACGAGACAACTGGGCCCAAAAAGATGCAGTGTTAGAAACATTGATGTAAACTTATGTGAACCTATTACAACAGGATGTATAAGTAAACAAAACTGGCGACTAACTAGGTTACATTATGTCACTGAGGTCCTCGGTGCTCCTAATTTAGCATGTATTTAGTTGGTAACTTGGTATTAAGTTTTTAAAAGTGAGGGACATGAGCATCATCCATATATTCTGTGTCACCAATAACAGTGACATATCGCAACAAACTTAGCATCTGTAAAGAAACTGCTGAAAGTAACCGGAAAACAACCATGTTAAACTGTACTGTGTCCACACTGCTGTCAACAAACCCACTATCCAGTCTTGACTTGTGTGAATTTGGGTAATATGATTTGTTAAAGTGAAAAGTATGGGCGTCATTCTCATACTATGATCTGACCCTCTTCGTTTTTAATGTATGTCCCATTTATCAGAGATGTGTTGGAAAAAAGAATGTTACACCTTTTATTTCACAAGCTAAGCGTTTTTTATTCCCAACATAAATGACAAATAGTAACACATGGTAAAACTTCACTTTGTACATGTCCCATGCAGTAAAATACATAAAACAATGCTTCAATTTTTCAGACCTTGAAACCTGGCTGTAACAAAAACCTTACACAATATACTAGGGTGATACCAAAAAAAGTGAACACCGATACATTTATAACTAACTCCGATAACTCTGGACGAATATCCATATTATTTTAGTACAGACTAGTCATTTATTGTGCACTTATCACAATGGTCAAAGAAATGGTTACTTTCCTTCAATATGGACAAATGCAAAATTATGCACATCGGACATAAACTACCAACGGTATATACTATGTCATGCGGGAATAACACTATGTTTGGAAACTATAACGGTTGAGAAATATCTTTGTGTCTGGGTCACCAAAGACTTGAAACCAATGGAACAATGTATTCAAGACAAAGAAAGCCCAATCAGTGCTAGGAATGATAACCAACAGACATTTCAAGACCACCGATAAAGAAGACTTTGGAATAATATATAAGACGTATGCTAGACCACATCTCGAGTACTGTGTGCAGGTATGGTCACCACAGCTACAGAAGGATAAAAAGTGTCCAGAAAAAGTACAAGAAGGGCAACCAGAAAGGATTCAAGAAACTTCCATACGAGACCAGATTGAGGAAGTTGGGCATTTATTCCTTCGACAGACGAAGACTACATGGAGATTTAATACAGACATTCAAGATAATCACTAGAAAAGAAATGTGATCTCTAGTGAATTTTTTCAGCTGTCAGATGTCACCAGCGGACTCAAGAGGACTATTCAAGCCAAGATGCCATACAACAACCAGACAGAATTTCTTTTCGTTGCATTGTTATCAATGAATGGAACAAGCTACCTCAAGAAGTCATGGATGCACCGTCAATCAACTCATTCAAAAACAGGCTGGAGAGACACTGGAGAGATATGGGCGTTTTCAGCTGAATGGATCTACAGTTCATCAATATCAATATCAAGTACAAGTACAACGGTTCACATCTCAGTGCAATCATTAATATGCTGTAACCTCAATCTACTTCAGCTGATAAAAATACTCAGCTGGTAAGCATAGTTTCTAATAAATTTTGCATCTGGTCATTGTTAATAAGTGAACATTATATGTTGAGTCTTTGTACCCAAAATTATGGATATTTGTCACTGTTGTCGAGGTTATTTAGAAAGGCATCAGGGGTTCTCTTTTTATTGGACCACTCTGTATGCTCTAAAATGTACTAACAGTACGGTAGTAAGGATACAATGATAATGTACTTTTTTCTTGCAAGTAAGCTACTTTACCTCCGGCCTGTATCCGGGACCAGGCGTATATGTGGGACACAGCATCTGTCTGTTCAACTTATTGAAATTACCTTTTTCCCCTGCCTATATCAGAGACCCTGTTTGTATCTGTATCTGGGACCCAGCTTTTATCCAAAATTGTATGGTAATTATATCCACTATATCCACCATATAACGCACTATATACTTTATTACCAATCTCAGTGTTACATAAATGAAAAAAATGCATTGTACAAAAAATGCACACAAAAACAACAAAAAGACACTTTTTAAGATGCAATTTTACAAGAGAGGTGTCTTCCTCTGTTTTAATATAGTAATGTGATGACATTTTCAACTCGGAAGTGAACCACTCTCTTCCAACAACACATACAAACGGAATAAGACAGACAAATGTGAGGGAAGCATCACGTCCATCCTACTCCACTGTTGTGGCATTATGTTCATCACTGTTTGAACATAAGATATGTTCAAAGTACAGTGCGGCATACAACAGCATGCTACTGACAATATACGTCTAAATTGGAATGCACTACATAACATGAACAGAATAAACTAAATAACTACTAACTATTAACAATGATGTGATTCGTTAAATCTAGGTTCAGTTCGGTGAACTGATCTCAACCGGGTGAAAATTGCTATCCTCATTTTGGGAAAATTTGTAACTATTCTATGTGATCCTAGTCACTGTACAAGGCAAAAGCACTAGAACTACGATTGACTGACAAGTACATGGCCATGTAGATTCGGCAATGACCGACAAACTACAGTTCGTGTTACACAATACATAGTTCATAGTTCACCATATGTACACACATTATCTGTATGCCGCAATTTATTATACAACAAGCTGCCTTTATTCGAGCAAATAACACAGTCACCTACACACAGAAGTAATGCAAGTAATAAACATAACGTAAAAGTGTGCAAATTGTTCAGAATATTCGTGTTGTAGGATACAGACAGTACGGTAGGTAAGCAGATTTGATTCATAAAAGAAAATACGGATGCAAGTACATGGGAATCGATATAGGTGTGTACAAACAATAGTCGCCGGTCCATAGGCCCTACAGAAACAACCAATGACAGCAGATACGACTCCTCCTTTACTTGCTTACGTTTACTTCTCACTGGTTGAATTTTGTCCAAAGACCATAGTGTTTATAGCGTTTTTCTTTGTCAGATGGCCGAACTGAAGTTAGCAATTTTTTGAGATTCTATGTCAGTTCGCCGAACTGCTTCAGTTTTCAGTTCACCGAACTGAAATTAGCCATTTTCAGTCACTTACTTTCAGTTCGCCGAACCGACCCTAGCACTGACCAATGCGATTACACTTATATAGCTAACAAATGTCGGCTTAACTTGAACACAATACTCAAAGA
>Ga0209365_1000215_pt1 | contig 10542 bp, 3 predicted proteins | sample WorMetimpBELIZE2_FD_187389 | JGI IMG/M metagenome (GOLD analysis project Ga0209365, IMG submission 187389) | Marine gutless worms symbiont microbial communities from Max Planck institute for Marine Microbiology, Germany - Olavius imperfectus... | ecosystem: Host-associated > Annelida > Digestive...
GGCGTCGTTTGCTGGTCAGTCGGGGACTCGGCGAGTGTGAAGTATATGTCGAATTTTGCTGTGTGACAAATAAACGATATGATCGAGTCCCATCTCATTCTCTGTGACTGGCCTAGGGTCGGTCACAGATGAAAACTGGTGGAGAACGGCTTCGATCACGTCTTTCGTAGGCCTACATGTTTGCTGACGTTTCGACGGATAGCCTTGTTGACCTTGAATTGCCAGTGGATGTAAATCCGACTGACGATATGGCGACTGCAGACGATAACGCTGCTTCCGTTTCGCAGCATCACCTTCTTGGATTACCGACCATCAACCCAGTGACGGTCGTCATGGCGGACGCGTCTCTGGTACCGCCGACGTTTTCCGGTGCCAGCGGCACCGATGCTGATTCGTGGGTTCGAAGATTCACCAACTATTGTGAATACCGACGTTTACAAGAAGACGAACGTCTCCCGCTGTTTCGTCTACTCCTCGTGGATGCGGCAGCGGACTGGATGCAGTCACTCCCACGAGAAATTTCTAACGATTTCAGTGCAATACAGACAGCGTTTCGCGAACGATTTATTACTGACGCCGCGTCCAAGTCGGTGAATGTTGCAACTCTATGGACTCGTAAGCAGCGCCAAGACGAGTCGGCCGAAGACTTTATCAACTCAACAAGGCGTCTGGCAACAAGAATTCCGATCGAGGACGAGGCTCTTGTCTGCCACGCAGCAATCCAAGGTCTTCGCGATGAGACGAAACGTTTCGTTATGCTGCGTGGGGCACAAACGCTAGATCAAGTCATGACGGCGGCACGATTGGCCGAGGCTACGGCAGCACAAGCCCCGGCGTCGAACGACAAAGTACTGAGAGAACTGGACGACTTAAAACGTATGTTCAGTCGTCTCGTCGCATCCACGGCAGCAGACAAGACAGTCACAGTGACCGACGTCAACAGCTTGACGCCCACTCCCACGGTGACCGACGGTCAACCTCCGAAGGTGGCATCCGCCAACCCAGCGATCGCCGTCCAGTACGTGGTGCCGGCCACCCAGCAAATCCCGACATCGTCTCGTGGACGAGGAAACCTCCGCGGCAGAGGCAGAGGACTGCGACGCCGAGAGTGGGGACCGCGCTGGAACCCATACAACGGTCTGACCGTCCCGATGGCGCCGTACGGCTATGCACCACCGTACATGACGCCGTACGCACAAACCGTCGCACCTCAACCGACCTTCGCCAACGCGACCAGACAGCCACTTCAGATGTCTGCTGCAGCGCAACCGTTTCAACCGCAAGAAGCGAACGCAACGACCGGTCCTATGAATCCCCAGATGAGACCAAATCGGGTTGTATGTTCATCTTGTGGCCGCAATCACGATAATAATAACTGCCCAGCGTCTGTTGTTCAGTGTTACCGATGTGGTTTTTTGGGGCATTACGCCAGATGCTGCATGTCTCAATAGAGGTGCGGGCCCCAGTCACGACGTAAAGACAAACAAAACGATAACTCAATATCATATATCTCAGCTTCCGCCGTCCACTCATATGTCTTTGGTTCCGTAAATAAACGTAACACACGTATACTGTGTGATTCAGGCGCGTTTTGTAGTTGTGTGTCGTTACAGTTTTATAATAAGTTGAAAAACAAACCTTCCGTTGATCTTAATAACAGTGTCGATAATCTTAAAGCTGCAAACAACGTGCCACTTGACGTAGTAGGCACTGTCGATTTAGATGTTGTGATTTGTGGTGTCTCTATACCTGTTATGTTTTATGTTGTACGTAACCTTTCACAAAACTGTATCGTAGGAGGCCCATTTCTTGAGGAATGTGGAGCCAACATCAACTACGCTAATAAAACACTGTCGCTATACGAAAATACCACCACCGTCCCATTACTTAACGACGTGGAGCTTAATAAAACACTTTGTACAATAACCAAACTTAGGATCCCGCCACTTTCCGAAGTAATTTTTCCATCTAAGTTATACACTCCCACTAACGAAATAATAACAGGCATCACGGAAGCTCTACCTGCCGCTCGTAATCGCGGTTTGTTTGTGGCCAACGTTTTACAGAATACGTCCAAACCAACCTTGGTGTGTCGTATGTTAAACACAACACGTAAAACTGTTTATTTACCGGCGAATTTTGCTTTCGGATTTTTGTCTTGTATCGATGTGACTGAGGGCGTGAATTTGATTGACGTTGATGCGGTGCATGATAACAGCGATGGCGTAAATGATGTGTCTACTGAGTCGAATAGTCTAGATATGCCAGATCACGATGCTAGGCTGGCGTACTTACAAGCGTGTGGTATTCAGATAGGAACTGATGTTTTAAACGATGACGAATCGCAAAAGTTAACGGCGTTATTATACAGTTATCGTGATGTCTTTGCATCTGATTATAAGGACGTCCCAGCAGCCGATGTCCCTCCACACAGAATTGTGTTAAAAGACACTAAAGTTGTGAATGAACGCCGTTTTCGCTATAACCCAACACAAGAGCGATTATTGGAAAAGAGATGTGACGAACTCTTAGCAGCCGGAATGTTGCGTGAGTCCACTAGCGTATGGAACAGCCCGGTGTTTTTAATTAACCAAAAAGGAGACAGATCGGCACGTTTTTTAGTTGATTTCCGTGCCGTAAATGCAAAAGCCGAACCACTGTACTGCAGTCTTCCCTCACTTGAGGAAGTGTTTGATCAAATTGGTGATGAAAAACCCAAAATCTATACTGTTATGGATTTGAAGGCTGGCTATTACAGCGTTCCTCTTGAGGAAACCTCACGTCAATATACAGCCTTTTCTACAAAAAATAGGCATCTTGAATTTACCAGATTACCTCAAGGATATAGAAACGCTCCAACAGTGTTCACTCAAGCATTGTCGAATATTTTTGCTCAAGAGCTACGTAGTACTTTGCTAATTTACATTGATGATTTAATATGTTTCCACAGAGACGTTAAAACTCATCTGAAACATTTAGAACAAATCCTGGCAAAATTCCGAAAATTTAAATTACGACTACATCCATCTAAACTACGGTTTGCGATGTCTTCTGTAAAATTTCTAGGATATGAGATAGGACAGAACGGTTATACTACTGACACAAGCCGAACTTCTGTCATAAAAAACTACCCAAGACCAAAATCACAACGGGATATTAAGAGATTCACTGGTCTATGTGCCTATTTTAGACGAACCATCCGTAATTACAGCAAGCGTGCTGAACCACTACGCAGACTTTTAATAAAGGATGCTCCCTTCGTCTGGACTGATGAACAAGAGCAAGCTTTTTGCGATTTGAAAAACGCATTATGTAACCCTCCCGTCCTTGGTTTTCCAGACAGAAACAAACCAATGCGTCTCACGCTGGACGGCTGTGCCACAGGCCTAGGTTACATACTGTCTAATGTTAACGACGACGGGACAGAAACAGTATTACATTATGGTGCCCGTGCAACCACTAAAACTGAGAGGAACTACTCAGCTACAGATTTAGAGCTGGCAGCTTTACTCACCGGCATTCGCACGTTTAATTCATACCTAGCAAACACCCATTTCGAAGTGCTTAGCGACCACATTAGTTTGACATACATTAGAAACCTCAAATTTGGTACATCACGTTTAGTACGTGCATCCATCATGCTTAGCCAATATGATTTTTCTATTCGACATCTGAGCGGTAAATCAAATAGAGCTACGGACGCTATTTCTAGAATACCTAATCTAGAAGCTGATGATTTGACGTTGCAAGAGCAACAACGCTGTAGCAATGACGTCAATAATGACATAACAGGCCCTTTTGAGAACGGAGGTGAGCACGTGACAACACAACCGTTGAACCATAATGCTGGTGACACTGAGAATGACACTAAACGTAATGTCATCGAGTCTGTAAATAGTGTTGATAATATTTTGTCGTTTAACTGTAATAAGGAGTGTGTATTGAGTAAACCTAAGTGTGAAACTAGACATGTTTCTTGTGATACTGATGACATTGTGTATGACGATGTGAAGAATGCTGCTAGAAGCATAATAATTGGAAATGATGCTGAACATGATGTTGCTGGAAATACACTAATTGTTACTAATGTAACACCTGTTGAGTGCATAAATGATAATGTTGTATGTGACAGTCAGACTGAGAATGAAATAATGCATAAACATATGCAAATGAACAATAATGTGTTTAATGCAGAAAATGTTCAAAAGGAACGTAATGTTTCAAAAGGACAGTCATACGATAACCTGCAAACACAAAAACGAACACATTTTGTAACAGCAGTTTCTCAAAAGAAGAAAAGGAGAAACAAAAGGAGTAAGACGTTACATTTTCATGACCCAGTTACGGACAAAAATGTCAACAGAACGTCTCAAACGACGGACATTAACGAAACGACCAAGACGTCATTAAATAATGACAACATCATCCCAACGGGTCAGTTAGCCGATGATTCAAGCGGAGAGACCACTAATGGCTCATCAAACACGGTAGCTGACCCACTTAATGACTGCTCGACGCACGAGCCGACTAACGAGATAAACACCAATAATGACAGCGCCAGTGTTTCTATAGCAACTCAGCTTAGCGACCCGGATTTTTATCATATAATAAATTATTTATTATATGGAACATTACCAACTGATGACAAAATAGCCAGAAAGACACTCCTGTTGAGTGACTACTACGTCATTTCAGATGGAAGATTATTCCATTTAATGACATCAAGGCGTAAAACCAACAAGATGCAGGAAGGCTTAATGAAGCAACTCTGCATCCCAAAAGAAATGAGAACGAAAACCTTAGACAAATTTCACAGCCAATTAATGCATGCAGGAAGCGAGAAAATGTACCTAACCATGAGAACCAAAATATACTGGCCAAACATGTACAACGAAGTCAGAGAATTTGTTGCTAATTGTGAAACTTGCTATAAGGTTAAAGCAAATACACACGTTAAGAAAGCCAAAATTCAAATTCGTGAAATACCTAAAACAGTGTTTCACACCATACATATTGATCATCTGAAAATGGCTGTACCAAATGCTATGCATCAGTATAATTATGTTCTTATTATCATCGACGAATTAAGTCTACAAATCGAATTAATACCTACAAAAACTACCTCGGCCAGTGAATGTGCCAATGCATTGATAGACAATTGGTTTTGTAGGTACGGCGTACCAACTGTCCTGATTTCAGACAGACATAAAGCATTCACTGGAGCTCTCACGCAATGCCTGCTAAAATTATGCGGCATAAAGCATTTGCTAATTTCACCGAGAAATCCTAGATCAAACGGGATCTGTGAGCAAGTAAATTCACGAATCATTAATGGAATCAAGATACATTGTGCTAATAACGGAAATTGGCCTAAACTACTGCCAGTCATAGCAGCAGCATATCGCGCGGCAGTGACGCCAAATAGACAATACTCGCCATTTCATATCCTATATGGATTCGACATGCGCTTGCCTATAGACAGCGAGCTTTCGACTACACTGTCTGACCATAACAGACAGGACGCTAATACGGACGTTTTCCGTGACAGAATGAAAATATTACGGTCAGAAGTGCAAGAATTCGCCCAAGACAAACGTGAACGAGTGACAACTACGCTAAACAAGACCAAAACAGCGACAGAGTATAAAATAGGTCAAAAGGTTTATCTCGTCAATGAAACGATAAAACCTGAAGAATACAGGAAATCAGCGGTCCGATTTACTGGACCCTATGTAATAATAGGGAAATCAGATCATAATACCTACAAACTGTCGCATATTTATACTGGCAAAATTCTGAAAAGCTTCGTACATTTTGATAAATTAAAGCCATCTACTGAAGCGCGGAGAAAACGAAGAATGACGAACACAGACAGTCGTGACGGCGCTCGTACCACAAGCCGGGGTAGGCCTACAACCTCACCAGTGGACGACGGTCCGACGACAGACGGTATAGTTACCGGTGATGACAATGATGATAAGGACGACAAAGAAAGCACGGACAATACAAAAGACAGTCAACATTACAGACAAGCTACCTCTGACATTAAAACCAAACAGCTTACAAATATTACTGCAGATACCAGTAATAATAGCAACAACGAGACGAATAGAGATCAAACTACCGAACATATGGAAGTAAGTAAGACACAGAACAACGTAACAACAGCCTTTGCGTTTGATAATGCAATTTTTGATTTGCATGATGATTGTACGTACACTAACAGTATGAGCGTAGAGTGCAGAGACTTGCCTCCGCCAAAGAGTTGTATTCACAGAAGATCTTCTGAGATGAAGAATATTTTAAAAATAACTCGTTCAAACGGTTATTTACGATGCCATGTCTTGTTAAAGAATGGCACACGTTTGGTGTGTAGACCAGTGCAAATACCTTCCCATTTACTATGCAGCTATCGTCTGCGGAAATATAAACAGCAAAGAAAGAACTAGATTACTGGTACTATTATGCTTCGTTACGTAACCGCTGGATATTGCCCAGCTAATGTCTCCGGTCGCTGGCGATTTCGAGACATTGGCGAACAGGTGATATCCCAGAGGGGCGGAAGGATGCATAAATGCGTAGTTAGGCCGTCGCCGAGTGACCTTAGTCTCGCGAAATCGTCACACGGTTACCGCTTAACTTCCACCCAAATTTAAAATACGGGAATCACGTTCGCACTGATCAACATACCATGCGAGAAATTTAAGACTACTCTTATTGTCGACTCTGTAGAGGTCTTACTAATTCACAGGGCTTGTTAGAAAGCATAAGTTGTGATGTTAGAAATGTACGTATGAGTAACTATGGTCTGTTAGAGATCAATATTTCGTATATGAGTGTGTTATGTTTTACCCTTTTGAGGTCAAGTGTGTTGAGGTTTAATGTTTTTTTGAACGCTGAGAGTGTTACGTGTTGTTGCCTAACTTGATTTTTCTTTCGGCCATAAGAGCCGCGAATTGATGCTGTGTTGAGATTATAATATCCATTGCATAACATTGATAATGACTTGATGCTTTAAAGACGCTTATAATGACGATGTCTTGTATTGTCGAAGTGAATTGTCGATTGTATGACAAACTTTGTTCTGATACTGTTTTCTGAGATGATACGAACTTGTATATGACTTATACTATGTGCATGCACTTGTAGTCGTAGACATAGTTTAAATAATATGTTTGCATCGATGTTTGCTATATGCGTTGACATTGCATTACTTGTTATTGTGACACACGTAATAAGTTAGTGGCATGTAAACTATTTGCTTATTGTATGACAATGTAGTTGTTTTATTAGTCTGTTTTCTATTTTTTAGTCTATATTGTACGCGCAAGGTTTATCATTATCATGTTCGTAATGACAAGTATCGTATTAGATTGCATGACATGCATTGCCTATTGTAATATAACCAAGTTGTGTTACTGTTAGCGGCGACGCGTACATTAACAGAATGTATGGTGGATCACTTCTTTCACTCCATTATGGAAACTCCAGTTGATTCAAATGCCACATAAATTACGTACTCTGTAAACGATACGTTCAAGCGAATATGTTTCTGTCAAACTCTGCAGGGTACTGGTTAAAATTAATGGCCCACCTCTGAACAGTACTCCGTGTCACATTAGCTGATAGAGTGGAAAACCACAACAGAACCCGGTATAGCGTATCAGCTCCGTTAATGGGTGACCTTTCAAGCCGGCCCACTTTCGCCCGTCAGGCGCAAAGGTCAAACCACAGACACGACAGGAAAAAGATTAACGCCTTTCCCTGACGATATAACCCGCGACGGTAAACTTCAGCGTTAGTTGATACACAGAAGAGGTCGCAGCCTAGTGTAACGGACTGACACGATGATTGACTGATTATGGCTGGGACGTCAGTGCAACATAATGAAGAAACCGCACTGACGCCGTGTGACGCCCACTATCACAACTGTCGGTCGTGTCCATCCCATGCATGAGACCCAAGCGCCGAAACTTAGCACAGTTACCGTAATGTACATTGAAGTTCTCGTTTGGCGTGTTTTATTTGATGCATACTATCATTACTATGTTATGTTATAACTATATTATATTGCATGCAACGTAGATGTTTTCTATTTACAGTAATTTTCATTGTGTGAACGTTACTTACTTAACACATTTAAAAAGGATAGAAATGTGAGTGCATATTTAGTATTGTGACATTTATATTGCCTGAACGTTATTATATATGATCGTATGGACTCATTATTCGTAAACTATATCATTTGCTAGCCTATCTGATCATTCTGATGCGAACACTGACTGCATGATGTTACACTCTTCTTACTCTGATCGTCTGACGCAATGACGGGGATCACTTCTAAGGTCTCCCTCCCCAAAATTCCAGGGGGAATTTTTAAATTAACAGAGGGGATGTAACCGGGGGGATCACTTCTTCGAGGGGCGGGGCGTCGAGACGCGACGTCGTCAGTGCGTCAGCCAATCAGGGTCAGCATTACCGACGCCGAAGTTTCCCGCCGCGGCGAAGCGGGATGCTGGACGCGACGGCGTCGTTTGCTGGTCAGTCGGGGACTCGGCGAGTGTGAAGTATATGTCGAATTTTGCTGTGTGACAAATAAACGATATGATCGAGTCCCATCTCATTCTCTGTGACTGGCCTAGGGTCGGTCACACACAGTCGATAAGACAATGTGATAAGACAATGCATTGTCTTATCACAAAATAAAACTTCAGAAAGGTTTCTTGAACGCGTTTAATTTTCAGTTATATCACGTTACGTAAAACAACTATATACTAATTGTACTAACCGCCATAGGTGTATAGGCAAAAAAGCAAAAGCCAGATACATTGTCTAATTCGATTTCATTAGAGCTGTTGAAGTCAAAAAGCATGTATATGTCAAACTATGAGCGTCTGTTACAAAGGCAATGGGCAGATTATTAGACAGTAACATTGTGCTAAACGTTCAACATCGGCTTTCAGCAACAAATAAATAAATGGACTGAAAATAAAGTCGAAATCGATGAATAAAAATGTCATTTTGGACAAACGTAAAAAGTCAACCGTCGCCAAGCAAGACTTTCAATTCGTACTCACGAAGGAGGAGGTAATAAGTAGACTAGTAAAACCTGTTGCGTCCGTAACAAATTACCGGTGACTGCATATGCGTTTTGACCGTTAAGGTCGTTCAAGGTCATCGACTTCTGTAAAATTCGAAAACTCATATATGATTTCATATCAGTGATTAATTGTTACCTAGGCTCTGTCTTGCACCGCTTCCGAGATATAGCGCCGCAAAGGAAGTTGAAAACCACCCGACCATAGTTTGAGCCCCGAACTGAAGGGACCCCTTCGAATTTCGCCGTGAAATTTACTACCTAAAAGTTCAGACATTTTGCTACTTTCAAGTGAAAACTTCCGTGATCCCAGCTTCAGCCGTTTTGTCACAATGACTCGCGTTACAGACAAACAACGTGTCATCACAATAGCCGAATTTTACAAGGTAATTGCAACGTTCAGCTAAAAAACGAGACTACAATCAATATGCAAATTGCAACATGCAACTGATGGTTATTGTTTATTCTAGTCACTCCTAAAAACATTCAAGCAATTCACTATCCCCGTACGTAACTGTTCTTGAGAAACTTATTTTAGTTGTGCATTCTTTGATATTGTCAGTAACTTCTACAGTCAATAACTTCTGAACTCATCCATTCTGTGCTGCCAGCACTAATTCGACTGCTTATGACTGTCGTCACAAACACGACATGACTACGAGCGGTCCAGGCTACGACTTGCTGTAAGAAATACAAAATGCAAAAAGGACGTCGAACTTGACGATAAGCGAAGCATTATGCACCTGGCTTCACTGCTTCAGCCTATACGTTCAAGGAACTTAAAAGGTTTTCGGATCATTCCTTGTTAGATGGAGAGAGGAGTTGCGTTGAGCTTATGAAGCGGCGGCGATAAAAAAATAAGTTTAAAATTTATCTCGTAACTTCGTATCAGACAAGTATTGTTATGTATCACAGCATTGGCTAAACAAAACAGCGTGCTATGAGCTCAGTGTTCGGTAAAATACATCCAACACAATTTTGTACATAACTTAAACAAATGCAAACGATCCTTGTAGCTTACATACAAGTGGTTATACTTTATGTAGGGCCTACTAAGTACTTTTGGCCGGTTTTTCCAGACATGTATTATTTAACGGCGAAGAAACTGCTTACGTATCACAGTAAGCCATTCCTCCTCACAATAATTGCATACACGCACACTACCTGGTAAAAATGACAAAACGGATAAGTCCACAGGCTAACATAAGCCGAATGCTGTCCTCCCTCCTAGCAAATAACTTATTATTCAACTCCATATTTCTTCATGCAACTTGCGATGTCCGAATAGCCGTACTTATGCCCAATCATTAGAAGTAGTAATAAAACATTTTTGTGGCTTATAATAATTAATAACCACATGGATATTTATTCTATCTTTCAAACGTCGATAAAATTTCAGAAGCAGGCTAGGACAAAAATTTTGTTCAAGGGAATCTCTGTCAAAT
>Ga0209365_1000216_pt1 | contig 10536 bp, 5 predicted proteins | sample WorMetimpBELIZE2_FD_187389 | JGI IMG/M metagenome (GOLD analysis project Ga0209365, IMG submission 187389) | Marine gutless worms symbiont microbial communities from Max Planck institute for Marine Microbiology, Germany - Olavius imperfectus... | ecosystem: Host-associated > Annelida > Digestive...
ATTGTAGAGTAGCCTATAGGCCTGCAGCCTGTACTATATACAGTAAATAACATATCTATGTGTAAACAAAAACATACCGAAAATTGTACGTTCAGACTTTACCGTGTCATGTGGCGTATAGTTTTGAAGTCGTCGTTATTTACGATTCCTGTTACAGTAACTGTACTAGATGTATTTGGTTATGTAGCCAAAGTTGAAGGTGCTTCAATGCAGGTATCTCTGTCTCTATGCTCTTTTTCTAACCGTTTTCCGGTACCGGTACCCGGTAGCCAACATACGTAGGCAGATAGGCTGTTCATCTAGGCTACTGTCTATCCGTAATATTAAGCAACGGAGTGTAAACGCAGTGCTGAATCAGCTTGTACATGTATGGCTAGGTACCCGGTTGTTTTGCTGATTGTTAGTCGTGTAAGTTTTGTAATGGCTGTAAACGTAAATGTAAACGTAAAGTAATGTGCGTCGTGATCTGGGATAGTGGGCTGTATATGGCGAAAGCCTGTGTCTACTCATGCAATTAGTGTCTTCAGCATGATGGCTTCGGTGAATTCGGTGAAAAATGCGTATCTCTTGAACTTGAACTTGATGATAGTGGGAGAGAAGCGGCAGCTTATTGTCCCATATCTCTTGATTTCTGCCAGATTTGAAACTGTTGACAGAATCTGCATCAATAATTTCCTGTGGTAGGTTGTTCCAATTGTCTACTACTCATTGGCTGAAGGAGTTCTTTCTTGTTTCTCCTGTACTTTTGTTGCCTGGTGAATTACTTGGTGTGGCCACACCTTGAAGAAGATAACTTGATTAACTTCTTCAAGATGAGGCCTTGAAGCTTGGAGAACACCAAGTGTCTGTTTAAAAGGTTGTTTTGAGCTGACGATACCGTTGCAGTCTGTTCTGGCTGTTAAAATTCTTCTTTTGTTCCATCTCACTTCGTAGGGATCTTCTCTCCGCTGAAAGAACTGTTGAGAGTCAATATCTTCTTTGTTAGTGAGCAATTTATACGTTTCTATCTAGTCACCTCTCAGTCTTCTGTTTTTAACAATGGTGAGGCCCAAGTTATGGAAACCATTTCCCATTTTTGTTACTCTTTGTTACCTTTTTTGTTACCTTTTCTAAACGTAGTATTCCAAATGAGGATGTACATATGTCTAATATATAATATATAATTATATATGATTAAGAAATGTTGTTTGTTTAACCTTTTGAATTGGCTGTGAACTGTTTCCAAGAGATACTAGTGGATCACGGTTAACTGCTCGCTATTGCAAAGGTTTGCTATCACAAAAAGTCCAATTTAATTGACCTTTATGTGACTTATGCTGTATTCCCTGGCAGCAACAGTACAAGAGGCCCCAGCTCAAAATTATCAGTACAGCGCCCATGACTAGATCTACGAAAGAACTTGTTCAGTGTCCGTGTTGTCAGCATTTGCCACAGGATGTTGTTGACTCTACATCTGTCACCACATTCAAGAGAAGATTGAACAAGTACTGTATGGAATGAATAAGTGTTAAAGAGCTCATCGTCATCAAAGTCAAAGTCAAAGTTAATTAGTTCACGGCAGCTTCAGTGCGGACCTAACAGTTTAGCAGAAAGTGTAATACAGTCGCCAATATGTGACTGCTGGGGCAACCACACAACAGTGTATTTGCATCAGTAGAACATGTTTTATGATTATAGGGGAAAGAAATCAAATGTTGTTCAGTTAATTAGTATGACAAGGAGCAGAAGAGATACACTTCAGCACAATGACATTGAAGTTACAGTGACATCATACATTTGAGAAAGTTCGACCCTTCGTATATTGTGTAAATAAGGCATATTACTTTGTGTCTGAGTGTGTAATTTCTTTGTTACATCGATGTGTTATGTGGGTTACAACTGTCATATTTTCAGCCGTCTCTGAATCCATCAACAGTAAAGTCACCTGACTATGTCTTTTTGAACCGATGGCAAGTTCAGAACTACAAATTTCAGCGTGGTGAAGTAGTCTGTCTGAAGTAAGTAAGCCATTTTACATACGTTTGTTAAACAATTAGTTTTGCATTTTTCAGTGTCTTGTCATAATAATTCATTAGTATGCACATTACTAACCCAGCTTAACTGTCTGGCATGATACCAGCGTATTCACTCTCCATCCAGCCATCTGAGCAAGATACTTACGTAACTGATTGCCATTGGTCTTCAGCTAGACACACTGTTAAAATTTACACTCTTAGCCATTTTTTCTATATTGAAATAGGAGTGATGGAAAATGCAAAGTGTTAACTGGAAAGTCACTTAGGGTTAGCTGTGTCCATGACACCTGAAATACAAGGAACATTATGCAGTTTTCTGTTTCTGTTTTTTAATTTTTTCGCATGCATTCAATATTTTTGAACACTGGTACGCTTTTTTGGAGTATGGAGTGCTATGACCATTTTGAACAATGATGACCAAAGTGCAGTAGTATAAACTATACAAGTATGAGACTATTAAATTGCACAGCTAATATTGTGATTGTTTGAAATTGATTATTTGGGAATAATTCGAGCAACACTGAACCAATCTTAATGTAACTTTACATAAAGACATTAATGCAGATGGTACACGCCCCTGGAAACTTCGGTGCTCTTGTTCCAGTGGAAAAACTTTTGGCTAACTTTTTGTTAGGGATACAACATGTACAAAAAAGGACTTTCCAACAGCCGATTGAATACAACATTGTTGTCAACAGGCATTTCTTGCTAGGTAAGTTTTTTGTGCAGCTACCTTTTCCATGCTATTCAGGTTATTCATGTCTGTCACAAAACAGTTAGGATAATTTGATATTGACAAAAGCTGGGATATGATGGACACAACGCTACACATGTCAGTTGTCGTGCAGCTTCAGCTGGTGTCTGCTGAGGTCTACTAACAGAAATGAAGATCAGTTTTGGTTGTGTGCTGTCGGCAATGCTGACATTGCACTGGTGTTCATGCCAGCAGCGAGGGAGTCAAACAATGGTTGTAAACACTGCCCAATTAAATAGAGGTTATTAGTTAAGCAATGATATTAGGTTGCTTTTGGCACTTGGAATTTCATGGCTAATTTGTAGTGAAACAAAGGGTGGGCTTCTACGTGTTCTGTAGCTTGGGGACTATTATTGTCTTTCTAGTTTTATCTTTATTTGCAAATGCTGTGACTGACCTAATTTTGAAGAATCTGATGTACTGTTACAGGTCACCTAATAATTCCAACCAGAAGCTGGTTAAGAGGATTATTGCTGTTGAAGGTGACACTGTAAAGTAAGTACTTAAATTAAATGCATATACTATGCACGTGTTTACTTTATTGTAATTGACAGTGAAAATCATTATGTACATACATGTATAGCAACACATTCAATAATTATCTGCTTGGTGCATTAGCCACAGTGGACAGATTATAAAACACATTTCACTGTGTTAGTAAGTCAGTCAGTCTGCAGGTGAGAAATATAATGTTAGATTCAGTGGAGATCAGAGAGGAAACTACTCATAGGCTTTCGATTGGCACTCTTACTTTTAATCTTGGATGACTGAACTGTCCTAAATCCAGGTCACCATATTTATGCATGGAGCGTCTTTTATTGAGAACTGTGCAGCCTGTTTGTGTTTGTATCATTATCGGATGGAAGGAATAGCATTGCCATCCATGGAATGTATTACTTGTGGTCTTGTGATTGAGTCATTGTGGGTTCTACTTACACTCATCCTATTCACCTAATGACTCTAGGCATATATATACTAATTTTCTTTTCTTCTTTTTACATAATTGTTGACTTTGTGTTTTGTCAGAAATAGAAATAGAAATTAAAAGAAATTAAAGATTGATTGATTGATTGATTGATTGATTGATCGATCGATCAATCGATTGATGATTGATCGATCGATTGAGGTTATTCATGTCTGTCACAAAACAGCTAGTATAATTTGATATTGGCGAAAGCTGGGATATGATGGACACAACGCTACACATGTCAGTTGTCGTGCAGCTTCAGCTGGTATCTGATGAGGTCTACTAACAGAAATGAAGATCAGTGCCACTGTATGGGCGTGTGTGGCATGGAAAGATCTTTACATACCTGTCATCATTGGATGATAATACACTGAAGACAGTGATTATCAGGCAGTTGTGAAATGAGATTGTCTGTGGCTCTAGCAGCTTGTAGATTGACGCCAAATCATTTCTCTGCTTACATGGCATTTATCGGAATTTTTATGCATGTTTTGTACATCTTGTTATGTTGTGCATTGTTTTGAATGATATTGGCACTAGAACATTGAATTATAAAGTCAAGTACGTTACAGTACCTGCCGGTCACTGTTGGGTGGAGGGCGACCACCATGGCCAGAGCATGGACAGCAATCTGTTCGGACCTGTAAGTAATTTGTAATGTTGTTTCTGCGGGCGTATGAGTTAACTGTTTCGTATTATGATTCTGTATAAGCTACAGAAAAAAGTACAATAATTCCTGCAGCTTTACAATGGTTTTTCCAGTCTGTATGGTTTAGCTTTTCACAGCATGATGCTTATGCTAGCTCAGTTTCAGCAGTTGAAATTCTGTCCGTCTCTGTGAAGTGTGCACGGTGACTGAATGTATGAAGTTAATGTCTACATTTTGATACCATATCACAGGTTGATCCCTCTAGTTTTTCACACCCTCAATGGTTGATGGACATCAGAATGGCATCCCTTTTCACCTACACTTTTGGGCAAATTTACCCATCTTCAAAAGATACCAACTTTCAACAACATATTTCTGCTCATAGTGCCTTAGCCATATGTGCTACTGAAAACAGTTCACTTGTTGCTAATGGTAGGTCCAGTGAGTTCGGCAATGTGTATGTTATGCCTGAGTCCATAAAGCATGGTTTTAAAAAGCAAGCTTTACATATTGCAAATAGAAATGTCTGCTGCGAAGTTTCCTGTGAAAACTTTCAGCAGAGTTGCTAGAGAATCGCATAATTAATGATGTGCAACTGTTTTGGGAAATCTAACATTTCTGGTGGCTCAGAAACAGAAACACAACTTTGCTTTTTTCAGTTCTCGCCGTCTATCGAAAACAAAGTCTGTTACCGAATTTCTTTTCGAGCGACTGTCCAGGAAAGAATAATGAAACATGCATCGTGCAGTCTGTCTGCATTAGTTCAGCTACTTTTACCGACATTTTTCACGTTGTATTGGTCCATCATTGAAATAAAGAGAGTTCTGTATTTGCTACAGGTTGCGCTTGGTCTAATAACTGCAAAGGCATCACATGTAGTTTGGCCACCAAGTCGATGGCAGCAGATAAAATCTTTTACTGTTCCAGATCGCTTGCTACTGAGGGAACCAAGTGCTGTTGTGTGTGATGAACAGACAGGGGAATTTGAAGAAACATTATTAACCAATGACAGCAATGACAATTGTGATTGTCCTAAGCACTGTAGGTAGTGACTGGAGTTGTGGAATTGTATGTAGGCGATTGTAGGTCGTGTGTTGGCTGCTCATCTTACTGCAGGGTAGTGCATAATGTGAAAATTTGTTCGTTTCCTATTTTATTTTGTTATAACTCATCACTGCCCTCCGCCTACATTGTTTATCGGCTTTGAAGATGTCAATTTCTTTTTCATCCCCCTTCATTACATCAGTTTTTGCCAGTTTTATCAGGAAAAACTTAATGTTACGAATGGAAAGATGTCAGATACTAGGCCTTCTGCTTTGTATTTAGTGCCAAGTTGGTATTATTTTATAATGTGTAACTTTTTAAACAACTTGCAAAACTACTGAACATAGTGAACACATTTGTTTATATTTTGATTTTGGGGTTAATAGTGCCGCTAAGATTCTACAAAGTGTGATTACTTGTTTGGAAAACCTGAAAATGTCAGGGAAGAAATCTTATCACACGGAAAGTTTAAAAAAAGTGCTCATCGTTACCTTTAGTTGCATATTTGCATTTGTACGGGTATATAGTACACCGGCATGATATCAGTGCTACAGTACCAATTAGCAGGAGTGCCAGTAATCGTCAGGGAATGAATTTTGCAGTGTCTGGAGAGTGGTCACCCTGACCACGACAACTATTGCTTATGTGGATAACGCTCATTGTGTAGATTCATTCATTTATTGTTCTATTCATTGTCAAATGGACATTCACATGTTATGATTCTGTTTATTTGTGCTATTGCTATGGATTATGGAAGCCAGGAATATCTCATGTTTTTACATATGAAACTAGCAATAGTTGATTTATGTACTGTTTATAAACTTTATTATACTCTTTGCTTTGAGTGAACCAATTCAGTAAAATAAAGTACCCGGTAATATAATTAATTACTTTTAGAGTAGTTCATCAGTGCAGTGGACGACAGATTAAGACGATATGCAACCAGTGAGACCTGTGTCAATTACTGATGACATCAGGAAGGTTGTGCAGGACTGCTGTAATGCTTCAGAAATGAAATCAAATCTTACAACTGATGAAGTGATGTACCTGCTAATCAGATGGACTAGCTAATAGCTTGAACAGAAAATGCATTACACAGTGTTAACGTCATTTGGACCGCTATATAGTGTTAAATCATAGTTCTATACCCAGATAATTTTTACTACGCTATGCTACTTGAGTACCAAAAGCAGGGAATTTACACCACATGGTTCTCTGGTTTTTATGGTTAATTTTGGCAAATCTAGCTCCCAACATTTCTTCGTGCTAGCCTGCCTGTGGGCTTTAGTGTGTAAAATACCTTAGTAGAAAGTTTAAGTGTAAGCTGTATTCTACATGTTACCAAAATGTCTACAATTTATTTACTTGAAAACAGACAACAAGCTGTGCCTAATGCCTATATGCTGACAATTTTTCTCCAAAAACTACAATCTGTCAGATTACGCGCGTATTCTGAAACGTGATAAGATTTTCTACTCCCTCCCCGATAACGCATTCACAACAACGATGCTTGAAGGCTTGATACCCGATAACCGATCAACCATCCCATCGGGTACCCGAACCGGTTACGATAGAGCAGCCTGAGCCAAGAGTTCTGTCGATTTTTAGGCACTGTCTAATATCTATGGTTGAGCTCCAACTCTGTGACCACACCCCTCAAGTCAAGAAAGTCTAAATACTCGAGAAATTCAGGTTTGTTGCTATTATTTTGCAAATGTATTGTCTATGAACTTGTTATCAATGTTAAACGAGCTTTTTTAAATCTTGGACGTTACAACAGTTGCATGTCATTGAGTAGAATTGTTGATTGCAAGTTGCAACCGTTTTCGTAGTATGCATACTCACATGTTGGGCGCCTAAAGCAGGATCAGTATGACCCACACTAATAATGGAATAGCGCTCGCATGTTGTACATGTCTATGAGGAAAGGTAAGTGTTATATTCAGTGGGGTACTGAAGATAGTTACACTAGAGGTAGCAGCTCAGACAAGTACTGATTGTCGGTGTTGGCCCCACTGCCATTTTGAAGCGCTTTTTAGATTCAGTATGACCCACACTAATAATGGAATAGCGCTCTTTGTCTTCTCTTTACCACTACTGAAGATAACATTTTCATGTTATCTTCAGTGATGCACTGAAGATATCATCACACAAGTATTATTGTCAGTGCAGCCCCCACTGAAGATAACATTTCTGGTGAGGAAACGTACTGGGACTACAGAGGCGCTATAACTATACCGGGGGGCAAAAGTAAAATGTGGAATGCGGAAAATCTGCATCGGGTATTTTGCGGAATGGTGATGCGACAAAAAGCATAAAACAACTGAATAGGGTTAGTTTTAGGGTTAGTATTAGGCTTAGTGCCATCTAGCGATTTAGTTTTATATTTGGCTGCCAGTCAACTTGTCACACGATCAATTCGTCATCAGGTCGACTCGTCACGCGGTCAACTCGTCACGAGGTCTACTCATCACAAACAGGTGGTCAACTCGTCACAGCATGCGGTCAACTTGTCACAAGCAAAAGCAAGCAATCATCAAAGCCGTACTGCCGCAGCAGTAATTACCCATAGTCCGCGATCGCCTGCATTACTCAACAACTGTCCAAGAAAGTGAGCGGACAACAAAGTGTGGAAGAAAACTTAATAAAATCTAACCAAAAATTGTGGATACATTTAGTATGCACGTACGTTTACAAACGAATTTTTAATAGGGGAATCCCGTTGCAGCCGCTGGTCAACTTGTCACAACACGATTTTGGGCTGTGACAGATTGACCACGTGATGAGTTGACTGGCGTCACCATTCCGCAAAATACCAGTGCAGATTTTCCGCATTCCGCATTTTACCCCTGCCGTATAACAGGGTGCTATAACTGGCACTGACCCTAACATAATCCTAATTTTTAGAACGATATGTTTACAATGATCAGTGTTATCATGGTAAATTGGTAATTAACTAATCATGCATCTCACGATACCTACTTCAGCCAATGAAAATGCGCGTAACATTTCAGCCCTTGATCAACTAACTCAAGAGTTGACTTAACCAGCAATAGGTTGGTGAAATAGAAGCTCAAACTTAACTGGTAGTTAAGTTGACGCTCAGTTAGTTGACGGTCAGTTAACTTAATTTTGGAGAAATGCGATCTTAGACTGCTTATGATCAACATTATTCTGCCAATGCTTTATACGGTAGGGTATGGTATATAAAACTTACGTTATGTTTGTGTTATTGCAGATAAAGATGCGAATTTTGACAGTTGGATTATTTTTGGTGACTGCTATTCACCTGCTTGTGTGTCCATACACTAAAGTGGAAGAAAGTTTCAATCTTCAAGCAATGCATGACTTGCTGTATCATGGAATTAACATTGACAAGGTAAAATATTTTAATTTGTGTTTAATAAGTTATTTCAGAAAGAGTTCCATGTCGGAACACCACTGTATACCTCACCATGCCTGTGCATACGTTACAGGCCTAATTAGCTGTTGTTCTGATAAGGAACACCTGCCTTTATTTCTTTTGGAGAACATTATAAGAAGTAACTATCAGTAATTAATTGTACCTATACTAGTACTGTTAATTTTTAACACTTGTTATTGTAGTGTGTAATTTTTCATTCTGAACTTTTCTGTGAGAGCTGTGCATACCATCTAGTGAACTACACTCAGTGCTGTTTTGTAAATAAGCCAATGTCAATACAGTGCAATACAATACAATCAGTAATTTGTATAGCGCCGCTATACAACTTGTCCAGGAGCGCTAACAAAAAACTATGAGAAAGTGCCGTTTAACGGCGTTAATGTCAGTGATTATACGAAGATGGGATGGTAGGGAGTTCCATGCAGCTGGGCCACAGTAGCTGAAGCCACGCTCACCGAACTTAGTTCTTGTAGTGCGTTTAAAGTAGTCTGTTGTATTAGATGATCCCATTTGTCTAAGACTACTGGTGTTGACTGGCTGTACAGTCAGCCAGATACTGCGGTGCTCGGCCGAGATGGATCAGGTGCATAAACAAGCAGAGTTTAAACTTGATTCTGCTTGCAACTGGCAACCAGTGGAGTTGCTTGAGTGCAGGCGTCACGTGGTCACGAAGACGAAGGTTGAGCACCAGTTTATTAACCGTATAGAGATTGAGATCTAGGATATCTTGTTCATTTGTATGTTGCAGTATGACCATCTCGAGTTTCCCGGTGTTGTGCCACGCAGTTTTCTTGGACCACTTGCAACAAGCATCTTTGCTGCACCATTTGTTCTTGTGATTGACATGTTGGCTCTCAGCAAATTTTTATCACAATATGTCGGTAAATAATTTCTTAAGTGTCTGGTATTACTCACAAACAGTCTTGTCAATGCCAAGTAACGAACTAGATCTGCTTTGTTACTCTACATAAGTAGATAGACTATCTATTCTCTACAAAGTAGATTTTTTACACGCCACTTTCTGTATTTAACGAAGTAACTCTTCTTGCAAATATCTACTTTCTACTTCGTTACTTTGCTTGCAAACAGGTCGTTATTAAAGTAGCAGATATGTGCAGGTCTTTGTGCTCAGGCGAGGATGTACTGTAGTTAAGCGTTTTGAGCCGCAGTTGCTGACATATGGCAACAAGCATCTACTGTGACTCCTGTGTGTGGTAAAATAATGGTAATGATGAATAGTCATAACTCAGTACCTACAATGACATCGCAAGATTGTTATGTCTTCAGTAATTAAGTATACGTGTAACAAAAACGTGTTGCTGGAATTGATGTACCTACTCTCTACGTCTACTCAACTCAACTCAACAGGACATTACGGACGTAGTTGCTGACACATCTTATGTCCGCATCTATATGTCTAACTTAATAAAAACTTTGCGGCTTTGAAACTTCTTCTGATCGGTTTCCGGTTCCGGTCAAGTCAACTGTAAAATCATATTTAACTGCTTGGTGCGACCAAAACTTATCTAACCGTGCTTTAAATGCATTAACAGTGCAAGCATCAACAACTGAATTTGGGAGACTATTCCAAATATTTACAATACGTGCAGAAAAAAATGCTTGCGTAAGTCATAATGAAAAGAATGATTAACCAGTTTATAGTTATTGCCTCTAGTACTAGCC
>Ga0209365_1000217_pt1 | contig 10485 bp, 6 predicted proteins | sample WorMetimpBELIZE2_FD_187389 | JGI IMG/M metagenome (GOLD analysis project Ga0209365, IMG submission 187389) | Marine gutless worms symbiont microbial communities from Max Planck institute for Marine Microbiology, Germany - Olavius imperfectus... | ecosystem: Host-associated > Annelida > Digestive...
GAGTATGGTTTTTTCATTTTTCCGAAATTAAGCCAGCGATCCTATACCAAATGGCTGCCGATCGACGTGGCAGATGTACGCATTCCCCTGCCATGTCAAACCGTACCAAATTGATGTGAGGCAGGTGGCACAATTTGGGGAAAATAAAAAATCGTGACTTATAGGTGTATTTGATGACAGAATAATGGGGTTTTATTTTTCTAAAAATTGGGGGAAAGGTCCGGAAAGGTAACATCGGCAGAATTGGTTTTTTTTATTTTCGCCACATTTGGCCACCCATTCTACATTGTAACTTTTGGTACGGATCGGTGTGGCAGGGGGAAGCATATCATCCGCTGGTATTACAGTGAAGTCCCTTTCCCCATTTTTAGCCGCATCGTATTACATGGTCATGAGATGGCACGGCCGTCTGCCGGCTGAACGAATTCGTTGCCGAGATGCACTTATGCGTGTCCAAGCGAAGGGTGCCGTAAACTGGAGACCGTCGACCACTGTGTCCACTGAAGCGTGGTTGACCCAGTCTCGGTATAAACTAAGCCTCCATGTCCACATGTAGGACTTTTGCCCTCCCCCCCTAGACGTCTGCCTCCGGACATCTGCCCTCCCGGACATATGCACCCCCTCCATATATAGGACTCTTGCCCCCGGACATCTGACGTGATGTTACTATAATGACTGCGCGATGCCGGGTGACGGCGGGGTGATTCTGCCGAGGCACCACATGATTGTCAACCCGTTGTCAACTGCTTTGCCATGACCTTGACTGCTGGGCAGAATTTTTTGGTGATGATTTGGCCTCTTGTAGAAATTCTTCAATCTCTTGTGGTATATGTGAATCACCACAACAAAGACTATCTTAGGAAAGCTCCTCGCGATTGGATCTGAGGCGACGATGCGGCTTTTGTCAAATTCCTTTGACCTCTTGTCCCCAGAATAAAGAAACCCCATTTTCGCGTCACCCAATATGCACGTATGTCAGGATTTTTTAAACTGATGTGGGGTGGGTGGCCCAATTTGGGGAAACTAAAAAAAATTCTGACTGATGGGCATATTTTGTGATGCGAAAATGGGGTTTTATTTTTCTGGAAAAAATAGAGAAAGACCCCCACAGTAATACTGGCAGACGACACGCTAACCCCTCCCACGTCAATCAACAGCCATTTGATATAGAGTTGCTCTCTTAATTTCGGGAAAATCAAAAAACCCTATTTTGCAAAATTGCCAGATTCACACGCCATGGATCATTTATCACCTTTGTATAGCATTTTAGGGGCTATGGTTAGGAGTTACGATTAGGGTTAGAGTTACGGCAACGTTTAGTGTTAGGGCAAGGGAACAGTCTATGGTGTGCGAACCCCTCACGTGACCACTCCTGTGGTACGTTGCAGTCCCAAGTTGTGGTCCCTGCTGAACTACCTATAGTCGCCATATGCGGACTTTTTCACCACTTATATTGACATGAGCTATTTAATCAAGTAGTCCTAACATACATGTTGACTTTTGTTGAGTGTTTTTCAGACACTTACCATACGACACAATGCTAGCGCAGTCTTGCTTGTCAAAATTCTCTGTTACAAATATTAAATTGACCACAAACTATTGATGTGCTGTTTGACACAGGAAGAACTGATCTTTTGGCAATCATACTTCGAGCTGAAATAAGGGTACCGTATGCAATGCATGCATCGTTACATTGATACACAATGCGTATTTGAGTGACAATACGGATGTCTTTAAAGTGCCGATATTGCAGTTTCTCGAATGTGAAGAGGCTTGTGTTGTGGCAACACTATAAGCTGTGCCATGCACATCATGGTCCAGAAGTTCCCTGCCTTTCACAGGACGGTTGTCCAAACAGATTTAAATCATACACTTCGTTTAAGAGTCACTACTCAAGAATTCATCGTAAGGATGCAGACGAGGAATGTGCAGACAGATGCAAACTACAGTGCATGAAATGTAATATGATTTTGGTTGGATTAGAAATGTTCTTGAAACATCTTAGGAGACACATCTCATTGCATGAATATGTTAGCTGCCCCTATGAAGGGTGCAGTTTCGGTTCGAACGTTGCAACAACATTTCGTTCACATATGTCCCGGTCGCACTGCAAAGATGTTGCCCTCTTGAAATCCCATTTGCGTTTGGTGCCGTCGTGTAGTATGGAGAATATGACAGGTGAGCGTGAACAAGTAGACTCCGAGCCACCTTCGGGTTTACCGGATGACTTTGTAGAAGACAGTGTTGACGCAGTCTCAGACGACGATGACGCGCAAGAAAAGATTGTCCACTCAATAGCTGCTCTCTGCTTAAGAATGCAGTGTGTATTTAATATACCATCTGCGTCTGTTGACGAGATACTGAAATGCCTTAACACTATCAGTAGTTTTGATAGTTTGCATTTATGTGGTAAGATAGAGCAGGCTGTTCTGGGATTAGGATATAACGACAGTCAGCTTGTTGCAAGGCTGAGAAGTACTGTAATGGAAGAGAACATGGTTGTAAACTGCACACGGAAATCATCTGATGTGTCTTCTACAGTGCAGGGTGTGTTGAGCACAAATGATCGAAGAATGACCTACTACAAAACCCACTTTCCATATGTTGCACCTGTAGAGTACAAACTTGGCTATAAATTTGGTAAAAATCACAGTTTTGTGTATGTTCCAATACTTTCAAGTTTGCAGAAGTTGCTGGCAGTACCTGAAATTTTAGGCAAAGTCATGAAGGACTACAGGCATAATGAAGGGCTATACACACGCTATGAGGATGGTTCGTACTACAAGGCCAATGCGTTGTTCCAAAGTCATGAAATCAGTCTTAAAATTGGGCTTTACTACGATGACTGGGAAAGCGTAAATCCCCTGGGTACGGCACGCAAATTGCACAAGATAAGTGCATTTTACTGGGTTTTGTTGAATTTGCCCACAGCACAGAGGTCAGCTTTGAAAGTCATTCAGCTGGGTGTGTTGGCCAAGTCGCAGGATGTCAGATTGTTTGGAATTGCAACAGTGCTGCAACCACTACTGAATGACATTAGCATTTTGGAAACTGAAGGAGTGTTCATTGAGTCATTGGGTGAGACTGTGTTTGGTACAGTAGCTTACGTTTCGTCGGACAATTTAGCAGCACACACACTCGGTGGCTTTAATGAGTCATTTGGTCCAAATGTGAACAAGTTTTGCAGATTTTGTGATGCTGGCTCTGCTGACATTTCTGATGTAACTAAGACCATCTCGTCGTTTCATCTCCGAACCAAAGCTGACTATGATGAGCAGGCAATGTTAGCCAGTGGGTCTGAGACTGGAGTGAAGTTTCTTTCTCCATTGCTTGGTAAATTAAACCACTTTCATGTCGTTTCCGGTCTCCCACCTGATCCTGCTCATGATTTATTGGAGGGCATTGTTGCTTTTGAACTGCACCTGTGCTTGAATTCTCTGGTTTCTAAAGGCTATTTTACCTTGGATTACTTAAATGGACAGTTAAAATGTTTCAAATTTTGTGGCCATGATCGGACCAACAGACCACACCCCATCAATTTAGGGAGAGATTCAAAAACAGTAGGTGGCAATGCCCATGAAAATTGGTCTTTGCTGCGAATGTTACCATTGCTGGTTGGTGCTCAGATTCCAGAGGGTGATCCGGCATGGGAACTGATCCTGTATTTAAAGGATATTGTTGAGATTTCTTTCTCGCCTGTGTTGTCTGATTCAGCCATTGGTTTCCTGGATGTGATTATTAAAGAACACAAGCTGCTGTTAAGAGAAACCTTTCCACAGTTTATCCTGAAGCCAAAACACCACTTCATTGAGCACTACCCACATTTGATCACTTGTTTCGGCCCTCTTGCTTTAACCAGTACTCTGAGGTTTGAATCCAAACACAGCTTTTTGAAGAAGGCTCTGAAACAACTGATGAACTACAAAAATATCTGCCAGTCACTGGCAAACAAGCATCAGCTCTATCAGGCTCTTGAAATGTCAGACACCGAGTATTTGAAACCTGCTTTTATCGCACATCATGAGCCCACTTTTGTTCCTCTCTCAGTTATGAACAACAGTGTTCAGACAGAGTTGAGCAGTTTCTGTGATAATCGTGGCACTGTCAAGTGCTACAAATCTGTAACTGTCCGTGGTACTAATTACCAGCCAGACATGGCTGTAGCACTGGATGTTCAAGAAGGTCTTGTTTCCTTTGGAATTATATTGATGGTAATAGCCGGAGATGAAGGACAGTGTCACTTTGTTTGCTGCAGATGTACAAGTTACTACTCACTGCATCTGCATTGTTACGAGCTTGACCGGACTGACGATATTGTGGTAGTTCAGCAGAATGATTTGCTGGATTATTACCCATTAAGTTTATATACAGTTGGTAGTAAATGTTATGTCACCATGAAGCATTTTGTTTGTAGGCTTTAGACTTCCCAAGATGGCTGCTTCTTCCTCATTGCGACTGAAGGTCACCATGCTGAACAGCAATGATGTTATGAAAATCGTGGTACCTATAGACAGTACTGTTCAACATCTTCATGAGAGAGCCTGTGAAAAATTCCAGCTAGAATCATCTCAGTCTGTCTTGCAGTATATGGATGAAGACTTCAGGGAGTACATGAGTGTGACGAGTATGACAGAGATTACTGACCTGATGAGTCTTCGTGTCTGTTGCAAGAATTCATTGCAACCAACCAGCTCCAAAGGGTCTTCGACTGCAGGGCATGGAGGTAATGTGAGACAGGAAAGGTGGCCAGAAAGATTTCCAGTGCCAGAATTTGATGCCGATGTTAAAATTTACCTGAACAGTGTGGAACGTGCATACGCTGCATCTGGCAACACGGCAGTCGTTCCAAAAGACATAAAAGGAAAGATGTTGGATGCAATTGCAAGCAAAATTTATGGATATACAGCTTATGCCACAACTGAGCAGGTGAAGCAGGTGGCAAAGGCATTAACAGATAAGTATCCATCACTGCAGTGCCGCAGTGCACCACAAGGCTGGGAGGCGTGGGCGCATTCCATTTCATTCAAAATGGGCAACTTCAGAAACAAGTTAAGAAAACTGGGTTGTGAGGAGGTTAACGTGAATGGTGGAAAGAGGTCAAAAGTGCGCTGCCCAGATGCTCCTCCTCCAGCAGCCAACATTAAGAAACCTAGGAAGGGCGAACTGAATTTTCAGCCCAACTTGCCCAGTTCGGAAACAGCAGATTCTCTGGAAGATTATCGAGAGCAGATGGTAGTCGAGATGAAGAAGACAGAGCCTGACTGGTCAGTGGTGAATCGACATATGGCATTAACATTCTCAACTCGACGCAAGGAGATCAACGCGATGGCTCTCATTCAGACTGTCAAGGATCGATGGCCGGCATTGTTTAGTGCAGCTCAGGTTACATGATGCTATAAATTGTTATCCATTTTTTCTTTAACTATGGTATTAATATGTCTATGCCTTCAGTGCTTTGATGCTGTTGGTTGGGTGTCAGGAAGGGCATCCGGCCCGTCAAAATCTGACTGATGAGGTGCTGGCTTGGTTATCTTCTGGAGCGAAGTGCAAATAGCTTGCATATGGTTCAGCTGATGCCACTGCCACTCCGTCATCTCTGCTTCAGCAAAATCCAGAATGGTTTGTCCTTCTGGTTCCGACTCACCCGAATAGTCCCGGACAAAGGGTCGTAAAGTGATTGTAGCAGTAGTAGTATGGTATTTATAAAATATGTCAGCACCAGCATATTCATTGTTTTAGTACTGCACATAGAGATGTAAAAATGTTTTTTTGTGTTCTTCTGTTTTCCTTTGTTGGCAATTACTGTCAATATTGAACACGTGTTTTGACTGTTTACATCAAATTGCGGTTCTTTTGTGACTTTTAGTAATGTTTATAAAAATTAGAACCGAATAACAACAGAAAAATAACAGTGCTAACTAAGTAACCAGCTTATTAGCTAAGCACAGGTGGGTAATACTTTTCATATAAACCTTGCATGTGCTGTTTTGATATTAGCTACGTTTGGAGTTTACACGGCTGACGAACACAAGATTGGATGATATGTTTCAAGAAATTGACGGCATTGCTGATCAAGTTCTTCAGTTGTTGTCTGCAAAAAAGGGAAAATATAGTGGTAAAATTCAAGAGGAATTGGCTGGACTTGAGGAAAACAAGGTGACTGTAATACCTGTTACATTGTTTACTGTTTAGTTTAGTCATTTCCAACAGTAATTACAGGGTTTTTATTGTCCGTTAAGAACTGAGTACCTATTGTAGCCAGTGCTATCATTTAACAGTATAAACAGTATAATTTCTATCTGGTCTACTTCTGTCTTATCAGGTGCAATCATACTTTAATTCTAATTGCAAGAAAAGTGTAATTCAAACTTACATGTGCTGTTTTGATATTAGCTACGTTTTAGTAGTTTTAGTGGTTTCACAATTCCTATTTTACTTCCAGATTTGTGTTGCTTACTCTAATCAGTTTTAACTATGCTATTGTGATGAAATTTGTGTTTCCAGTAATTGCTCACTTCCTAATGCTCATAAGCCGTGATGCGAATGATGATGATGATGTGTGATTGTCCCATCTCGGGATATTGTGATTAAGCTAGTTTTTATTAAACACTTATAGTTGAACATGTTGCTCTGTGTCAAAACCTGCGTATGGTTGAGAATATTAGAAATGTGTTATAACTGGATTAATTTCAATAATTTGACTGTCTTTCAAAATAACTAAAACTAATGAGAATTTTTGAATCTGATTACTTTTCATGTGTGAAACAGTTTACAATTCTTAATTCATTGTTTTCTTAATTAAATTCTACAGTTGCTAATGTAATTTTTAGCAGAAAGCAAAATAGTACTGATGATGTCCTCAAAATATATTGCAGTTACAAGTTGTTAGTTGTCTGATGTAGGAAAATGATGATGGCTGTAATATTGCCGTGAAGAAGAGAACTGTAATTCTACGTTTGCTGCCTATGCTGCTCGATGAAGACCCTGTTTGTCTGTACAGAACATTTGAGGTTTGACTTATTTTTAGAGTAGCTGCATCCTACAAGCTGTGATGTAATCTTTTTACAGTACTGCTAAGCAGCTTTACCACAAGCTCCTTTGTGGACGAGCCTTTAATATACATCCTTGCAGGAGTATAAATTTCTAAGTTTAAAATCACCATCATCCCATCTGAAATTCCTAAGTAAAACACAAATTTTTGATTGGCAGTTTGTGATTATTAGTCTGCCCTGGTAGGGGAGTGGAGTATTGTGATCAGTTTGTCTGGCCGTCCATGTGTCTGTCCGATTGTCTGTGTGTCTGTCCACTAGCATATATATGGAACTGCTGGGCCGATCTTCACAAAATTTTTGTGCAGATCCCATGTAGCCATGGCTATAGGTCCTCCTTTGGTGGCATTGCAATACGTATGTGTACTTCCCGTTTTATGGATGATGTCACGTTTGGCTGTAATGTTGCCACCTGTGCCTATGACTCTGTTCTGCTGTGGCTGTAATGGCATATTTTATCACTCTGGGGCGGAGTCTGACATCTATGAATGCCTTGTTGTTATTGTTGCAATATTTGTTGCAGGATGATATCGTCGACTTGACAGAGAACCATCCACCACACATCGCTGTCACGGTCAACACTGGGGCATTCCTGGTCGTTGCTGAGCAGTGCATTGTTCTTCTCAGTGCTGATTTTGCTTCAGCTGTTGCAGATTTCCTCGCAGTGATCTATGCCATGAATCTGGAGTATCCCAGCAAGGGAACACGCACCTACGAGTTCATCCAGTCTGTGCTGCTGAAGCTCGGAACAAAAAAACTATCCCCTAAAGTACTTTCACTTTGTGAAAAGCTTGTGCGTGCTGACAATTAGCAGGCCGTGTACTGAACAGTTAATTGTGACAGCATGCTCGAGCAGTCCCTCGGGGACAGCTGGGTTTCTTGTTTGACATGATCGTTGCTGCCGCAGTGTTTGTTGAATTCTTCTAGTTACTTAGCCGTGGTACGGGAGCGAAATATTGCGATCTGCCCGTCTGTCTGTCTGTGCACATATTTTTGGACTGATCTTCACCAAATTTTGTGCACATCTCTGTGATTTGGTCCTCGTCTGGTGATATTGCCATAAGTTAGCTTTTGGTTTTATGGATGACATCACGTTGGGCCACAATGGGCTGTATGGTGTACATTACACTGTAGTTTGCCATATAGGCGGCAAGGCTAACCAGATGATGATCACCATGGGGCAGAGTCTAATGTCTATGAATGCCTTGTTTTAACTGCCATGTTCTGATTGTTTAATGACAGTCACTGTCAACTGTTGGACAGTGTTCGTTTTCTTCCAGCTTGCTGTATTATATAGCATATTCCTGTTTTGTCCGCCTCGCTCATTGCTGTGAAGAGGCAAACATTATTATGGCATCTCTGTCCATCCATATATCTCGCCATCCCTGGTGTCGTGTAAAAATGACTGGACCTAGAACAACCAAACTTCTGTCAAATGCTAGCATAGGGTTTCTGTAACTTTTCAGGCCACCCGTAAAAGGGTGTCACTTTTTCGCAGTAACTTTGCCAAATGTTAAGCAAATTTCCACCACATCTTAGATATGTTGCTACACTACATTGTGAAATGCAGACATTCAGATATGACACAAATTTGCATAAATTGCAATAAAATCTTAGCATATTAAAGTGTGACAAGTTTAACACAGGTGATAATGTTGTTTTAACCATTTATTGACATTGCTACAGTATCTGCTAAAAATTTCCTTTTTAGCTGCACACTTGCTTGCAGACTCATGTGCCACTGGTTAATTGCACTGTCAGTGATGGTCTGTTCAATGTCATACCAAACGTTTACTTCAGATACTTCAGTTCATTGACATTTTGAACACATACGACTGTTAAACATGCTACTGTGCGATGCCACAGACATTATAGTCTGTTGGCTTAATGTCACGTCTCTTTGAACTGTGATGTTGTCTGCTCCAGAAATCAGATAGTATCGTGGGCCATGTGTAAGAGCTGTGTCCTGCTGAAAGATAAAATAACTCATAACTCTCTGGGCAATGAAGGAGTGGCACATGCATCTGTCATATTGTATACACTATACAGGTAGGATATTTTGAGCAAATTGTGTGACAGTAACTGATTGAAGTACACAGCGTGTGAAGCTGTAACATTTTAGGACTTTATTGTCACTTCTGCTCAATTTGTCATTTTTGAACGTTTGCATTTCACAATGTAGTGTAGCAACACGTTTAAGGTTTGTTGGAGTTTTTTGCAGGTTTTATTGAAATTTTATGCTCTTTCTAGCAGTTAAATGAATTTTGAAAATCAGTTAACATTTTTGGCAAGGTTATTGCCAAAACAAAGTTGCACCTCTTTTGTATGACACAGTGTAATTGTTTAGCATGCTGGGTGATGTCTAGGGTGCACGAGCGAGGCGGATTTGCCCCACCAATACAGCCTCTTGTTTGCAATGCCTGTATTTAATGAATGTTTGCACATCATTAGGCCGCCCGACCTAAGTTGTTTTTCCCCAATTTTATTTTTTTCGTCAACTGTAACTTAAATTAGCCAGTGCTTTGAATTGTTGGGGGTTCGACTCCGTCTTTTGAAATGCCGACCTCATTGCATTTGTAGAAATATGACTGGGGGTCATGTAACCCCTATGATGTGAAAATATATTTATATTGTGTGACTGTCCGTTAGAACTGCAACTAAAATTAACTTAACTTGCCTAACATAAACTCCTGTCACTGTCATTTTTTCAACTTCACGTGGCTTCATTCCCCTGACCACGGACTCTGCATCCGGACCTAGGGAATGCTAACCTGACAGGTATTTTTCAAACCCGGGTTTGACAGCCTCCAGACCTGGGTACCAGGTTTGATTGTCAGTCTATCGGGTGGCCTCTGCAGTACAGTTAGTGGTCACATGTCAATGTTTATGGTGTTTTTATCATAGCAAGTTTTCATTGTGAGAGTGCATCCCGTCCATGATAGCAGTCTCAGAATTTAATGGCCACCGATCCTCAGGCCGAGTTTACAGGTTTGAAAACAGCGGGTACTCCATTTTTCAGGTATCCCCAGTTGCATTCCCTGAACCCCATAAGAATTCTGTCCATTGAATCTTTTTCTGTTTTCTCAATTCGAGCACTGAAATTAGTTATGCACAATAAGCCTTTAGCAAACACTGAAAAACATTGAAGTAATGTTCTGTGAAAATAAACCAGTTTGAGGACTGCATTTCTTTGTATAATGATGACTCAGAGTACATGTACTTGATAATTGATTGGCGTAGCACACAGTAAATAAGTTGCCACAACTAGAGGTGATAAAATACAGTGTGTTCAGAATGCTTATGCTGTTTAAGTTTGTGTTACTCAAATAAAATAAGTTGGGAATAACGCCTGTATGCCCCTAATTCAAGTCTACTGCTGTCAAAATATTCGAGTCTGCTCAACTCAAATGAGATGAGTGTAGAATAACTCCAATAA
>Ga0209365_1000218_pt1 | contig 10483 bp, 8 predicted proteins | sample WorMetimpBELIZE2_FD_187389 | JGI IMG/M metagenome (GOLD analysis project Ga0209365, IMG submission 187389) | Marine gutless worms symbiont microbial communities from Max Planck institute for Marine Microbiology, Germany - Olavius imperfectus... | ecosystem: Host-associated > Annelida > Digestive...
GGCACAGTGAGCTAGCACAGTATATACAATGAAAAAGAATTCGATCTTTCATTTTGTTTGCACCATGTTGTAGGTGGCAGCGACATGGAACGCGATACATTACGACACTCCAGTGATGCCCATGCTGACACTGGCCTCCATGGTCCTCCGACCGCTGATCGCTTTGTTGTCCAAGACGAAAGTCATGGCAGGCATTCATCAGTGACCAATCGTACGCATTCACCCGACAACTGGCTCGGCTTCTACTCACGACATCACTCACTGCCAGCTGACTCAATACAACCGGACGCAGCCTCGGCAGCCAGCGACCGCGACGACTCGTGGGCGTCGACCGAGGACGGACATGACGATGACGGACTGACGACGTACCGCAGTGACGGCAGTACGCCAGAACCACCACTGTCAGCCAGACCCAAGAATCTCGTCAACCATCCAAAGATTCTAAAGGATCAACTACATCGCAGTATGGCAACACTGGGGACGACACGTGACGTCAAGTTTCTCAACAGGTCTTGGACATTTGCTGGCAGTAGCCGATGACATTGCCACGCTCGTTGGTGAACTGTGTGACGCCTTCAGACGATGCTATCTGACTTTTATAAGCAGTCATTGACATTTATGTGATCGATTTTCATAGCTTCAAAATTAGCCGAATTCGACAGACCTTGTAAAAATTCTATGAACTTTGTACAAGCTCTTATCACAGATGTGTTGTACCATGACTTCAGAACATATTTCAGTCATATAGGTTGTTTTTTAGTCACGGCTTTAAGGTACCCATCAGAATGGCACCGCACAATGGTGTCAAGTGCCATGTCAAGTCTTCACTGTAACAGTTCTTACGGTAATGCATGTGCACTGCATGTTTACAGTTAAGTCACGCACTATTGCACAGTATCCACTTTTTATGTAATGTTATGCAACGGTGAGGATTCACCTTCAGAGTAGTGTTCTTAAATTACCTGTAATAATATTCGTGGTCGGAAACTTGGAACTATACCGCATGCAGGTCCCAAGAATTGCCTTTCATTGTTTGATGTCTGCAGTATAGGCCTGCAGTTGCAACAGCAATACAGAATTGAAAGCTTTGAGTTTTGATCTTAAAAAGTAACTACACTTAATATACAGTGTCCGGAAAAAGGTGTCACTATTTTCGACTATAACTCTCGCATTCCTTAGTCGATTTTTATCATTTTTATACCACTGGAAACAGGAATGAATACTCCACATTCGCATGGTATTTACTTCCGTCGTGATTTGCGATGTGTCACAGAGTTATGACGTCATCAAGCGATTAAGTAAGTAGATTACATGTGATTCGGGAGCATTCTATTCCTATTTCGATTGGTGCAAAAAGTGTAAAAATTGACCAAGAAATGCGCGAGTTATAGTCGAAACTAAAGTGGCACCTTTTTTTATCACGACACTGTGCAGTGCCTGTTTGTGGCGTCCAAAACTTAGAAGCTCTCAGCTATGGCACGTGCCAACGAGGGATCACACCTGCTGTCACACTCCCAGTACGTTTCTATGCTTTGATCATGGGAAACAATCACCATAGCTACTTACTGGAGAGTATTTCAGTTGATTTAATATAGTATTCGGACAAAATTGTTAAAAATATATAAAATGGTAAATTACTGATAATTTATGGCACTGGCAAGTTATGGGTAAGCATGTAACTTACCAGTAACTTACCCAGCACTCATAACACTACTTCAGACAGTGACTGCTGTCAGGTACAACCCTGGTGGGAGGCTAATGCCTGAGAAAACGTCTTGACAAAGTCGGTACACATTTCCTGCAAACTGACAGCATGAGTTAAGCCTGAACACCGGCAGTCTTCGACAAGCTGCTACCTTAGTACACAATGGGTAGACAACAACTGTTTGACTGAAATTAACATCAATGTTTAACATACTGCATAAATCATATTTCAAAAAGTTCCCTGCACTGGTCTCAGACCACAAACAAACAATGCCAATACATCTGTTCACAAACAGGCTGAACTTGACAGTGAAAACCCAATCAACACTAGCTTAGTGTAAATTTGTAACAATAAGAATGAACCAAGTGAAATCAGCGAGCAAAAACACTGTGCATGCCGATGAATTCTAAACAACAGTGTATTAAACAACTATCACACTGCATCACTTAACAAACATGTGTATAATACTTACTTACAACCTGGAAAACGACACAAACATATGCTCAAACTAGAACATGAGCTCTCAGTGTTCATAATACTTCGAATTAGTCCATTATGCACTGGACAGCAATTGCATGTGAGCACACATCGTGCACACAAATGTCACTTAAACGCTAACTCGCCAGGCAGTTCTCCGAGGCAACAGCGCTTGAGGTAAATCTGAGAATAATTTATCAGCATAATCCTAGAAGTAGCAGCAGCAACGTCTGATGATGCAACTGAGAAACAATGTGCAAAGACGTTAAAAACTGTCGTACAAAACAGTACAATGAAATCAACAATTTGCACTTCAGTGAAGCACTAAAAAGCATGACAACATGGTATCATAAGCACAATGCAGGACTTGATCCCACTGCAGCGTACAATATATCTTGTCAAACTGTCATAAACTAGGACGGAGATGAAGAGAGTGTATGGACAATACACTGTCTAGATGAACTACACTGATGTTCTAAGGCACAACACAACTGTACACACGATATACTACATAAGACTGAGTTTTAGAGTCACCGGTGAAATGAAATAAATTTGTACCAACTCCTAATTGTTTTCATATTGTTCTGTTACTAATCACTGACACAAAATAAGTTACAAATGAAGTCTGTGCGGTCGTGAGACTTTGTAATGAAACATTTGAGCAGATACTCTGACAGTTCCACAGCGGCAGTCAGCAAAGAACTATACAGGATCACCATTATATACAGTGTGCACAGAATTGCCATAGTTCACCAGTCAACTATTGGTGACCACTGTCATTTTGTATATGTCAATTAATAGTTTATCACAACAAATAGTCTTCCGAGAATTCAATTTAATAAATCCATTTTTGACAGCTGTTTAAAATATCATTGTTTATCTAAACAACTGAATGGCCCAATAATTGAACTCTTTATCAAAACTTCCATACCATCCACTGACACTCCCAGACCTCAAACCGACTTATTCTATTTTGTGAAGCACTTTCAATTGCTTGACTTTTCCAGTAGAAGAGCACCCTGTAATAATGGTGAAATTGCAGTCATTTTCTTACAACGCTGTCATGTCTACAGTTTTGCACACCATCTACGACAGACCAGAAAGACAACAATAAACTGCAGCACATTAATGGCACACACGAATGAATCTGCTCGATGACTGTACAGACTCACTGCAACATACAAACACGGACAGAGCTACATGGTGACTCAATAAAATACATTGTTTAATGCCAATCCTTTGGCTTAACACTGCATATTTTTCAACAGACCGAGAAAAAGTAAAACTTCAGTGGTTTGCCATTACTACCATTCAACTGTTCACCAAATCTTACTATATCAGCAAAACCTTAAGTTTCATGTGAATAGTTTTTATTGTTCCATCATGTAGATCTATTGGTCACAAGTCAACTAGCTACAACTACAAGCCTGGAATCTATCAAATGAACGCTATATAATACGTCGTCTGTGTCAACCAGCAATTCACATATCTGGCAGACACAAACAAGATAACAATCACTTCTGTCAACTTCAGTTAAAGAATGTGGGGCTGGCTGGCTGACTACCTGTAAACCAACTGTCTATAAAATAACTTTCGACTGATTTAACGTAAGCCTGCATAACAACAGAAAAAAGAAAAACTGAACTTTTCGCGTGAAACATCAGTGACAGGTTAAGATTAGCAGTTAAGTTGGCAGAAGTATGTGAATTGTCTATGTGTCAACTGCTACGTCATTCAATGCAGCTCTATTGGTTCTTCCACATCAGCTTTATCATTGTCACCAGCATCAGCAACATTAGAGTCTGGTGATGGCTCATCTTGACTCCCACATAGCCGCTGCTGAACCCACAAGCACCCGGCAAATGTAGGACAGAACGGCAGAAACTGGTTGCATGTGTGCCGACGAATGACTGGCATGACAAATGGCAAGTTGTATGTAGAGGACAGACTGCTGCCATGGACCACACCATCGTCAGCACCACTAGCATTCTCATCATTAATATCAGCTGCTGACCTGCTAGGCTTCACTCCACGCTCTGCCTCACTCCCTAAACAATGTCGACAAATGACTATCACATTGTTAACTCCATCGGTATAACTCAATGCCAAAATCTAAACTAGTCACAAACTTGTGCTATGGCATTGCTATTATGTTAATACAAAAGTGACAATTTGTAATAGATACTTTCCTAGACCCTCTAGTCGATATCTTTCTCAGTATCAGCTGGCTGACAGATATTAATAGTGGCCTAACCATACAATGTCATTAAACTAATGGAGCTAACTCACTAGCACATGAGGGGTGTCCATAAAGTCCCGGTGGGAATAAACCATGAGTAACAGCCTCTGGGAAACCGGAATGTTACAGAAAACATTCACGATGGCCACTGGCCATCTTGGAGAAATAAAATGTGGACCCGATTGTAGGTGGATGTCCTCACTTGTTGTAATTAAACATGCGCCATTAAAGTTGACAACAATATTAATGTTAATGGTGGCTAGCGGATCTAATGGCGGCTAATGGCTAATCAGTCCATCGGTGGTGACTAGTAGCTAATGGGGTCTACTGTCCTTCCATTAACAGTCTCTACTGTACACAAGTAGGTCAGCTATGGCAGAGAGACTGGGCGAAGCGTGATGCTTTTTCGATTAACGTCCAGCGTTATTCGCAAAATCATGCACACAATTGGATTTTTGAGCCACCCTATGGGGGCATCAAAGGCAATATATACCCTTTATCTGAAATTTTTAACACAAAGAAACATTGTAGCAGATTTTCATCGAGAGAATGTCAGTTTTACTCGTAAAACAGCGAATTAGCATTTCTGAGCCACCATTTTTTTCGGGGGCTTACATGTTGAAGGGGTAATGTATGCGATTCATCTTTATCTCGTTGGAAAGCTGATAGTCGACTTACTACAGGTTATAATTGAACATTTTTCGCTAGCTCTTACAACTGAGGCATTAACAGGTCGAAATCCACCTTTGTTGAAGGGGTGGGTCACTTTGGGGCTATATATTACGTTGAAGGGTTACGTTTACTGCTAACATCTATATACTGTTGGATAGGGGAATGGTTCTACTACAAATCTGCCGCTGGAAGTTTTCACACAAAGAAACTTTGTAGCATACTTTATTCGATTGAACTTGAATTTTATCCACAAAAACGACAAATTCGCTTTTGGAGCAACCCTTTGGGGGAGTTAGGAGAGTTAGCTCATTGGAAAGCACGTCGTCGACTTCCTATTCGCTATAATTGAACATTTGTAACTAGCTCTTCCGGTTAAGATATTGGTCAATGACAGACAGACTGACAGAATTACGATCCCCAAGACCGCGCTAGCATAGCTGCTGCGCGCGGTAAAAATGACAGTCCCTACACTTATGAAAGTTTGTGCAGTCCAAGACAGTTACTGCATAAGTTAAAATATAATATGCACCATTTTTACCAAAAATATAGGTTCGGTAGCTGGGGTGAGTATAATTCATGTAAACTAAAAATGCATAATTTTCCAAAACAGTTTCACTGCACAAATATCTATATCTGGTAAATGATCATTCGCATCACACAGTTACAAGCAATATCTGCTTATATTACAAAATATACACTTTTACTACACATTCACTACAAGTTCTCCTCCACTGTGCCAAATTTCACATTAATCCGTAAAATGAGTCGCCGATAAAAGCGAAAAACCTCAAAATTGCCACCTGAGTAAATTTAATACCAGCTCTGCTGCCGATAAAGAGAAGCTTAGCTGTGAGAAACTGCCAACGAAGTATGAGAAAAACAATAAAACAATTACTGTTTGACTTGAACAACCATATGCAGTGTGAGATGATAATAACACAAAACCTAAAAGCACCGCGAAATGGTTTATAATCTGCCATACCTGGGATCATGTTGTCAAGAATCAGTGCCGTAAAGCCACCGACAAACACGCTGGTCATTCCGAGCATGTTCAGAGTCTGATCCATTGGTAGAATGCCTACATGCAGCATCACATACAGTACAGTAGTCTCGATGTTGTTGTTACAACACGGACAGCATTTCAATAAACGTGTTCCTGTCCTCTGTCCTGGTGGTGGTTTGGCGTATTTGGTAACGACGTTGGTCAGATCAACTAAGTTGCTCTATGCTGGTCTACTTAAATGGGTGAGCGTATCAAGGTTCAACTCCCGCTGTGGGAAATTTTTCTCGGTCTAACCAACCACCAAGGACAACTCAGCCTGGCCATCACTGTGGGTAGGCACAATCACAATGAGTACCAGCCAAAGGGTGGTGACTGGTGATGCTATGCGGCTGGGGAGTAAAGGCAGGCATGGCTCGTGTTTGGTGGCAACTGTGAACCTTTGTATAACGCGTGCAGTATCTGAGTGCTTTACAAGCTAAGTTGCTGTGACTAAGAACTATATAAATCCACGTTTACTTTAATTACTTTAATTTACTCTTACTGTTAGTATACCAAACGTATACCAAAAGCCCGACAACATGGTATCCGCCAAGAAAAGGCCAGCGTTCCAACTCCTTATGGGCTCTTGCTGCAGACATTATAATTTTCCATTAAAGAGTTAAACAGCAAAACAAATGGCAAAGACTGTTTACTTCATACCACTGTCGATAGCGGTGGGATGTTGTCGTAGCCACATTGGCAGAGCCATTCCGAACATGAGTGACAAACCAATAATGAACAAATTTCGAGATGAGTTTAAGTCCACATGTTGTAGCTGAGAGATTCCAGCAGCTGCAACTGTACCTGACAATTCAACCACATATCAAGAACTGCACTAAACTCCACGATCATAAATATTTCACCATTACACACGTCACATATACCGTTACTCTAATGACTGTAACACGACCATTATTGGTCTGTTATTGAAACGAGTAAATTAGCTGGCTGATACAGTGCTTCCTAATGGGGATTACATTACTTTATAATGGGTCCACATCATCTCCTGAAAAAAGTATCACTTGCACCTGTAACCTCATCTCAAGCACTGAATGTCGCCAAATTTTCAGTGCAGTATATTCATGCTTTAGAGTATCTATCTGACATATTAAACAGATAGACATTACATTTGCCACAAAAATCTATCCACGACCTTGTCCACTGCGAACACTTGCAGTCACACAAACACTATCTATAGTATGCTATCACTGCAGCTTCAAACTACTACTCTTTATCTTATTCAGTTATTTTATTAATCTATTACCAATTTTTGTTACACTGTAAGATTCTACCCTAAGATGTGCAGTATATTATCCAATAAGTTGCAACTTGATGTACACAGAAGTGGAAACAGAGCCTACCACAAAGAATGATGAACAGTCCTCCAATGACTGGCTCTGGAATCATGATGAGAACTGCCATCCATTTTCCAATCAGTGAAGCAGCAATCATTATCAGAGCACTGATTGCTACAACTCGTCGACTTGCCACCTACACATCAGAACCAGATGGAGGCAGCGTTTCTTAAAGACTTCACAATGTAATTAATAGTTGGACATTACTAACAAGTGTGTATAGTGTTAGCCTAGCTAACAAGTAATGGTTAACAATGCCCATCAGAATCCAGTGATGGTAATGTTAGATTCATCATTGATTGAAAGTTACTATCAGTAGCGAGCCTAGTGCTGATACGTTCTCCTACTAATATAAAGGACTTTTTATGCATGCTTGTAATTATGTTACTGTAAGCTGAGGTACTAAACACTATTATTCACTGCATAAGGTATGGTTGTATGTTTGCTTTAAGCACAGTTAATTATTTGACTATGTGTATCTGTATAACACGACGTTTATGTTGCAGTCTTTTTCTCATTGTACTTTTTATGCCAAATTTGTTATCTCCATTCCCAAAGGTTCAGACAGTGACAGCAAACAAAAACACATGAAAAATATTAGTAGATATATGCACAGCTTAGCTTGGATAGCTCGTGTACTCTGTAGAACACGTCACTTGACTACAGAAAGTTCTGAACATGAACTATATGCTATAGCATTTCTCAATGCTTCATTCCCATTATTTCCCAATCAACCACTTTAGCCGCTACTGCAATAAAAAACTGAAACACTATCAGCAATTCATAATTTACTGACACAGAATGTTTCTGACCTTGGTGATATCTAGCACACCGACATTGTCTCGGAATGATGACAACCCAGTTCCAGTGCCTATGACAGATGCTATCAGACTACTGAAGCCTTCCACCAGTATCCCTAAATTTAAAATTACAGAAAAACTGCTGTAACAAACACTAATAACATGTCACATCATAGCATCATAATGGCCTAAGACAATCTACGAAAAACACAACAGCAATACTTAAATGGCGATACAGCTAGCTCTACTGCGAAAAAATGTAGAAATAACTTACTCTCAAACTCTCGAAAAGGGATGCATAGGTGGAAAAAAGCAATACACAAGTATTCATATCGGTGGCATCTACAGAGCTCTGCTTTAAAATGGAGAAATGGAGAAATCACATGCTATTTAAATCTAAAAGTAACTGATAACTATTGTAAACAGTTTGCCAATTTACAGTTTGTGTTCCGGTAACAAGAAATAAAGTAAAATAAAAACATATAACCTACACCCAAAGCTGGCAGGAGTTGACCATGTGTTTGGGACAAAAAAATTAAACGTAAAACTAAAACAAAAGAGGACGTTTTAATGGCATGTCAACAAAACCTAAATGACAGACAAATTTCACTGTCTCTAGTGATAACGTTCCAAAACAACTGAACACACACACCTCTGTTGACTGCATGTTCTGGTGGCATTTCAACACCAGTCAGACGTGCACAGGCATAGTAGTCATCAACAGACACCACTATACTTGCCATCATCGCCAACAGCATGCCAAGTATGCCAGGAGTGCTGAATGTTGGCCAGCCCCACTGGACTGTTACACACCACAGATGTATCACAGCTACTAACCAACAGTTTACAAGTCTGCAGTCCTGTTTATTGCCATTCATTACTCATCACACTGTTTGAGCCAAAAGAACTATCGAGTCCCATTCGTAAGGACACGTCATTTTAAAAACTTGTTTTTGTTATATGCCTTGCGGTATTTTCAATGTACATATGTAATTTACATTAATTGTATTGATATTTTGTGTATAGGCCTATTAATCGTATATATTAAGTTTGTATCTCATGCCACACGGCTGCAATATGAATAAAATCAGGTTAGTAAAACCGCTAAATCTCAAACACTGGTATTTCAGTAGGCTAACGCATCTGCCAAGACTGCCGTGCAGTAAACCTGCAGGATCAACCGTCGAGTCCACTAACCAAACACGATTAAACAGTTTTTTCATTCGGCATCTATCTTTTGCAAACCCTGCATATTGGTGACTTCATCCATCAACTGAAGTCATCTCCGTTCTGCAGCACATAGCAATCTCACAGTACCTCGCTGCAGGACGTCGAGATACGGTCAAAGAAGCTTCATGGTTTCAGGTCCGACTCTGTGGAATACACTGTCACCGACTGTTGGTGACCCATTGCTGACATTGACTCAGTTCTGTGCACTTTTGAAGGCTGTGCTTTTTAGCAGAACATATGAACACTATCATAGCGCCTCTGTGACAGTTTAGGCTGTAAGGTCTTGCTGCACGAACATAAATTCAATTCACTTAATTACTTACTTAATATTTGTTGCAGCTGTTGCGGGTTCTAAACAATGCAGTCTGCATACTACTGCAGTTTAATTTTTTACATTTACACTGTAGTGCAAACCAACTGCAGTTAATGGCAAACAAACAAATTCATGAGACTAAAGTCAGCAGGTCAACTCACATGGGTAAGGCACACGGAATCCTAGAGCTGAATGCAGTCCTTCAATCTTAGTATCAACCCGTGCCCAGTAGGACCAGTGACTCTCGTCTTTTGGTACAGAGTCAGACACTGTGAGTAGAGTTCCGGCCACCAAACCACCTGTTATCGCCAACACTATCTAAACACAGTTATACATCGATTTGCTGACATAACTAACAAATGGCAGCTACAATACAAACTGTAATGCCTACTTCACACTACCGACACAAACAAGACAAGACTGTCTTGTCTTGCCAGTGTGTCGACGGTGTGAACAGAACTGGCGACAAGTCAAGACTGTTTTCAGTAGTACTCACCACATTTCGAGACTAGACAAAAACAGTTACAAAATGTTCTGTCGCCGACAGTCTTGACATGTCGCCAATTCTGTTCACACTGCCAACACAGACAAGACAGCTCTTGTCTTGTCCGTGTCGGTGGTGTGAACTAGGCATAAGTTTGCTGAAATAC
>Ga0209365_1000220_pt1 | contig 10460 bp, 3 predicted proteins | sample WorMetimpBELIZE2_FD_187389 | JGI IMG/M metagenome (GOLD analysis project Ga0209365, IMG submission 187389) | Marine gutless worms symbiont microbial communities from Max Planck institute for Marine Microbiology, Germany - Olavius imperfectus... | ecosystem: Host-associated > Annelida > Digestive...
TAAGTCACTGGTCACTGGGTGGTGACGGCTGCAGTGGTCTCTGTGTGGGAGGGAGGGAGCGTGCTATGTAAACAACATGTCACAGGTGATGAGAGTGGTGGCCTTGAAAGGAGGCACAGTCGGCCTACAGAGACGCTCTCAAGTGTTGTATAACTACCGCTGCCAGCCGGCCGGGCATGGCATTGACTTAGTTAAATGTCAATATCTTAGCTGCATCTCTTGCTCCCAGGACCATCCAGTGACATGCGTCTCTCAAACACCAATATGGCCCCCGGAAATTGTCAGGTAAAGTTTAACTGGGGGCAGCTTCCCCATATTTGGGTGAATGGGAGGTCGCATGCTTTGCAGGAGGATCCCCTTCTATCACGCGGTCATTGTACGTGACTGTAGTCGAGTCGAGGGTAGACCACACAGGAAAAATCTGCTTGATCCGTTGAGGTGTTTGGCCACAGTCCACGAACGTTACAGACAGCCAAACGGAGGACGGATGGACAGAAAGACATCATTTACTGTGGCATGGATGCGACATACACAGTCGACCAAAAATGGAGTGAGTGACTAGTTTCTTAACGGCACATCAGCACAAATAAGGTCATTCAGAGCAATAACTGGTTTATGATTGATTAGTTTAAATTGGTGGTAAAATTGTTTGTAAGATCAGGATTCAGGACTGTATAGAGGCAGGTGTAAAAATAAAACATGGAAGGTATATTTACAGTTGACCATTAAAAATGATTTAAATGAATTCGTTTAGTAATATCAATAATATTGCATGCGTCAGCATTTTTGAAGAGGTCTTTTATTCAAGCAACATCAAAATATTGGTGACGGACATCACAGAAAGCATTGCATTCTATAACAATGTGCTTGGCAGTTAGAGGACACTGAGAAGTCACACACTGAGGCAGCTCATCACCCGACAAATGAAAATGCAGACAGCTGTCTAAAAGTCTACGGAAGTCTACTGATGTATGCCGATAACTGAAATGCTCAGCAGTCCAAACACTATTGAAGACCAGTGCACTATAGCCGTCAAAGTCAGTTGTCAGCACTGCACACTGACAGTTCATCATCCAAGTCTTCCACACCGACACCTGCACAATGATGATAATTCTTCATTTAAAATATGAGCATATCAACATGTGCCAGTGATATTAGTTAATTGTTATATGTGTTCGTAATAATGTTGTTGAGAACTATCATGTTATCATCATTACGTCATTGTCGTCAGGTTTTTGAGATTACAGTTGCAGTCAAGTGGTAATGAATTCGTGTCACTGCTAAGAGTTACAGCTAAACAACTGAATTCTAACTACGAATGAGAAGAGACAGACTAACAAGCGGCTAATTCTCAAATTCAAGACTAGTGTTTTACGGTCAATTCATCACTGATGCCGAAATGTCCAAGGTCCAAACTGTTCTAGGTCTAAACTGTCTGTACGTCGACTTCGCATTGGCCTAAAAATAGACACATGGGCAGTATTGGGTACCATTTCCTAAACAGACTGGTTATGGTTATGGTTGTGTTATTTCTTATGGCACCCATGAATCTGCAGTGTAGCAGAATATTTATTTTATTAGCATTATTCTGATGTACTACTACTACACATGTTTGTATTGCTCTATGCTGTAGGTGAAGGCACTTTTTGATTTTGAAAGTGCCGGCCCGAATGAACTGTCATTTGTTGCTGGTGAAGTGCTTACAGTTGTTGTCAGGGTATGTACTACACTATGCACATCATATTAGTATAATTGCACACTAGTCTAGCTCCACCCACACTTATGTCATTATGCCTTTTTGCCCCATTTAGTATATGCGATTCGTTGATCTTTGCATAGACTGCAGATGGTACTGGATTATGGGGCTGGGGGTCAGTGGCGAGTGTGCGGACTGTGAAGTGAGGTGAAGCCTCCAATGGGGTACAGGTGCAGAGACCCTGGTCAGTGGATTAGAGGCTAAGCTTAAAAGCTATATAATTTTTATATGTTAATTTAGCACAAAATTTGCCCTATTCTCAGTGTTTCGCAAGATTCTCAGTACCTGTAATGTGATACTTATAGTGTTGTTATGATTCTGCAATTCCTGATTTAGTTCGGTTTCGGATCAGTTTTTTTCCCGAAAATGTAGGTTTTTTCGGTTTCGGTTCTCATGGTTTCATAGACAGTGAAGTTAGACTGTTAGAGTGAATTACACGTAGACCTGTATTGTCATGTAGCAATGCCAACAATCTTTTCACATTAATGAACTCACTGAAAGTCAGTGTGCAGTATGCAAAGTATACACGATGTTACAAATTTTTGTTGTTATGATTCTGCAATTCTTGATCAGTTTTTTCCCAAAAATGTAGGTTTTTTTCGGTTTCTTTTCTCATGGTTTCATAGACAGTGAAGTTAGACTGTTAGAGTGAATTACACGTAGACCTGTATTGTCGTGTAGCAATGCCAACAACATTTTCACAGTAGTGAACTCGTTGAAAGTCAGTGTGCAGTATGCAAAGTATACACGATGTTACAAATTTATTTATTACATATACTGTATATGTGAGACAAATAAGCTAGCACATCCACCGAATGCCGCAAACAATCGGACAAACATGTTTTTGTACTACGCAATGCAGGTGTGACTAAGTGGTACGATTGAAATCCAAGTAAGTAAGGAAACACCATAGTCTCCAGGGATTCCTTCTGATGGAGAATCTGTAAACCAACTTTTTATTTTACCGATTTTTTTGTTCAGTGTAGACAGTGTTCCATTTTCTGTGATACTGAAGTACAATTAGAATTTCTGTTTTGTGTGAGAACTAGAGGTGGATTTAGAGCAGACAACTTTTTAGAAAGTCAGCTAATAGTCTTATATACAATGTACTTTATTGAATTAATTAATTGAATATACTGAAGTTATCAGTTTAATATAAATATTGCTTTATTGCATGTTTTGATGTTTTCATTTATAAATTAAACATTTGATATGATAATGAACTGAAGTAAAATTAACAATTCTTCCTGTTGCATCAAAAACATTTTTGACTAATTCCACTAATCAAGAATAAAATGCAGAGTGTAGTCAGTAAGTTTATCTATTAACGCATATGCGTGACTACACAGTACATTAAATATTAAAACTATGCTGTACTTGTGGTAGTGCAAGGCAAACAAAAATGTTGACTTATCGCACTTTATAGCATGAAGCATTGCCGTCTGTGCTGAACTATATTGTAGAACTATTGTATGCTGTAACCACTTCTTGACCCATTTCTTTGAAGTTGACTATAACAGAACCCACTGCATATTGCTGGGTGTAAATGATATGTTGACGTGTAATCGCATGTAGACCTGCTGTATGCTGCAGTTGGGTGTATGGGCTGTGTTTGATAACAACTAAACACAGCCGTCACCGCATTTGATTGTTACATCTTTCTGTGTACCGTAGGTGTGAGGTTATAATAGCGCTGGCACCGGCAGTTAAGTGGCATTCTTGAGCACTTTACTGGATTCACTCTTTAGTCAAAGCCCCTATTGATGACTGTGGGTGGGCGTGAAGTGCATCACCTGGCTCACCTTTTCAATATCCGGTTGTTCATTTTGAAAACCGGTCATTGGTTTTAGAACTGGTAACTGGCTACCCAGTAGCCGTTTAACATCCTTAGTTAAGTGCACAAAAGAATGGCAAATGTAATAAAACAAATGGTACACACATTGAATTTGTTCATTCGTACTAAAATGAATATAGTCATGTATGACTTGTCTGGTCGTAGGATGTTGGAAGTGGTTGGTGGGAAGCTCGTAATTCTCACGGCAAATGTGGCTTAGTTCCTATCACTTATGTTGAGGTAATTGATTTTTGTTTCATGTGCACATTTAGCCATCTGTCATATTGTTTGTTCTGCAGATTATTTAGCTTTTTCATTTCCTGATTACAGATTGAAGTGACACAGTAACTTAGTCATACAAATTTTGGTGCTGATATCAGGTTTTGCCTGAAGCAAGTACATCACACAAGCAGCCAGCGCCATCAAGGCCTTTGCCGAGCACAGAAGCCACTCGGCGGCTGAGTTCCAGTGTTACAGTAAACCAGTCGTCAGCGGCTCAAACACGACCTGCAGTAACATCATACGTTCCTCCATACAACAACAATAATGTCATTTATAGCAATGATGTGAACGACTGGACAGATGATGAATGGGATGATGATGAAGATGAAGAGGAAATGACAGTGAGTAGTTGTAGTAACTAGTGATTATTCAACGTACATATTTGTACATTTGATATGTCAACTTACTGCATTATGACTTTATTAATTTTCCTACTGGCAGTACTACTGTGGTATTATTGAAGGAGCTGTGAACTCATCAGTTTGTTTGCATTAAGCATGAACTGAAAGCTATTCTAGGCAGATTTTAATTTTGATCATTCAGACCTGGCTGTACTGCACAGATATACAGATCTTAATGTTTCAGAAAACTGTCACCATGGTTCTTGGTCAGAAATGATGTGTATGGATTAGTATTACAATAGTATGGATTATAATCAGTTTGCATGAAATCAGTTATTTGATTTTACAAAATGTTTAGTATTAAATTGAATTGAGTGCATTGAATTGAATTCAATTTATTGTTACCGGTATTTAGTATTGAATTTTTCATTATCCTGGCATTTATTATATCAGATGATCTGCATCCACTTAGCAGGTGGCTTGTCATTGCTGCTGCTCTTTTGCTGTGAAGCTAGTTCACTGCAGCTGCTTAGAGTCAACTTAGAAAGTCATTTCATCAATTAACGTGGCAAGCTGAGTTGACTGACTATAGTTCCACTTGTGCTGGTGCCAGCCTGCTTAAGTGATTCATATGTGCAGGCTTGAGACATTGATGCTCGACAGTAGCAATAGGAACTGTTACATCATCATGGCATGGAGCATGGGTGACAGTGGGGTGGGTCAGTGCACCAGTGGCTGTCAGTTTGTGTGCAAGGCCTACCGCAATTATGCCGACATTTAGCCTGTTACTTTACTTAGGGAATTGGATAGAATATGATAATTGAATGCCATGTTTACAATAGATTAATAATAACTGGGTAATATATCTATGTGACAGAAAGAATTGTTACTATTTTATATGTCATTTAACGTCGGCCTCACTACATGTTGTTTTGAAAACAGCAATTTTTTAGTGGAACGTTGCATTCGCATAGCAGAGTTCCTATATTGTCATAAGATGTTTGTCTGTCGTCTGTCATCTGTCTATCTGTGTTGTGAGTGTATTGTGACAAAACAACTGTAAATAGGATCATGCAGTTTTCACCGCAAAGCAATTAAGGGTCTCAAATGTTAGCATGTTACCTAATTTCGGAAATGAAATTCGAAGGGGTTTCCCTCAATCGGGGGCTCAACGTATGTTGGGGTGGCTTAGGACTTTGCCAAGCTATAGCCACCGCACATTACATACTTATGACGTCACACCACCCCCAGACAGCTAGAAGCAATCACCGCTGTATATGCAGTTGCGATAAATATGGGGTGAGCCATCCACAGTCAGCCACAGTAGCCTATAGCAATATGTTAGACAGACACAATTACTACCTTGAGACCCGGCCACCGATGCCATATACAGGTAAACAACACACAGAGGTGTGCTGGCGATGGTAAAATAATTAAATTGTGGCAACTTTTTGTGTTGAATGTAGAAATAAAAACACAAATGACCATAAAACAAGCACACACTGACAAAAAACAGACCACTCCCTCCAGGACTCGACAGTTCGAACTGTAATAGTTTATATGGTGTATTTGAAACAGACCTACTAGGCTTTATATCACTTCAGCCAATGCCTACTTAGTACTCATGCTAGCAACTTTACTGCTGGCGTCCATGAATTCGAATCACATAGGCAGCTAGTGTTCGTCTAACTGTTGGCTATGACACGGTCAAACATGCTAAATGTCTCTGATAAGTGTTAACTATAGATTAATTAGTTTGGGCGCAACGTTCCACTGTTGTCAGATGTGCTGACTTCTTTTAGTTAATTTATATTATATGTAAAATCGTTGTGCAGAAATCTTCTACACCTGGGCGCATTCAAGCTGGTGATGCGTCACAGATTCAGCGAAGAACTGAGTCAGTTAGGTCACAGCATTCATACAGCACAAATACATTGCGCAGCAGGTTGGTTTTTACTTTCTATTTTGCTGATAGTTTTTGGGATAGCTGTTACTAAGTGACTGCACCAGTGCTTGAGAAAAAGTGTTTTAAAAGTTCCACTGTTTTGTATATTTATCAATTTGCATGACAAATTGGCTTTAATTGTTTTGCATTTAGGCTTGAAGTATTTCTGTTGCCAGAAAGCAGTTTAGAGTAGTGCTGTGAGTAAGAGTCAGGGAAGTGTGCTGTGATATGAGTCAATTGCAGTAGAGTTAATTTAGTTATGCTGCAATTTACTGCAGTGGGTGGCTCGGCGGTCTTGTGGTTGAGGTACTGGACTTGTGATCATGGATTCAACTCCCAGACATGATGCTTCCTGGTTATTCCTGACTGTCTTTGGTGGGCGAGCTAACTTGGGATGTAACCACCACCCAGGTCAACTCAACCTTGCATCCCTCCAGGGTCGCTAAATCAGTACCAGCTTCAGCTAGGGTAAAGATGGGAATGTCACCACTGGCGGGTGGCAGGTGACATAGTATTATCCCATATGGCATTTGATTTCCCATAGTGGTGTGGTGAACTTTGATTATGAACTGCTATATCTGCTTTACTTACTTACTGATGCATGGCCTGCAGTGTAGTGGTATTTGTGTAGGTTTAGCAGGTCTGCTGCTGATTCGTTTCTGTTTGATTCTATGCCTGTCATTCCAGAAGCCGAAAGAATTATCATTTCTGTGAGTTGTTGTCAAAAGTGTAGCAGAATTATTTTTATCTCAGGTGTTTCATAATGTAGGAGTAGTATAAGATGTATGATGTTACAGTCATTACTTTGGCACTGTACTCGGTGACTCGGTGTGGCATAACCCTGTAAGAAAACTTGTTTCTAGCAAATATTGTCATTGAATTTACACAAAATTGCAGTGTTAATGTTGATTGATATTGGAAGAGTCTGAAAATTTCATTCGTTTATTTACTGTGGATCCTAAGTCATGGCTGCGTGTATGAAGTAAGAAGTGCTGAGCACATTTTATTACCTCAGTTGCTATTGCACAATTTGGATAGGCACCGACTTACTTCAGAAGGACTGATGCCATCGAATTCTGTGGATCTTAATCTGCTTGATTGTTATGTGTGAGATGTGATGGTTAAAATGTACCAACATTACACTTCAAATTTATCACATCACTCTGGAGCTGCGGAACATTTTGCATGCGATCTGAGCTGACTCACCTTGAGCTGAGATGATGCAGCAATACTGTCAATTTGTCAAAGGCTGCAGCAATGCTTCAGTTTCAAACCTGCCATTTGAACTGATGCTACTGTCATTAACATGTCATGTTCTTTTCCCATGAAAACAGTGTTAATTAATTGCGCCTGAACTGAGTTAAGTTGTTGTTCTCTCAATATATAGCGATGGTATTTGTTGGCTATCACCAAACTGTTGGATCCATTTGCAGTGTTCATACTAACAGGTTGGAATACTGTGTGGGTCATTTGAAGTGCGGCATGTTAACTGTTTGGTCTGTAGCATGGTACACATGGTCCAGTGTGGCCTGTAAATCCAGAACGTATGTACACGTGTGTCATTGCATCTCCAAAACTTGCCAAGAAGTTTCACGGCATGAAATCGTACATTGCATATCAAATCACACCTTCGGTATGTCATTAACTTGTGTCCAGGCAGTTAACATAATGGTCAAGAAGGCAGTTTTCTGTTTCAATTGTTACGAACTTTTAGTGCTGTCAAATTGGTTCATTAATTAATTTGTTAGCACATTAAGGAACTAATCGCGACTAAAAAAATTAACGCCATAAGGCATTTTGACACGAGGAAAAATACAGGCAAACCATCAGCACCGCTGCTGAACACAAATCTCGCGAAATGCCGAAATCAGCCATCTTCATTGAGCGAACGAGTTTGTTACTTTCCAGTTGCAGAACTAATGACAAATAAGAACGATGTTTCTTTTCACTTTTGTCTGCTGGCATCAGAATTGCAGCACAAATATACAGTGCATGACAGTAATAAATCTGTTCACAATAGCGCCATTGACACCACAAGATGGAGAGGTTGACTAGCAACAAAGTTCAGTACACCATGGCAGTTTATGACTTTCATGCAGGGAGGTTGTGCATTAAAAAAATTAATCATGCCACCAAAGTGATTAAAATATTAATCGCATGTCAGCACTCTTAACTTGTATTTGGTATGTGCAACGTCAAACTGTAGTATCAGTGACCTGCGCTGTTGCAGTTTAGCAATATTCAAGTGACACGTCGGTACAAACAATTTGACTGGTTACATCAACGGCTGACTGAAAAATTTGCTACAGTTGCTGTTCCACCACTGCCTGGCAAACAGATCACAGGTCTCATTTCTCAGATATGCTGTAATTTCTTGCAGTGATTGCTGTGGTTAGTGATTAGTCTGTAGAAACGAGTCAACAGATTTGATTAGTAATCACTTGCATTTTATTTCCATTCTGGAATTACCTGTGTACTGTGTGTCACATGTTATACGTATTTGTCTTAACTTGCATAATGCATATATACAGCACATTCTGTTCCATCAGATGTTATTTGGTAATCATTATTACTTGTTGGTTCATATTTCTGGCTTGAAATCAGTTGATGAATGAGTATCCACATTAACTTTTTACAGTCAATATTTAGGTGTTTAAGTGTGCTGTAGAATAATGTTTGCAGTATGTTTTTTTGCAAATCACACATTTATGAAATGAGAGCTGTCTGAGCACTGACTGTCATGTTGAAATGAAGATGCTAATGTTAATCCTGATGTAATCTGGAAAACAGTTTAATTTTTGTTGCTGTCCTCCATGCATTGATATTGTGACTGGTGCCTGTTTAAGTGCTTCTCCAGTCTCCATATCTGCTCATTGATATAGTATTATGTGTTGTTAAAGAGTATGCTTTTTATGGAGTTTTTTTTCTGACGTAGAAATTCTGTCAATGGACATGTATGCATTGATGACACATGGATGTTATGCATCAGTATATCTGGTGTGTTGTGTCTGCTGCAGGTCGATTTGAAGAAGATTTCATCAGTTCTCGACTGAAACAGCTGCAAATGTGGATTGACCGCATGTGCAAACATCCCGTCATTTCGCACTCCGAAGTTTTCTTACATTTCCTGTCTTGCACTGATGATAAGGTACTTTTCTCAGTCCCTCTGAGCTTCTCCAATGTACTGCCTTTTTCACGTATCTTGAATTATTACGTCATCATGGTATACATCAGCATGTGAGCATTGCAACACTGGATATCAGAATTCTCTAGAAAGGTCCATTCCGAGCCACATCAACAGCTTTAGGAAATGAAACTTGTCAGTGATTCAGATCTGCTAAAAGTGTGGAGAGCCACGTTATATGAAGACATCCAATTAGTCGATTTCAGGCATCAAATGAGTTAAGAGGTTCCAGTTTTGTTAGCATCAGCACCTTCATTCAAATAGTCAATGTGTGTAAACAGCTCCAAATGCCTCTGCTAACTGTTGATGAGATGAGAGGCAGGGTTGGTTACGAAGAGGTGCCATCTGATGCCGAGAATCTAACAAATTCACTGATATCATAGCCTAGATAAAAACTCTGAAAACCATTCAACTCGTCACACAGTCAACTCGTCACAGCCGTTTTTTAGTGACGAGTTGACCATTGTGACGAATTGACTAAACTGTTGTGACAAGTTGGTTTTGTGACGAGTTGACTGTCTTCTATACCGACCAGAGAAGTCCAACAGACAATGTTACAACAGATACACAGATACACTAGACATGTGCAATTGTAACTATAGTGCGAGTGTATGTAGAGGAAATGTGTGTGGCTCTGGGTTAAAGAGCATGCCAAAATTTTTGGGTTCCCCTTTCGTAATTTCTGTAATGGTTGAAGTTAGTAGTGTTTGCTTGGGTTTGTTAAGTCCCATCATTATAACACACTTTGAGGAAAATGGCTGGGGAACTACCCAAAATTTTACATTTTTGTCTATTATTTTTGTAATATGGCTCAAGTTTGATACATTTAATTAATTTTAAAAACTGCAAATATTAATGTGAAAAATAATATACAAGTGTAAGAACTGTAAATTTAGTTGTTTCGTTGAAGCATGTTGACATTTCGATGATATGCTCTACAACTAAATCACAGTTCTGATATTTGATGCTCAGATGACTGATTAAGTCTGTGATAGTCGCAAGACCTTCATTTTTTTGTAAATTTATTGCTATGAGTATGACTGTGATAAATTGACTGTGACGAGTTGACTGGCAGCCAAAACTCTGCTGTTGATTTAATTGAGAGACTGTTGATATTG
>Ga0209365_1000221_pt1 | contig 10436 bp, 5 predicted proteins | sample WorMetimpBELIZE2_FD_187389 | JGI IMG/M metagenome (GOLD analysis project Ga0209365, IMG submission 187389) | Marine gutless worms symbiont microbial communities from Max Planck institute for Marine Microbiology, Germany - Olavius imperfectus... | ecosystem: Host-associated > Annelida > Digestive...
CTGCGGACCATTGCTGATGTAGCAACTGTCAAGTTTCCTTTCTCCGACATCACTCGCTATGTTGTGACATTTGATTATCACAATAGTGTTGGAAATTTAACAATTACATATCTGGGTATGTTGCTGTTTTTACTGCCACAAGTGCTATTAATAATTTGTGTCTAAACCTGCATCTATTGAATGTCATGTAGAAAACGAACGCGAGTCTGATTTTCCATACATGCGTTACATGATCTGTGGGCCATCACATACACATAGACAGCAAAGTGAAAGTGCAAACAGCAATGAATGTAAAGCCAGTAATATCTTTAGACGGTCTTTATAGTTATTACGGTCATGTACACATCGAACTAAAGCAGTAAGCACGTCTTGACTAGATCGCGTTAACAACGCGCAAAGCTATGAGTTTGTGCCACAAGTTTGATGAACAAAATGAAAGGCAATAGCAGGTTATCGATTACCAAAGCAACGTTGGACTTTTGTTAGCTTTGCAACACATTATAACTTTTGCATATAAAATATGTACTGTGTCTTGTGTCATATGTTGATGTTTGTAATATTTGATGTGTGCTGTGTCATGAGTTTAGATGATAGCTTTATCGTAATACTTAGAACATCTCTGCCTTCCCTATTACCGTATGATTAAAGCAGATACCCTCAATAAGAAGCCATTATAGTCTTGCAAGCTAACACTACTTAGTGATATCTGTAGACATCTTCACAAAAGCTTGAATATGACTGTTATTTATTGGTAACATATTGGTACAATTGCTCAGCATATTGGTACAATATGCTTCCAACCACTGCAATGCTGCAGTAAGTATAGTACTGGTAGTGTATATTGTCTGCACTAATCGTTGTAATGTCTACTGATGGCAGGAGTACAAAGTGATGATGCTGGCATATTGCGATGTTTGAAGCCTGGAACTTACGACGATCAGGCTGAGCTAAAACTCATCATTCAAGGTATGACAACTTACTGATCATTTGCACCTTTGCGATTATTCTGGAATTAGACTGATTTATTTGCACAGTACCCTTGTCGCGCTATAGTGAACTAATGTCGTCACGATTCCGCTTTTTTAAGTTTCAGTCGATTTCTGCAAAAAAATTGTGATCTCGATTTTAACTATCTACTCTTGGCAGTCGGGCTTTCCCGGTTTTTGCTGCCAAATTCTGGAACAGTTTGCCTGACAGCGTCACTTCTGCCGACTTGCTGACGACCTTTCGGCATTATCTGAAGCATTATCTGTTCCAGAATGTTATTCTCTGATTGCTTATACTGTGACAGCCTTAGTGTTCCTAGTAGTGGTTAGCCACTAAGACCACTGTAAAAAGCCTTCGGTTGATTGACTGATTGATTGATATCCATGCATTATGGTGTTGTGTTGCTAGTTCCAGTGAGTGACGTCTTCATTGCGTCCTTGTCTGGGGAGAACCTGCTGCGTGTCAGTGAGTCTGATGATCCAGTTCAACTGGTGGAGCTGCAGCAACGTGGCATTGGTTGCGTGGCTGTAGTGAAGAGTGCTGCTGTACAACCGGTACTGCGAGTTGTCGTCGATGGAACTGACTGGACACATTTGTTTGCTGCATCCAAAGAACTGCACAGCTTGCCACCTACCAATGACAGTGTTATACAACCAGTGATCGCCGAGTTTCATTTGATCTACGTCACAATGAAACCAGAGCACCGCTTCAATGGTCACATCTTGGAATGTTTGGCAACCTCTGATGGTTTCTCATCTGTTTCTGCAACTGCTGCAGTTGTTGTGGAGTGTAAGTAGTTGAATTATAGTAACTGCTATTGGTTAGCCTATCACTGTTGTAATGTACTGCTGGTATGCTGCGATGAAACAAGCAGCAAACACATTTGTGGCTATTAAGTGTATGATTTATATGACGTTAAAACACTATTTCATGTATATTTTTGTTTTGAATGTGATGACAGAGTGAAGTTAGATGATGATACATGTTAATCTGCCATCAGTGTCTACTAAAAAGCAGAGCACTTGTATAGCATATTGCATGGTATACAAACCACTTTAAAACGCTCAGGCATGGATCACTCAGTTTAACCTGCAAGGAACACCATATCTGTCTTTACCTCATAAGCGTTCACCAGATGGCGCTTTCACTGATTGAGGTGGCGAACATCTCATTGCAGCTCACTACTCATTTATCAACCCCGAGAACATGAAAGGCTGAGTTGACCTGGTTGGCTGATCTCCAGCGGACGGTTTACCCACATAAGTGGTCATCTATCAGCTGGAGGTCAAGCGTTCGACAGGGAAAGTTCGCCGGCCAAGACCGACGTTCTTGCCACTGTGGCATGCCACCAACTTTCTAAAACTTCTAACTTTTCTAATGTGACATAACAGTTAAGTTCCTGAGATACAGATTAATGTTAATTTGTAGTTGTTCGAATTGTATGTCTTTAGTTAACTTTTCAAAAATTAAGTTATTAATTGTTAATTATGATTGAACGTTTTTGACAGAAACCAGTTTGGATTGTTATATTTCTAAAACTTATAACGTTTCTTAATTTTCTTACATCATAGACCTCTTACATACATACATAGTTACATACATACAGCCTTTATTTTCAGTTGACAGATGCAACTTCGAAATAAAATGCTAATGATATGTAGATAAAAAGAAAATTAAATGTCTATGTAGTACAAGAACACATTTGCAAGCGAACATCAGTAACAATTTTTGTATAAAATCTGAATAAAAAAGTCTGGTTAATTCAAGTATGTAGTCTTGGTGATCAGGTTCTTTCTGTGAGAGCATTCTCTTAGATCGTAGGTGACATCGCATTTTTCGGGCAGGTATGAGTACAGCAGATGGTTAGTGTTTGTCATGATTGCTCTTAGTCATTGAGTCATCGGCATCGCTGAAAATCTCTGCAGTCGTTGGCACGCTATTGTCACAGTAACTGAGGCGTTGTGGAGCTTTGTTCTATAAACCTCCGAGCAAGTGCCAGATTATGCTGGTGAATAGTACGTAATCTTGGTGAGGACAGTCGCTCAGAACACGTCATGCAGTGAGGAACCTGGAATCCCTTGGCAACACAACACGTGCAGAACATACAGTAGACTACTGCGTGATGATAACAGAATGTTTACATGATCAATAGCACCTAGTCGATCATTGACAGTGATGTCGACGACTTTGATGCTGTTTGTTCTTTCTGTGTTCATACGTGATGACAGTGGTTGTGTCGATTGGCCTCGCTTATGTCATGCACAGAAAATAAGTTCCTTTGAGTGAGTTGGCACAGTTGAGCTTCAGATTGTTTACCGAGGCCCAATGTTCAATATGTGATAGAACAGACATTACAGAAATTGTTTGTGGAGACATTTGTAATTGAAAGATATGATGTTCGTTGGTTTGTATCACTGAAATAGCAGTATACATAGTTTACAAATTACAATTAATTTTTTTACAGATTTATCTCAGGCATTTAGTTTGCTGAGCTATAGTATGAACAGTTTCTACTATGGCTAACTTTAGTTGAGAATGATAGATTCCACCTTCTAATGCATAACTTCAAGCGATGTGTGTTTGTGGTTTAAGCTGTGATTAATGTGAACTGTTGATGATAAATGAGTTGTTGCGATGTGCTGCAGATGCTCCTGTGTTAATGTGCCACGGCTATGAGCACTATGGCAAATTGTCATCAACAACTAAAGTGCTGTGTAATATTCATGCCAACCCAAGCAGCCACATATCATGGCAACCAGGAGATGTGCTGTCACATTCATCGGTTTATCCAAGAAACATCACTCTCAGCACAAAGGTTCGCCACTTTCAAAACACAGCTGGTCCTTCGTGTGGAATCTTACTTACTTATTGTTCTGACACAGCATTTTATTTGTGAAATTTGTTATTTTGTTGCATTTTTGTCTGACATACTGTGTATATTGTATCTGTTGTGATACACTGATTAAGTTGCTGTTTGATGATAGCCATAGTCAACACATGCAGTGTCAACTTCACATTTTAAATTGGTATATTTGTGTGACATATGTTGTTTGTTTAGCATAATAGTTAAAACTTGTTTGATTACATTGCGTGTAAAACACTTAGGACGCGTTGCACACACTTAACCAAATGGTTAACCAGATTTTTAACCGCCGGATAGCTGCTGACGCATTGCTGGCATCCCTAATTGTTGGTTATAGTTAACTGAACCCTAACAGAACTCTATCGGCCAGTTAACCGAAGGTTAATGCTTAGCTGACATGATAGCGGACGATTTACCATTTTATTTGATCATTTTGATCAAGTTTACCTAAGCAGTGAACGTAAATATTTACCAGCAGCAAATCCGTTTGAAAATTACGACAACAAGAAGTTCCAAGAATGCAAGACCATCCTCAAGCGTGTACTCAATAAAGTTAGTGTAAAACTGCATACAACTAGTCCCACATTAATCTGTGTATTAAAACTCACACATTTAATTTCATTCATTCACAGTTTCATCTTGAATGACGAATTGCCACAGTAACTGGCCACAACCAATTGATTGACATGACCTTTTCCTTCTGCTAGTGCAGTCGTCAGAGTAAGCTGCTCGCCTCAGCTGCTGGCATGGCGCCCTCTGCCCAGACATCCCACACGCCAAGCACTATGCACTGCCACCCATGCAGGGTTTGTAACTTTTCTGTATGCAGCTGGCTGTAAACAAATGGGGCTGTGGCACGGTTACCTTCGACGCCGTCATGGTAACCATGGTTGCAGCAGCCTCAATCTGAACAAGCCAATCACAGACTGCGTTGCAATTGTAATAGGTCTGGTGCACGGTTAACCCAATAGTTAGATAACTGAGTGTCTTGCAATGCGACCACCAGTTAACCACGCAGTTAGAGTTTATCCTCCCATTAGCTAACTGCACAGTTAGCCAAGCATTCCTGCAACGCACCCTTAGAAGATTATTTTACATTAATGTTGCGATCAATAACTGATTAATTTCTTACTTTCTTAATTAATATTGATTGTGTGAAAGGCCCATGTTCGACTGTATGGCAGTAATACAGTTAAAAATATTCACCAACATTGTGGTAAAACTAGCACGTAATGCTCGTGCTAAACGTTTTTAGTTATGTGTGGTTATGCCAGTTGTTCCTTATCGAGTTCTCTTATAGTATGTTCTCTTTTGTTGCAGTATGTTCAGTTCTGCTTGTTAATAGTTGTTAACTTCGAAATAGATGCATCACAGTTACTATTAGAGTCAGCTATGATATGAAATGCTATAGACGAAGAATTTAATACTGTTTTGCAATACATTATTTCAGTCTGTGAGTGGTGATAAAACACAAGTGGAGGTGGTGTTCTGGTCTGTACAACAAGCAGACTTTGGTATGTATTACGTGATGGCTGAAAATAACATTGGCTCAACAGAGGTGCCTATTGTACTGCATCCAGCCTACGACAGTGCACACCAGTGGCAAGCGCCAGCTGGTAGAATGGAACAGTTAGAGCAAATGATTGCTCAGTCTTCAGATAGTAAGTACAATAACTATTATCACTGTACAGCCACCTGTCTAGCATGTGTTGCTGTCTCTGCTTTTGTCATCTTCCTTAGTTTTGTAATATACACCAACAATTTCAATTTTGCATCCTTTGGTATCTCTTTTTGCATCAGACCAAATAAGGTTAAGTGCTGGAAAATTGTATCCAGCATTTTTGCGGCCTGTTTGAGTCTGTTCGTGTTTTCAAATCTGAGATGAGGATACAAACTTGGAAATGGAGCTTTACTGCAGACGCTCGAAGTGACCGCTGCGTTACAAACTACAAGAAAGAGGATTATCTGATTTGCTGTTAGTCAGCTGTGCACTGCAGTTCATATACTGCAACAATGATGAATTGCATAGAAAAATAATGCAGTAAAAGTACATCTAAAAACTGTAATTTGTCATAGGTTAATTCTTTGTACTTCTTTCCAAGTAAAACCATTGCATTACTTTTACTTTGTTGTCGATTACTCAGTTAACTATCACATCTTTCTGATGAACTGTCGATGCCATTTAACTGCAGTATTGACAGGGCTACACAATCATTGAAGAGAAGAATAACACGGTGTCTGTGTGTATTTTGCGTACACAAACGTATTCATTGTGTTTGTGTTGTTCAGCTTCCATGTTGTCGTCCAACTGTGTGACCTGCTACAGCTCGCGTCTATCATGGCTTTTAGGTTTAGGTTTGGTACTAAGAACTGCTGTGTCATCGTAATTTTTTATTGCTAATATTATAAATAATATTATAAACCATAGGACAGTCGGATGAGTTGCATTTTCCTTTTTAACTGCTTTTGATATTTCTTAAGTTTGTATGGTTGTTGCAGTGAGAATTATAATTGCGCAAGCATTAGATACATTTTCTCGTTTATCGGTTGTAAGTTTTTTATGTTGTTTGTGCTTTAAGCATTTTAGCTGCTTACTACTAAGTATTATTTATGTGATATTTATATTAAATGTTAAAACATTGCTGTTACATTCCATACTATTTCTGTAGGACTGTTAAATATCACTTATCGCTGACAGTAGTTATTATACACAGTGCCTGTCAAGTGTAATTTCAACGTTTCTGTGCTTAGTGTATTCACAGTTTTGCCTGCTAGTACAATTGTATGTACAACTCTGTATGCTTGCTATTGATTGGTGATAACTATATTCAGTGTATAGTGCCTGCTTACTGCTGACGTTTTTCACATTTCTGTCTTCTCCCCTACGCTGTGCCAAATTTCACATTGATACGTCCGTATTTGGGGTATCTGACCCCCCAAAAAACACTAAAAATCGCAAAATTCGTAAGCTTTGTTGCCCCGCAGAGGCGACTCCCTTGCTCGATTTTGATGAAATTCATACCATTTATGAAGGTTCCCTGCTGCAAAAGTGTTTAAAATTTGGCACGTTTCGGTACATAAATAAGGGATTTGTAGGCAAAAACCACAGTGAGGCAAGTTTTTGGAGCTCCCTAGTGCCGAAACTGGGCGTCAGATCTGAAAAAGTTTGGGGTAAATACTTTACCTGCATGTAGTTTGGTGGCGGCGGGAGATGGACAAGTTTGTTTTTGTTTGTTTTTGTCACGACGGACTGCACTAGAGCACACTCATTCTAAGGGCTACGCTCCATTAGTCCCAGTACAGTGCATTAGGAAATTGAGATAAAATGTTCTGATCAAAACAGGAGATTTGGTCTCCTTGCCTGAGGTTACTGTGTGGCTCAAGTTATTGTGTGCTTTATGATTGCTTTATATTGAACTGTGCATTATAGTGCATCACAGTAGCACAGTGTGAAATACATATATGTCCAGCAATGTCTATGTGCAATTGCCTTTACATTATACACGCTATTTACTGCCTTTTTTATGCAGTTTTTGTGTACACTTACAGTGTATAATAGTGAATTTTTTAAACAGTCGGTTTGTACTTGACTAAATGTGACTCTGATCACTAGTCTACATTTCAGGAAGATGCAGTGGTTCACAGTAAGTGGAGAAGATTAACAGAAGATGATGAGATTGACAGCAGTGACAATGATCGGTACCAATTCATGCATGGCTCGATTTTCATAAAATCTTTTGACAATCTTACGAATTTTATTCGATGTAGGCCTACTCTGATCTTAAGACAAATGCTGATTTTCAAAAAAAGTCTTATGATAATCTTATGAACAATGCAGAGTGCTGTATTAGCGACGGCAATTCCGTCTGTCCATCTTGTCTGCCCATCCCTCTGTTACACGCTGGTACCCTACCCAGACGAATGAAGATAGGATCACGCAGTCTTTACTGTGAGGTAGCAAACACACTCTAGTTTTCTGACACTAACGAAGGTTGGGAAGCAACGTCCCCTTCTACCTAAAATTTGCACTCAGTGACCTACCCCCCTCTGAAAAGCACAAATTTCGACCAATATCTGCTAATAACGTCTCAACCTTAAGAGCTAGTGAAAAAATTTCAATTATCATGAATGGGAAGTCGACAACGCACTTTCCAACGAGCTATAGATGAAGTGCGTACGTTACCCATAACTCCCCAAAGTGTGGTTCAAAAAGTGAATTTGTTGTTTAAAAACAAATTCCCTTATCTGTCCGTAACAGATGAAGCCAGCGACTTCAAAGTTGGCTTGCACCTGGGGTTTACCAAGACCCATCATATAAACACACCCAGAGGAAAAAATGGGCACGGCCCTGGGCTAGATGGCTCCCCAAAACTTGTGGGTTCCTCTTTAATATTCCTGCAATGATTGAGGCTAGCGACTTCAAATTTTGCATGCAGCTGGGGTTTGCCAAGGCCCATCATAAAACCACACCCAGAGGAAAAAAGTGGGCGTGGTCCTGGGCTAGGGAATCTCCCCAAAATTTGGAGGTTCTTTAATATTTGTGCAACGGCTGAAGTTAGCAATTTCAAATTTTGCATGCTGCTGGTGTTTGCCAAGGCCCATCATAAAATCACACCCAGAGGAAAAAGTGGTCGTGGCCGTGGGCTAGGGGAGCCCCCAAGATTGGGGTTCCCCTTTAATATTTCTGCAACAGCTGAAGCTAGGTACTTCAGATTTGATATACAGCTTAGTTTTGCCAAGACCCATCATAAAATCGCACGCAGAAAAAAAGTGGGCGTGGCCATCGACTAGATATGCTCCCAAATATTTGGGGTTCCCTGTTAATATTTCTGCAATTGCTGACGCCAACGACTTCAAAATTGGTACACAGCTGGGGTTTGCCAGCCCCATCATAAAAACGCATCCAGAGGAAGAAGTGTGCGTGGCCTGGGCTAGGGGATCTCCCAAAAATTTGGGGTTTCCCCTTTAATACTTGTCCAACGGCTGAGGCTAGCGACTTCAAATTTTGCATGCATCACAAAATCACACACTGGGAAAAAGTGGTCGTGGCCCTGGGCTAAGGGAGCTTCCCAAAATTTGGGGGTTCTCCTTTAATATTTCTGCAATGGCTGAAGCCAGCGACTTCAAATTTTTCATGCCGCTGGGGTTTGCCAAGACCCATCGTAAAATCACACCCAGAGGAAAAAAGTGGGCGTGGTCCTGGTCTAGGGGAGCTCCCCCAATTTGGGGGTTCCCCTTTAAGATTTCTCCAATGGCTGAAGCTAGCACCTTCAAATTTGGTATATTGCTTGGGTTTGCCAAGACCCATCATAATATCGCACACAGAGCAAAAAGTGGACGTGGCCTTGGGCTAGAGAAACTCCCAAATATTTGGGGTTCCCTGTTAATATTGCTGCAATGGCTAAAGCTTGCGATTTCAAAATTGGCACACAGCGAAGAAAAAGTGGAACTGGCCCTGGGAGCTCGCTAAAAGTTTGGGGTTCCCCTTTAATATTTTTGCAACGGCTGAATCTAGCGACTTCAAATTTGGCGTGTAGCTGGGGTTTCCCAAGGCCCATCATAAAATCACAGAGGAAAAAGTGGGCGTGGCCTGGGGCTAGGGAAGCTATCAAAGATTTCGGGTTCCCCTTTAATATTTCTGCAACAGCCTCGCTGTCCTCTTAGTGTTAGCAGAGCTTCTTGTCTGACTTGAAATAAACTTAGGACGTATTTGCAACAAACTTAAGACTAACTTAGGAAAAACTAGATCTTTTGAAAATCGGGCCCCAGAATATGGACTGTAAAATGGATTGTTTCAACTTTGTTGCTTATTCATGTTCATGGTATATTCCGCTTTATATGTATGCCTTGTAGAAGGAAGATATTGTCACTTAGCTGTTGTCATGACGTATTTCAGTAATTAAAATACCCGAATGATATTACGAAGGATTCTACAGATACATTTGGAATCTCAATTATATTATGCCAGCATGGTTTGTGGAACATCAAAGTATAACTGACTGCTATAACATTGGTTAATAATACCGACAGCTGGCAAAATACAGCACTGTGCTAGTAATATGTTCAACACATGTTCACAAAATACATTATCAGGGATAATAGAAACAGTTTTATTAGAGCCCCACTTTTCCGTCGAGCAGTTCATTTTCACCGACTGTCAGTGGGTCAATGTTATGTACTGACTCAGTAATTTCTTCTGTGATATGCTTGTTCAGTTCGTAATACCACAGATGTAGCTGTGTTCGGAAGGCTGCCAGTGGGCAGACTTGTGGTCGACATTTCTTCACATGCTTCTGTGCTTCCTACACGTGCACAAAGACATCAGCACATCTAGTCTCACATTAATCACAGTGCACGAGGTCTGAGTTATGATTTAGGTAACTAAATGCTGTGTCCAGGACAGAGTCGCTTTGGGATGAATCCAGCCAGTTCATTTCGGCATCTGTGCAACGCCCTTCCTTAATAATAATAATAATAATAATAATAATAATAATAATAATAATAATAACACTTTAGCCAGGGAGACAGTTTCTGGACAGGCCTCAGCTTCCTGCTGTAGTGATCGAAGTTGCCATTTTGGAACCAT
>Ga0209365_1000222_pt1 | contig 10435 bp, 11 predicted proteins | sample WorMetimpBELIZE2_FD_187389 | JGI IMG/M metagenome (GOLD analysis project Ga0209365, IMG submission 187389) | Marine gutless worms symbiont microbial communities from Max Planck institute for Marine Microbiology, Germany - Olavius imperfectus... | ecosystem: Host-associated > Annelida > Digestive...
ATCCAAATGCTCGAAGACGTCCGCCAGACCACGATTCGGCCCCTGATCGAGGCCACGATTCGGCCAGGAACCTTGGTGCTGACCGATGAGTATACGATCTCCCATCGCTTACCCGAAGGGGGCTTTGAGCACAAAACGGTCTGCCATCACGCCGGGGAGTATGCCCGTGACGAAGACGGTGATGGCTTCCACGAAGTCCATGCCAACACGATGGAAGGGTTCTGGTCCTTGCTGCGTTCCTGGTTGCGACCCCACCGCGGAATCTCTCAGGAGCACTTGCCTCTTTATCTCGGCTTCTTCGAGTTTGTCCACAATGCCAAAAATCGCGGCAAAGGGCTCATGGATTCCCTCCTCGGTCTGCTGCTGCGCTAACAGTCTGGAATCCATAAAGAGCCTATCACAAAAGCCCCGTTCACCATTGTAGCTTCGAGTTTAACTCGGTCCTATCGAGACAGATAACGCAAGACTCTAAAACTACCCAGATTCACGATTGCCAACAGCACCGTTGCTCTCACGAAATACCAAGTATCCGGGGTGAAAGGGATAGCAGCCAAATCCCCCTCCTTAAAGACTACAGTCTCCGGATACTTATGAAGTATCAGCGTAAAGGTGAGAATCAGAAGATGGATCAAGGTGAACATGCCCAGAAACATAGACTTACCTAAAACTTCTTTAGGCGGGGACTGAACGGTTACGGCACCGGAGTCATCGTTTTCCTCTCTCGTCTCAAGTTTCTCAAGTCTATTTAATTGCCACTCCTGTATGGCATAATATAAAGAATAAATTTAAGCTGAAACCACTCGTACATACTCTTGGCGTTATCCGCTGTTTTAGCGACCAGCTTATCATGCTCCGCAAACGCCAGTTTTACGAATGGAATATCCATCAAGCCGAAATCCTTACCATCCTTGTTGGTGAGCTACTCTGACATTCTTTGCTTCGCATCCGCGATATGCGCATCCTCGATCTTTAAAACTTCTCTCACGTCGACGGGTGGGAACCAGTAGATGAATCCCAACAACATCACGGCTAGGATCACATGTACTCCATGAAAGAGAGGCACAAACCAACTACCGCTCGTCCTGTCTCGACTATTACGCATTCCAGTTGGCTCCTATTCGGTACAACATTAAAACAAGATGGGGGTATTTTTTTCGTTGTCCATCTACTTTAGATGTAAGAAGCTATCTAAAAACTCAGGCCATGCCGCGCGGTCCAAGTTAGCCGTAGTCCTACCAGGCTGGCTACGGCCCAAAGCCCCTCGCCCCTAGCGGGAGAGGGGTTGGAGAGAGGGGGAATCAATGGCTTCACTTCGAGACGGTTAAGGACTCCAGACCAAACCAAATCAATGGGTTGGTTTTTAGGCAGTCTCTAAACACTGGTAACAAGTTCCTTATATGATATGAACACTGTCTTCGGCAATTGTGATACGGACACGATCCCCTATCCCCATCCGCATATCCTGAAATTCCGTACGCAGGGTCAGGTTGACTACCGGAAAGCCGATATCGACAACAATTCGATAATTCGCCCCACGATCGTAGATGCCCACAATCTTCCCTTCAAAATTATTTTTACGCATGGTCTCTAAATCCCGTCGTTTAAGCCTTGCATCGGGGTTGGTAGCCTGTAATAATGTATTCTCCGGTCTCATGCAGAAATTCACCTTCCCCTCGATGTGTTCCTCATTACAATATATTTTTTTACCATTATAATTCAGCCATGACTCGTCTTCCTTATGTTCTGCCTGTGCGTTTTCATAGATATTTTCAGTACATACAAAGTCGGCCACAAATACCGAATTCGGCTTTCTGAAGACATTTTCAGGCGTGTCAACCATTCTGATCATTCCGTTATCCATAATACAGATCGTGTCCGCCAACATCATGGCCTCTTCCTGGTTGTGGGTAATATGAATCGTGGTTTGACGCATCTGTTCGTGCAGAACCCGTTCTTCTAAAATCAGTTCATCGGCAAGGTTTCTATCCAGTGAAGCGAACGGCTCATCCATAATAATCACGGAAGGGTTACAAACGGATGATCGGGCTAAGGCCACTCGTTGCCTCTCCCCACCGCTTAGATTCGTGATCGCCCGGTTTAACAGATGGGTAATTTTGAGAATCTCCCCAATCCGCTCAACCTTCTCTTTGATGTCGGATTTGCGCACTTTCCGCATTCTTAAGCCGAACGCCACATTATCATAGACCGACATATGAGGGAAAAGCACATGATCCTGAAAGACGAATCCGACGTTCCGTTGCTCCGGAGGCAGATGATCTTTCCGGACGCCGCTAATCCGGATTTCACCGCTATCAATTTTTAAAAATCCCGCGATGCTTTTCATCAGAACGGTTTTTCCGTTTCCGGAAGGACCTAAAATCACGAAATACTCGCCCTCCTTAATATTCAAGTTAATGTCTTTCAGAGCAAAACTCCCTAACCGTACATTAAGGTTTTTGATTTGAATAATGTCTTTTTTCATAATATATTTCCATTTTTATTGTACCAGGTACCTGGATGTTTCAGGAGCATCGTTTCATCTCAGGGACGGGAACCGGATAGCATCCGTGGTGACCATGAGCGCTATCCGGCTGACACCCACCCCCTGGCCCCTCAAGTAACACGGGCCGTAACATCATTGGGTGGTTCCTACTTTATTCGTATCGAAATACGCGCCATATCCATATTGGGCAAACAGGGCACGACCTTCATCTGAAGCGACAAAGTCTAGATATTTTCGGGCTAATTCCTCCTTCTCCGTAAAGGTTGTCATGCCTATCGGCGCAACACTATATTTGAGTTTCTCGGGATCTATTAAGATCGTATCGACTTTTTCGTGGAACGCATGGGCCACTGGCCGCCAGTTGATTTGCACATCCAGATTGCCCATCGCCAGCGGCATAATTAATTTTGTTGCGGATCCGCCTGTCAAAACCACATTTTTCATGACGTCTTCATATATTCCTATATCCTTGAGCATCTCTTCCGTCAATCGGCCCACGGCCAGTGCCTCGGGCTCCCCCACGCCAACCCTTAATCCTGGCCTTGTAAGGTCTTCTATGGTTTGTATGTTCAAGGGGTTTCCTTTTTGAACGGCAATAATAGGGATCATAAAACCCGCAATGCTTACGGCATTCGGATCTATAAGGCCCTTTTCGACGGCAATATCCAGATAATATTGATCACCCGGCACCATAATATCTCCGGTTTTGGTCAACCGCATATTCGATAGCAGTGTTCCTGAACAGAGATAGGAGTACTCTACCTGAATTCCCGTTTTCTGTGTAAATATTTCCGCGAGAGGGTCCAGAACGATTTTTAACCCGGCTCCGGCTCCTACCAGTATCCTCTTTTCCTCATCCGCCCGGTTGGCTTGTTGACCGCACCCCCCGATAAACAGCAACCCGATAAAAATAATACCCATCAATGATTTGCCAGTGTTCCGATCTTGTTTACACGTTGACCTTCTCATCGGGATACTCTCCTATAGAGGATAATTGAGGTAGAGGCACAAGGTTTCATTGTTCATGAAAATCACAATTGCCTTCCTGTTAATCCTGTCCTCTCGTCAGATGTCTTCCAACCCGAAAACCGAGATTTTTGAAGATGGCAAGATAAATAGCGCTTAGCAGCAAGAATATGATCGTCAATCCCACGGTGCCTTCGATATTGCCGACTTCAAACTCTAAAAAAATCGCGACCGGCATAGTGGTTGTTTTCCCTCTCGTAGCCCCGGCAATGAGAAGAACCGGCACATATTCGCCGACCGCCCTAGTCCAGGTCATCACAGCACCACTCACGATTCCTGTTTTCACCAGCGGCAAGGTAATATGTGTAAACGCTTGTATTTTACTACACCCCAACATGCGAGCAGCATCCTCGTATCTCGGGTCGACATTGTCGAATGCCGCCCTCACGGCAATAATCGCAAACGAGGCCGAAATACTGAATTGAGCCAATATGATGCCGGGCACGGCAAAGATGAAGCGGGTCGTGTTGTTCTCGATGAATGCTCCCAGGGGCAATGCAAAAAAGATTAAAAGGCACATCCCCACGACCAACGGCGGAAGTACGATCGGAAGATCAATGAGCGTATTGATGATCGCTTTGCCTCTAAACTCGTATCTGGATAAACAATACCCTGCCGGGATTGCGACAAGAACGGCTAGAAACGTTGTAATCAAGGATGTAACGAGGCTCAATTTTATGGCAAAAAGCGTCTCCGGAGCGAAGAGGGTTTTCTGAATTGAAGCCATATCCGTGTAAAAGAAAACGCCCCCTAAAATGAGTACGACAAATGCTGTATAAACCCCAAGCATCGCAAACATCGAAGCAATAAAAATCTGTTCACCTTTAAAAAGGTTTTCACTTCGGACTGTTATCCCGGATTTTTGTTTCATAATCCCATGCCTTTTCACTTGAAACCATTCAGGTACAAGATATTGTGCGTTGATGGCAGCTCCCGTTTAACTATACGAATCAGAATCAAGTAAACCCTAATCATATTTATGATATCATACTAGTACCCAGTTTCACCGTGTTTTTCTGGTTGAGAATCTCCTGTAGGGAACGGCCTCTGTGCCGTTCCGCCGGGCCGTGCCATTGTGCGGGCCGTTGGAACGCCACGGAGGGCGTTCCCTACGAACATGTAGAATAGCGATGAAATGGGGTACTGAAATCACACGGGATTGCTCCTGTATTTCTTGCCCGTTGCCTTGGTGGTGGCTAACATGCGGCGCATTTTGGTATCCCGTCCGGCCCCCGTCGATTTCCCGGTGATTGTTCCCGGAGGGGGGCGGATTTTTCTTTTAAGCAACTTCAGGACATTGAAATCATGGCAAGTATTCTGGCGATGTTTCCCGGTCAGGGGTCTCAATCCGTGGGCATGGGCAAGGTCCTGTGCGACCAGTTCGAGGTGGCCCGCAATATCTTCGCGGAGGCCGACGAGGTATTGGGCTTTGAGCTCGGCGCGCTCTGCTTCGAGGGCCCGGAGGAGGAGCTGCAGCTGACCGCTAATCAGCAGCCGGCCATTCTTACGACCAGTGTCGCCGTCTGGCGCATCCTGACCAGCGAGAGCGGCTTGCGTCCGGCCTTGTTTGCGGGTCACAGCCTGGGTGAGTATTCGGCCCTGGTGGCGGCTGGTAAGCTCGAGTTCGCGCGGGCGGTGGGGTTGGTGAGGATGCGTGGGCAGGCCATACAGCGGGCCGTTCCGGCGGGAGTCGGCGCCATGGCGGCGGTGATGGGGATGGAGCCGGAGGCGCTGAGCGAGAAGTGCGCGGCGGTGGAGCCGGATCTGGGCACGGTGGAGGTCGTCAACTTCAACGGTCCACAACAGCAGATCGTATCGGGACATAAGGCAGCCGTGGAGGCCCTGGTCGCGGTCCTCGCCGACGAGAAGGTCCGCTGCACATCGTTGCCGGTCTCCGCGCCTTTTCACTCCAGCCTGATGGCCCCGGCGCGGGAGGAGATGGCGCCCGAGCTGGAGGCGACGCCGCTGACGCCTACCGAGCATCCGGTCATCGCCAATTTGACCGGGCAGCTGGCGCAGCCGTACACCGTCGATAATCTGATCCGGCAGATCGATAGCCCCGTGCGCTGGACCGATACCCTGTCCACGGCCGTGGATGAGGGGTGCGACACCTTTTTTGAGATCGGTCCGGGCAAGGTCTTGTTCGGGCTGGCTAGAAAGGCCGTTCCCAGGGGCTCGAAGATCGTCCACAGCGATGCCGTCGACAAGGCCGTTAAGGACGCCTGCGCCCTGGTCGATTGATGGGCCAGGGGGCAAGTATCCGGTTTGGATTCCTAATGGCCGGTCCCCGCGCTCTTAAGGAAGATATCGCAATAGCCTATCCCTGGACCGCGTAGTCACTAGAGGCTGTCTAAAAACCAACCCATTGATTATGCTTGGTCTGGAGTCCTTAACCGTCTCGAAGTGAAGCCATCGATTCTCCCTCTCCCCAACCCCTCTCCTGCCAGGAGGGTGGAGGGTGTCGCCAAAGGCGACACCCGACGCGGTCCAGGGAGGGACTGCCATTTTTAACGGCGGCAAGCCGTTGAAAATGCAAGAATCGGGAAATCGCTATTTCCCGATTCGCCAGTCGCAAAGCCCAAGGATGGGCTTTTGCGACATCCTCGTCAGGGGCGAGGGGCTTTGGGCTGCTTAGGATATGGTGAGCGAAGCGAACCGCATTGATTGAAACCGCGGCGCCAGCCGCACAGATCAATGGGCACGCTTCGCTTCGTACGTCATCGATGCGGTTCGCGGCCGGCCCGCCCCATCCATGGGGTGGACCGGTGCTCACCACATCCTACGTGGGCTTTGCCCAACCGACGCGGCGGGATGCGCTGTGCTTTCCCGCCCTACGATCCTGACCTGGACCGCGCGGCAGGGCTTGAGTTTTTAGACAGCCTCTAAAGGGTGGTTCCGCATTTACCCCACCGCGGCGAATCGCTACCGCGGCCCCTTGCCCGTTACCAGTGTCGCCGCTAACATCGGGTCTCCGTCCTGTTCGGCACGACTGAACTTGGCTTCGGGCTCTCCACCGGGCATCCGCGGAATCCGGACAGCGGGTTGGAAACTACAACAATGTACAAAAGCACCAGAGAGGATTGCACGATGGCGAAAGACGAGAAAGGTCGAATACCTTTACCCAAGTCGTTGCTGATCACGGAACGCGAGCTGGGGATGGACGCCTCCAGCATCGCCGCCGATATGCGGCGCCATTTCAATCACACCCTGGGCTGCGATAAGCATTCGATCTCCGCCCACCATATGTACGAGGCCCTGGTCATCGCCTTACGGGACCGGCTGATGGAACGCTGGAAGAGCACCCACTATTCGTACCAGGACAAGCAGTGCAAGCGCACTCAGTATCTGTCGCTGGAGTTTCTGATGGGGCGCAACCTCGGCAATACCCTGCTGAATCTGGGGATCCGGGAGGAGGTTGAGAAGGCGGTGAGCGCCTTGGGCCTGGAGCTCGAGGATGTGATGGAGAAGGAGCGCGACGCCGGTCTGGGCAATGGGGGGCTGGGGCGTCTGGCGGCCTGCTTCGTGGATAGCTGCGCCACCTTGCAGCTGCCGGTGATGGGCCATTGCATTCGCTATGACTATGGGATCTTCAAGCAGCGGATCGAGCAGGGCGAGCAGGTGGAGCAGCCCGATCACTGGCTCGCCTACGGCAACCCCTGGGAGCTGGAGCGTACCGAGTTCCAGCAGCGGATCCGGTTCCGGGGGCGGGTGGAACGGATGGATACCGACCAGGGTTTTTGCATGCGTTGGGTGGATACGGACGACGTGCTAGCGGTGCCCTACGATATCCCGATCCCCGGCTATCGCAACGGCACCGTCAACACCCTGCGCGTGTGGAAAGCGGTCGCGGTGGAGGAGTTCGACCTCAACCAGTTCAATGCCGGCAATTATGCCGAGGCCGTCGCCGGGCGCATGCACGCGGAGAACATCAGTAAGGTCCTGTATCCGAACGACACCAGCGAGAGCGGCAAGGAGCTGCGCCTGCGCCAGCAATACTTCCTCACCTCGGCCGCGCTCCAGGACGTGATGCGGCGGTGGCGGCGGGACCAGGGGGACGACTTTTTCACGTTCGCCGACAAGAACTGCTTCCAGCTCAACGACACCCACCCCGCGGTGGCAGTCGCCGAGCTGATGCGCCTGCTGATGGATGAGCGCGGCATGGAATGGGGCGCGGCCTGGCAAATCACCACCCGCTGCATGGCCTACACCAACCACACCCTGTTGCCCGAGGCCCTGGAACGCTGGCCGGTGCGCATCTTCGGCGAATTGCTGCCGCGGATCCTGGACATCATCTATGAGATCAACGCCCGTTTCCTATCCGACATCGCGAGCCACTGGCCGGGAGATACCGAACGCCAGGCCCGGATGTCGATCATCGAGGAAGGCGGGGATCCCCAGGTCCGCATGGCCCACCTGGCCATCGTGGGCAGCTTCTCGGTCAACGGCGTCGCCGCGCTGCACACCAAGCTGTTGAAGGAGGGCTTGTTCAAGGATTTCTACGAGCTCTGGCCGAAGAAATTTAACAACAAGACCAACGGCGTCACCCCCCGCCGCTTCCTGGCCCTGTCCAATCCGGGCCTGAGCGAGCTGCTGACCGAGACTCTGGGTCAGGGCTGGGAGATCGACCTGACCAAGCTGAAGGGCTTGCGGTCCAAGCTCGATGACTCGGCCTTTCGGCGGCGCTGGCAGGAGATCAAACGCCGCAACAAGGAGCGCCTAGCCGCGATGGTTGCGCGGGACTGCGGCGTCAAATGCGATCCCGAGGCCCTGTTCGACGTACAGGTCAAGCGCATCCACGAATACAAGCGCCAATTGCTCAACGCCCTGCATGTGATCCACCTCTACGACCGCATCAAACGGGGCGATACCGCTGACTGGACACCGCGTTGCGTCCTCATCGGAGGCAAGGCCGCGCCCGGCTATTGGCTCGCCAAGCGCATCATCAAATTCATCAACAATGTGGCCGAGGTCATCAACAAGGATCCCGCGGTGGGCGATCGACTCAAGGTAGCCTTCCTTCCCAACTATCGGGTCTCGGCGATGGAAATCATCGGGCCGGGTACCGACCTCTCATCCCAGATCTCCACCGCCGGCAAGGAGGCCTCCGGCACCGGCAACATGAAATTCATGATGAACGGCGCGATCACCATCGGCACCCTGGACGGGGCCAACGTGGAGATCCTCGAAGAAGTCGGCGAGGACAACTTCTTCCTGTTCGGCCTGACGGAAGCCGAGGTCGCGACCACCCGCAAGGTATATGACCCGGAGCGCATCATCCGCGAGGACGAAGACCTGGGCCGCGTCATGCAGCTGCTCGACAGCGCCCACTTCAACCAATTCGAGCCCGGCTTCTTCGACGCCATCATCGGCTCCATGCGCAGCCCCGGCGACCCCTGGATGACCCTGGCTGACTTCCGCGGCTTCATCGACACCCAGCAACGGGCCGCACGGGCCTTCCGGGACCAGGAACGCTGGACCCGAATGAGCATCATCAATACGGCCTGCTGCGCCCACTTCTCCAGCGACCGCACCATTGCTGACTACAACCGGGACATCTGGGAGCTCACGCCGGTCGCCCCCGAAACACCTCCCGGACTCGCCTGAGCCCCCACCATCCCAGGAGAGTGTCGCCTTTGGCGACACTCTCCTAGGGGTAGGGGGTAAGGTCGGGTGGAGCAGAGCCGGCCGTGGCAAATTTCCGATAGCCTCGACCGTCCGTGTCCACCAAGCCGGCAGGATGCCGGCGCTCCCAATTAGCGTAGGGCCCGCTGGGCGGACTATCCGCGCTTGAACGGATGTCGAAAACTCAGGAATTCAAGAAATTACTGCCACTTCAGTAATCATGAAAACTCCCAAGATCGAAAGCGTAATGCCGAAAGAAGGCCATGTTCTCGTGATTACATTCTCAGACGGGACCCGAAAAGCATACGATATCACCCCGCTTTTGGAATGGGAGATGTTTGCGACTCTCAATAACCAATCCTTCTTCAAAGAGTGTTTCTGTCGAGCCTGGTGGTTACGCTATTTCTTGGAACTTTGAAATGGATATCAGTGAGCACGAATTATGGCAACACAGCGTAGAAATCGTTGAATGATTCGATGAAACAACCATGAAGTTGGGCTACCATCCGGATATGGACGCACTCTATATCGATCTTTCCAACCGCAGGAGCGTGGAAAGTCGTGAGATTTCGGAAGGGATTACTCTGGATTATGACGAATCGGGATTCGTGGTGGGTACCGATATCGACAATGTGGGCTCGAAGGTGGAGCTTCACGAGCTTAAGGTTACACAGATGCCACTCGAAATTCAGCCCACGTAGGGCGGGAAAGCGTAGCGCATCCCGCCTTTCGTTCTCTATCTGTTGGCACGACAACCCGCAGGTTGGGGTGAGCTAGCAACCCCAACATCCCGGCCGGGCATGACTGGAGCTCCCCGGATATGGAGGCACAATGAAGGGACGTAAAATCATCGTCAACGATCTCATGCAGAGGAACTACATCTATTATCTTTCCGAACTGATCGGCGAGAACTTTCACCCGGAATTCCAACCTGAATTGACGTCCGGTGCCATGCTGGAAATGGGGGTCTTCGGCGGAAAGTACATGACCGACTGCCAGGACGAGTTTCCCGGGGATTAGTTCGTTCGGGCAAAACTCTGTCATGAATCCCACATCCCCGAGCTGAATTATTTCAAGGTCAATGCCTCCCAACCCCAGGGCAAACGCATCAACTGTTGCTAATATTGGCAGTTTCGGAGAGGGAACATTATCGACGTCCCTTATCCGGTCTCGAACAGCAGGTGTGACAGGTCATTGTCGTCCCCGCCGGCTTTTAGGCGCTTGTTCTTGATCCCCATCTTTTCGCGCTTGTCGTTCTTCAATCGGGTCAGGACAATATAGCGA
>Ga0209365_1000223_pt1 | contig 10430 bp, 6 predicted proteins | sample WorMetimpBELIZE2_FD_187389 | JGI IMG/M metagenome (GOLD analysis project Ga0209365, IMG submission 187389) | Marine gutless worms symbiont microbial communities from Max Planck institute for Marine Microbiology, Germany - Olavius imperfectus... | ecosystem: Host-associated > Annelida > Digestive...
GGGTTTTGACCTAGGGGGTTTTGACCGGGGGGGGGTAAATAAAGCGCCTTCGTATGTCACTTGAGGGGGTTTCGTCCTAGGGGGTATTTAACCTAGGGTGTGTTCTGTCCTAGGGGGGTTTTGTCCTAGGGGGTTCAGTCCCACCACTAACGAAGAGGGGGGTTTCTGACCTAGGGTCGGTTTTGACAGGGGGTTTCGGTCCTCCCTTCAATATCGCCCCACCCCTTCCCCTATTTTCCTGTACAAATCCCATTTTTGATCCATAGGTCATGAAAATACATGCAAATGTGAAAAACGCAGTATCTGCCTTAAACGTTCACGTGTTGCCGAAATTCCCGCGTTTTATCGGAAATTTGTTTCGTGGAACACGATGATGACGTCATATGTTTGACCGGAAGTACAAATACGGCCGCTTCGCGCATGCGCAACGAAAAATATACAATTTTGTCCCTACTTGTAATCGGATCGCCGAAATTTGGGTATATTACAGGAAATTGTGGTGTGCAAACACGATTGTGACGTCATTTATTTGACCGGAAGTAGACATATGGCCGCTTCGAGCATCCGCAATGAAAAAATACGTAATTTTACCCTGACTTGTGTGTGAATCGCCTATGAACTCAGCTATGGGGCAGATACCATGTTCCACAAAACATATTTCTTGTTATTTCATCTGATAAACTGTCGAGTCTCTGCTCATTGCGTATTGATATGAATATCGCTGGTAGATCTCAAGCATACTACCAACTGGACGACGTTGCTTGGCGTTCATAGGCGGGACAATCTGTTTCAGAGCAGCAATTACGTCATTCCTGGTTTAGTGTTATTCAAAGGATGAAAGAAACGATGGTGACGTGTACCAAACATGCAACAATACAACCCGGTGAAATGTGTCACTGTCAACCGAACAGCTGCAGCCTACATTTCGCGGTATGGCTGGATGTCGTCGTGTAGGCCTATTACGAAGGTTATCAGCAGCGATTAGTACCGCGGGAAACGCGGGATTAAACACACTGCAAGATAAAGACAAGACTGTGATAGTGTCTACTTCCCGTCGATTGATCTTTACTCAGTCCTCAATTCGACCAGTCCACTACTATTGAGACTTTCGCCACATGCAAGTATTGATGACATTTCAGGACAGCTGATGTTGAAGCGTAAATGGTGTGACAGAACGGTCGACGGACGAGCGAAGCATATCTGTAAACTGTGATGTTATTTTGTCCGTTTCTGTGTTACATATCTCCAGGACAATTCTGCTCAATTGAAACACTTCAATAATTACACACAGTTATGTTCTTGTTACAACGACTAATCGTTGCAATCAATTATTGGACGACCACAAGATGTTGCTATGCTTTAACACATTGCGTAAATGTAACGCTGCATGTTAAGGAACGCTGCGCAGTTTCCTTTGCAGTGATGGATAATCAAATTACACTGATTAAATTAGTTTCCTAATTGATTCCCAACTTTGTTACATGCAATTCTATTTAATTAGGAAAAAATATGGTATTTGCTAATTGTAATTACTTGGCAATGTCCTAAATCAAACTGTTATTGCGATTATCTTGCATTAATTAACTGCAACTGCAGTAAGCTGTCCATAAATTTTCACGATATTTACTGATAATCCGTGTACTGAATTGTGGCCGCCCGTTACCTGCTATCAGTAAATGGTTTTACGAATTTTCTACAGTTTACCATTTTATTGATCTGCCTGTAAATGTCAACAGATGCGAATATTTGACAATTCCACGCGAGAGCAATGATTTGTATTTATGGAAGCTAACAAATTCTAATTTTAATTACTTATCACTTTAATTATCTGTATTCAATCGTATTACATTTTTTTTCAGAAAACTAATTCTGATTCTTATTAGGTACATTTTTGGTCAATTTATCCCATCAGTGCTTCTTTGTTGACAGTGCATCTGACGTTTGTGGGACATAGTTATATGGATGTTTGTTGATCGTTGGAATGTTGCAGTAAGTGGCATGCAGTTTACACTGCAGCTTCAGTGGGCGCCTTACACGACAACTGCATCCTCATTTCAGCAATGACCGGCTGACGGCAGCCGATGAGACAGACAGTTGTATACTGGCGCCAGGGTATTTAGCATCAAAATCAAACGATCTCACCGATATCGGGCGCATTGTATGTAACAAGAAAATGATCACGACATGAGATACACGAACGTGTCAAGACTTGAAATTAGAAATAAGATAATCCAAGGCTGGATCGTTACAATACAAAAACACACAGTAAACACTCAGTAACCGGCAATTATTGACGTGAAATTACATCGAAAGCCAATATACACGACAGAATCAACGTAATTCAATGTAAAATGTCAAACCATGCAAGTGGATAAAATGTTACTCTATTTACGGTACTGTGGCAACTCTTACTTTATCAATGAATGTTATCTGTCACTTGAGGAAAGTGGGGCACTGTGCTACTTGTACATTTCGGATTTATTGTAGCCTACAACTATTCGGTTATATTTCTAATGAACTATGCCATAACCAAACAAGAAGCTCCGCTAACGCTAAGAGGACAGCGCGGCCGTTGCAGAAATATTACAGGGGAACCGAAAATACTTGGAAGCTTTCATAGCGCAAGACTACGCCCACTTTTCCTCTGGGTGTGGTTTTATGCTGGCTCTTGGCAAACCCAAGTTGTGTACCAAATTTGAAGTGGACAGTTTTAGCCATCGTGTAAAAAGTTAACACGAACATACAACTTTTGGGGAGCACCTTTAACCCGGGGCCATGTGTACCCTTTCTTCTGCGTGTGATTTTATCACGGGCGTTGCCAAACCCAAGCAGCATGCCAAATTTGAAGTTGCTAGCCACAGCCGTTTCAAAAATCATATAGGGGAACACCAAAATTTTGGGGAGCTCCCCTAGCCCAAGGCCATGCCCACTTTTTCGTTTAGGTGTGATTTTATGATGGGCCTTCGCAAACCCAAGTCGTATACCAAATTTGAAGTCGCTAGGTTCAGCCATTGCAGAAATATCAAAGGGGGAAGCCCCAAATTTCTGGGAACTCCCCTATCCCAGGGCCACACCCACTTTTTCTTCAAGTGAGATTTCATGATGGGCCTTGGCAAACCGCAGCTGCATGCCAAATTTGAAGTCGCTGGATTCATCTGTTACGGAAATATAAAACAATCTGTTTTTAAGTAAAAAATTCGCTTTTTAAGCCACCCTTTGGGGAATTAGGGGTAACGTACAGAATTCATCTATAACTCGTTGAATAGCGCGTGGTCCACTTCCTGTTCACGATAACTGGGTGTCCGGACCAAAACCCCCCCTGTCAAAACCCCTCTAGGTCAGAAACCCCCCTCTTCGTCAGTGGTAGGACAGAACCCCCCTAGGACAAAACCCCCCTAGGACAGAACACACCCCGGGAAAAAACATACTAGGTCAAAAGCCCCCCTCTCTTCCGCTAAACCAAATCCAGCCTCTAGTATGTAACGCAGTTGTTCTCAAAGTACGTATAATGTATGTACATGAACCTTTAGGCCGTAATGCAAGTGTTAATGAAAGCATGTATTGGTGACATTGTAAAGGTAAACGTACACGTTGCATTGGCGGTGTGCAACAAAGACAATTGTCAATGTAGTGGAAATGGTGAGCATTTTGCTCGTACTGAAACGTTAACGTCGACGGATTAGATCAACGGCGCTGCCGATTGCTTTTGGCGGTATCCGTGTAGGTTGCTCGTACAGAAACGAAAAAATCTCCGCCGTTATGATCAAACAGCGGTTGATTACTGACAAGACGTAATAGCTAACAATCATGATAAACTGACTTCCACCCTGCACACATTCGCGTTAATGCCTGCGTAACAGTAAGCCACAAGATAATTCAGCAGTAATATATAAATGAATAGGCCTACGCCTTCAGTTAAGTACTCGTGCACGAAACTTGACATGTATAGAAAAATAATGACATACTACACACATATGTAAAGCGCCTTCGTCTGACACTTGAGGGGGGTTTCGTCCTAGGTTGTATTTAACTTACGGTGTGTTCCGTCCTAGGGGGTTTTGTTCTAGGGGGTTCAGTCCCACCACTGACGAAGAGGAGTGTTTTTGAGTTAGGGGTTTTGCAACGGCATCGGATATCTGTCGACGTTGTTGTACTATGGCGCACGTGCCTTCACGAACACATCAAAAGACGACTGCATGCCACAATGACAAGAGAACCGCTGCGCGTTTAATTGTCATTAACGTTCATCAACAACATCATCCTCATCATGAAACTTCGCCAAACTGACAGCGGACAGCGTCACCGTATACAATACGATTTCAATCCATTGAACGACAAAGTGACAGTATGCTATACAGTAATAACAGATGCGAGTAGATGAGACAGAACAGTGTGCTTTCAGTTAGTTGCGAAAGCCGCTCTGAAAAGACAAAAATTTCATGTTAACGTTAATGTTGCACATCAAGTCCTGTATTGTACAGAATGGACAAAAGCTTGTTCTATGGTTGATGTTGTTCCTGAGACACTAGGTACTGTTCGGGGTACAGGTGACTGTCGTTAGGCACCACTTGATCAATGCATTCCCTGTGATTATCCGGTGATACAATGACAAATTCCGACTGGTCCGTCTGTGATTCACTGTTGGTGGCATGTGTGATTCAAGCCCGGGGTCCACTGCATTTCATTACTGACTCATCATAAGCGTAATCTTACAGGGAGCCTGAGCTCGTATGTATGCGTCTGTGCCAAGTTCTTTGGAACCTGACGTTTGGAATGGGAAGATGGGGCGTCGGAAAATATTTCGCTTTGGCAAAAACGAGGACCCGGTCATCCCCTGGCGTTGATGTTGTTCATGTATCTAGCAAAATATGTAACTAATTTCCAACGGTTCTTCTGTGGTTGAAAAACACCTCTTATGAACTATAGCAGCGTTTTCACCCGAGTAAACTGATATCCATTTACGCTAGAAGCGACTTGCACAGATGGGGAAACGTCAAAGCAGCGCGCTGAAAAAGTCCAGCAAAGGAGGCGAAACGGCGAAACGTGCTATTGGCGGAACGACGACGGGGGCGAAATGTCCAGTTATCTATGTGACATTCTCGGTCTCACTACAGTGACGTCGTATAAGCGAGCAGTTGAGCGACAAATCGGTATCTGATTGGTTAACGTGTACAGCAGCAACCAATTGTACGGCAGCTGGGCAAAGGACATTTAGGGCGACAAGTCGTGCATATAAAGCACACTGGAAGTCAACGACAGTGTTTGGAGTTTGAAAGCGAATCTATCGAAGATAAGCTGTTTAGTGTTCTTACTAGTATACTAGTGACTGTAATTGTTCGATACATTTGACGGTAAACATCATTAACGCGAACATTACGCATTTCAAAAATTTATGCTTCGTTGTTAGCGAATATACACGTGTTTATTTCAAGATCGTGTATTCTTACTAGCCTATTTATTTGTGTGAAAACTTAAAGCGGCAAGCGGCGGTGTTAAAAATAATGCTGGTCCTTAATTGAACAAGTACCTCAGCTATGGCACAGAGACTGCGCGAAGCTTGAAACATTACTCATTAACGTCCAGCGTTATTCGCAAAATCAATGAAAGAATTGGATTTTTGGGCCACACTGTGGGGCATCAAGGGCAATATATGCGATTTATCTGACATTTTTAATACCAAAAAACCTTTCGGCAGAGTTTCGTCGAAAAAAATATCATTTAAACTCGTAAAAAGCGTTTCTGAGTCACCACTTTGGGGTGGGCTTAGGGGTAACGTATGCGATTTATCTTTGGCTGATTGGTAGGCTGATACTCGACTTTCTGTAGGTTATAATTGAACATTTTTGCTGTCTATTACATTAATACGTCGAAATCCACCATTGTTCAAGGGGGTGGGTCACTTATGGGCTAAATATTAGGTTGAAGGATAAGGTTTACAGCCAACATATCTACACCGTTATATATGTCAATGGTCCTAATGTAACTTTGATGCTGTAAATTATCACCTCACCGTGTTGTGACGAGCTGACCGGTGCCTCAAAGCCGTGCTGTCGCTGCTATGACGTGTTCACCGCATTGCTGTCGACTTACACTCATATTGACGTTAGTTGTTAATGCTATGTGTGTTTAAAGTCATTTTTAATTTCGGGATATAAGTATTATTACTGACGCAGAGGAAAGCATGTAGCATGTACTGTAGAAATAATGTGCAACTTTCGACTATTGTCACGAGATGTCGTCTGTCGTCGTCGTGACGCGAGTGTATTGTGACCTTTCGAGTTGTTCCCCTATGACAAATTCGTTCGTAAACGTACGTGCAACCTAAATGTGTATCCACATTTTTTGTTTCATTTTGTTACTTTTTCTTGCACTGTCGTGTACTTTGTTGTCAGCTCTTTTTCTTGGACATTTTATGTGTAATGGCGGCGATCGCAGACTACGGGTAGTTATACTGCTGCGGCAGTACGGCTTTCATGTTTGCTTGCTTTTGCTTGCGACGAGATGACCGTGTACTGTGTCGAGTTGACCATCTGTTTGTGACGCGTCGAACGCATGACGAGTTGACGTGATGACGAGTTGACCGGTGATGAGTTTACCGTGTGACGATTCGACCGGGTAACGAGTTGACCATGTCAAGATTTGACTGGCAGCCATTTCTAATATGTAAACATTGGAAAAGGTGCCGAAGAGGGCAACCAAAAATCGGCAAATAATCACTTCTTTGAAAAGCCGACGTGTAATACAGTAACATGTTTCTGGTCAATAGACATACATATTTTGTACATTTGTCAGATTGACAAATTTCAACCACAATCCGTCACATTTTATTATAATTTTTCGTTACATACTTACACTAGACAGTGATCGCGTGCAGTCACTATTCGAATAAAAGTGATTGATATCAATCCGAATTTATTTCAGAATTAATTTTTAAATCGTAAATTATTCAAATTCAGTTTAAAATTTTTCAATTAGCGTATATGCTGTGATATCTGACAGTTATTGTATGTCCGTATGTAATTTATGCAGCTCCTGCGGTTACAGTGGGTTGGAGGCCTTTGTTTGGCATTTTTGGCCAAATTAAGCGTTCAATTAAGGAAAATAAATAATTCCTGTATTTTAACATAAGAAGATTAATTACGGTTTTAGCCGCTGGTTTACATCAAGATAAACATAATTTAGTGTGATGTTTCAATATAACTGACGAATGATCGACTTTTTTCAATAAGTCACGCAAAGTCATTAACAGTCACTTAAAGTCATTTAAATTTGTACTATAGCATAGTTTTAATTATAATTTCGCATTCATTTGAGAATTTGTATTAATTGTTCATAGTTTCGGATAGAATCAGATCAGATAAGATCACTTCAGAACATTATCACGTTATAGAACAAGCCGGAATTTAAGGGTGCTATAGTAATCGTAAAAAGGAAATTTCAACAGGGGAGTATCGATCATAATATTTCGTCGACCCCCTCCTTCACCCTTACAAACAGCATGATATACAATTAGCTCAGGTATGGTAGAGAGACCGCGCGAAGCTTGATACTTTATCGATTAACGTCAGCGTTATTCGCAAAATCATGCCCAAATTAGGATTTTTAGGCCACCCTGTGGGGGCATCAAAGACGACATATGCGTGTTTTTTTGACATACAGAAACCTCGCAGCAGAGTTTCATCGAGAGAATGTAAGTTTTAATCGTAAAGCGGCGAACTCGCTTTGCTTATGGATAACGTATGCGATTCATCTTCAGCTCGCTGTAAAGTTGATGGTCGAATTTCTATATGTTATAATTACACATGTTCTCCAGCTCTTACAACTGAGGCATTAATACGTCGAAATCCACCATTGTTGTTGACGGGGTAGGTCACTTTGGGGATATATATTAGGTTTTATGGTTACGTTAACCGCAAACATGTATACACCGTTAGCACTACAATGTTGCGGTTAACAGTTTTCACACAAATAAAATTTGTAGCAGACATTATTTGATTGAAAATTAATTTCATTCACAAAAACGACAAAATCGCTTTTTGAGCAACCCTTTCGGGGTAGTTAAGGGTAACGTATCCACGTCATCTATAGTCTGTTGGAAAGCGCGTGGTCGATATAAAACTTGAGTAATTACCCTTTCATACGATATTAAAATATCGACAGTATGTTCTTCCGTTTCGTCAAAAAAAACGCGTGTGACGGACAGATGGACAGACAGAGGGACGGACGGACGGACAGACAGAATTACGATCTCCAAGCCCGCGCTAGCATAGCTGCTTCGCGCGGTAATAAGGCCGATTCACATCATGTTCATTCCTTCAATCAGTCGTTATGCATCGAGTCGACGTGTCGACGTCTACATTTCTGATGAACGTAAATTCTCAGTTTTGCGTGAGGTCAATAGTGAATTCAGTTCGCTGCGTGCAGCAGCGTGACTGTGCGAACTCCAGCATCGCCGTATTGTCGTTGCTTCTTCATCGCCAGTTTTTACAAATGGGTGAAAATTATTTCGAAAAATTGAATCGTCAACAATTCAAGTCGATTTGTTAATTCACTTTCCAAATTTAATCGTATTGTGTTTGTTCATTTTCGGCAGTTAGTTTTATCGTTCAATTCCAGTCAGACTAAATTTACCGTGTTAGTACTTGAGTTCATGTCGTCCTAAAATTCACGCATTCTTAAATTATTTCTAAATTATAATTTTCAAGGAAGGTCAGAGGCTTTTGTTATAGACGACATGTACCCGTAGCTTTAACCTATCAACGGTAAGTCAGTCCCAGTCAGCCCGGATATGCCTGAGTCCGAGGTCGCCGCCTCTTCGGTACTCAGCCTCTCGTTGAGGGACCCGTCGTCGTCGATGAACCTAGACCAGATACTTGACGGCAGGTCCAGTCGGCCGCTTCCCCTCCTATTCTTTCAGCAGAGGACTTTCACCTTAGGTCCCCAGCAGGGCTGGAATCCTCTCCATCCATGCCCCACTTGGAACCTCATTGGAAAGGCTACTAGTTTTTCCACGAATGACCCATCCAGGCCTTCACAGTTAGAGACTATAGCGCTGAGCTAGATAGGTCTAAGTCGCCACATAGGTTTCATCGTAAGCTAGCTCCCGTAGCTGAATCAGAGTCGAGCGATGTTAATTTGCGGTAGGCCTTGATAGACCGTTTTCAGATGATGTTCAGGTAAACTTTTCATCATCATCATTTAGGGATGAAGGTCACCTAAAATGTATTAGCAATTGAATCAGAACTAGGACCTAGATCATCTGAATTTAAGGTTCCACAGGTCGAACAGAAAGTTGTAATTGACGTGTGTGATACGCAGTCTGCACCGCCTGTAGGTACTGTAGATTGTGAGAATGTTTTCAAACCGACTCCAGGCACAGCAAGCTAAATTTCAGATTTTCGGTTTCTTATGCATATGTATGTATATGTGTGTACTTAATTTACAAAAACCATCGCTGCCATTGATACTGAATTTTGATTTCTTAATTCTGTCGCAACAGCAGCGATTGTTTCACCAAATTAATAACACACACATACAACTGCTTAACCGAGAAAATCATCGTACAGTCACTGAATCAACAAGAATGGTAAAGTTAACCCAGTTATTTATTGAGGTCAATAACATACACGTGGCTCGCGATCACAGGACTTTGGCGATCGACCGATCGCAGAGCGCTGTTGACGAACACGACGATTGCACAGCGCAATCGGTCGATCGCGCGTGACCTAATCATTTCTTCTGCATATTACATGCTATCTTACAGCAATATCCCATGTGCATACGGGATTCAAGGAATATTACGTATGTTGTACTGTGAACACTGTTACTACTACTGAACTTTATACCGGTAGACTGGTACAGTAATTCGTTGTTATTTCATTAAGTCAGAATGCATTAATGATGTACATTTTGATTCAGATATGGAATCGACAGTCAAAGCAATCGTACGCCTTCTTCGAGGCGAAAACCAGGAGGCTCGCCTGAGAGAGATGGACGCAGGTTTCTCTTACAAGGTACATATTGACTGCAATATTACACCATTTTTTACGTCGTTCCTGTGACCACACTTTGCTCGTAAGCCGTCTACATGTAGGCGTATGTGTGCGATAAATGAAAAAAACACGGGGGCGCTGCAGGGTGGGCCGGGTGGGCCATGGCCCACCCAAAATTTTGATTGGGTGGGCCACAATGCATTTGGCCCACCCAATAATTGGCCTATGTGTTCGTTAGTTATAGCTATGTAAAATTAGTTTAAAAGCAAATATGCGTTGCAATAATGGCCTCCAGTGTATTCTGTGATAGCTTACCAGCCAACAGAATTTTTGCCTGCATCAATAAATCATAACCACAATGTTTCCAGTTTCCATAATATTGTCAATTTGTCACTGCTATTTTCCGCGATTCCTTACTTACTTAATATTGTCTTGTGT
>Ga0209365_1000224_pt1 | contig 10415 bp, 3 predicted proteins | sample WorMetimpBELIZE2_FD_187389 | JGI IMG/M metagenome (GOLD analysis project Ga0209365, IMG submission 187389) | Marine gutless worms symbiont microbial communities from Max Planck institute for Marine Microbiology, Germany - Olavius imperfectus... | ecosystem: Host-associated > Annelida > Digestive...
AGGCGCAATGAGTACCGGTCAAAGGGCGGTGATGCTTTGCGACTGGGGAGTAAAGGCAGATATGGTTTGTTTGCAGGTAACACTGTGTGATCCATATCTGAGCGCGTTAGAGGCGTTTGTGTGGACACGCTATACAAAGCGACGTTTACTTTAAGACGACAGACAACATCTTATGACAATAGCCTAATTTTGCGCTACTAAAACTGATAGTTGAGCGTATACGAGTCGCTTCATGGGTCGTGCATAAGGCTCAGCATATACATCGCATACATGGCCAGGCCGAAAAGATAGTCTCAGTAGGTTACTTCGGACTTTGGACGTGTATACGCTTCAAAGTAATCGGCAGATACTCGACTAAAAGATTACTCGGTTTGGCACAGCCCTGTAGACAATGTGTCGCGCGACCACACTCACCCGTCGATAACTGGTGTCAGTGTGAGTACTGAGTTCACAGTTGAATCAACGAAGCTTGACGCGAAGCCGTTGTGCTCCAATGACCGACCAGCTCGCTCGTTGTGACAAGCTATGATCACTGGTGTACAATGCGGCTATGTGGGGACCAGTTGAATGCATTAATGAATGAATGAATGAAAATGTCTGCTCAATCTAACGCGTGTATCCTATGAAACTAAAAAGTTTCAACGAAAACCGGAAACAAAAGCGATAATTATGAGCAGGATAAGAGTCCGGCCGGGAATCCATAAGTTATGGAGAAATTATTATTATTATTATTATTATTACAGTATTTATAGATCGCACAAATTCAAGCAACGAGGTGGGGAACATAGCTAGCCGGGAAGGGAAAGGAGGTGAGTTTTGAGACTGTATTTATAAGAACCAATGGATGCTAATAGCCTGATGTTTTGTGGAATAGAATTCCAAACTGTTGGAGCTGCGAACCGGAAAGCTTTGCGTTACAGTTAGATTGGTAGAATCAGTAACTGTTTAGGCCTACTTGTGTAAAACCGTTTAGCTACCGGTACTAATTGCCATCGTTGTAATGAAATAGTTACCACGTAAATTTGGTCACAATAATTGTGATACTTTGCCGAGAGAGAACAGCTCCAATAACCTTCCCTTTCAATACTGTTCATTTAGTCCACACGTCGAAAGGTAATTGCACCTAGCCTAATCAAACTAATCAACTAATTGAACAGGTTGGCCGGTATTACAGGTGCGACGTCCACAGGTGAACGATTTGTTGGGCAATAATCGAAAACGACGGAGTCAGCCTGTCCGGGATTCATTCTCACTTTTGATTAGGTAGACGGTGAATAATAAGTACTAAGTAAGTAAGAATATTTATATAGGCACACCCTCATACGTGTCATCTCTCATCAACTTGAACACCACCAGTAGAGCTCTTCGCTCTTCCTCACTCAGTCTTTTGCACGTTCTTTTTACCACTACAGCCATTGGCCGTAAAGCGTTCCGATTGGCCGCTGCAACAATTTGGAATTCTATACCTCTCAGAATCAGGTCACTACCATCTCTTAACTCCTTCAAACGTAGCCTAAAACCCACCTATTCTCTCTCGACTCGCCGTGATCCTGACCGTGCTACACCAGCGCCTCAAGCTTGCTTGAATTTGTGCGCTATACAAATTTTGTATGATAATAATAACAGTACTGCAGAGAATCATGTGTCACACTGCGCTGTGATTTCTCAAATCCAAATAAATGATCTTTTTTTCAGATATCGCCTAAACTGTCCGTAGCTAGAGACCTGCCAGACAGTATTTATTTTCGTCATGTTGTTGTCATGCCTGGTGGTCCGCTGTTTATTTATTGCCGATTGACGTGCGATATGTCGTGCATGGTCGACCCGCACACTTGCTATAACCTGACCGAACTCTGCTAAAGAAAGCACGTGAACATGAAGTACTCGTCCTGCGTTGAAAAGCTGTCGAGTAGCCAGTTTAGTCTACCTCACGTGGACAAGAACTAAAAGACTTTCGCGGATAAACTTAAACGAAAACACCGATGAGCACGTTTGCTGTGCGTGATTTCCTCAGCTCGGTGATCTACGATTGGAAGACTATGGAGGAAATAAATTGTGGAATGCAAAACATGCTGACTGACTGCATTATTCGTTCATTCATCCATTCATTCATTCATTCATTCATTCATTTTATTTGTATCAGACCACGAGGGTCCTTAGAAACATAAAAAGCAACACACAGGAACATGAACACACATTAAGACAGTTATTAAGATTCACGTATCAATATAGGCTACAACATTTATGTATTAATCTGGTAAACTTTGCATATTACTGAACAACGGCGTATACATATTTTTTATCGTGATAAGGCAGCAGACATAATGTAGGCTTCCACTGTTAATTCAGATAAATCGTTACTGTGTAAAGTTAGCTCTGTCACTTGTCGTAACCAACTTGTCGTAATACAATATCTGAGATCACGTTTTCAAACATCAGACAGGTGAACTGATTTACTTTCTGGGTAATCTCGTTCAGTGAAAAAACTAGTATTTATAAGGGATAACTAGGATTTATACGATTGTCTATTAACTTTCAGCCATTGATTTTTGTGTCACATTTCTTGCACTTTTGTTAGCCAGATTAAAAACGCGAATCTCGGGAAAATTGTGTCTATTTAATGCATACCGAAAAGATAAGCCCATTATTAATGCTATCGCTACACGAACTGACATTAATTTTGTTTATTAGGCATGCCACATTGAGACAGCCCGCTCCGTTATCATTGTTGACGAAGTCGTACGGTATTTATTATTGTTATTTACGGGCATCTGTTAATGACGTAACGTAGCTGAAACTGTATTGTGTTTCAGATTTCTAAGTGTTGACATTCTGTTCAACAGCCACGACATCTAATTGCTGTCTCACGCTGGCGTCGCAGTCGCCGAATCCGTTTCCATGACAATCGACAGACGCCGTGCGACGGTGAACTACCTGATGTGCCGGCCAGCCCGGCAGTAAATCAGCCGTAGGACCGCGCAGTACCGGGCGGCACTCGATCACCACCGCCATGGTGCCGAGTCGCCGCTGTCATGGTCGTTCTACCCGGAGAACCACTTCCGCGACCGTGCTGGTGATTGCGATGCTAATCACACACCTGAGGCAGGTGAGTTGAGGGTCTGTATAGCGAGCAAGCCAACTCGGCCGACTTTCTAGTTTATAATTAACTGCGGCGAGGAAAGGGTGGGACGGGGTAGTATTGGTGTTGATTGATGGCGTCCATATTGGTACTCCACCTGTTGGCGGCGCGTCGAACGATTTGTCAACAGGTGCCATTTCCACCTCTGTGTTTTGTTGGCGGCTGATGCTCGACGAACTGACATACATCAGCTGTCTAGTCGATACTGCAGCTCACTGCAGCGGTTCCTGGAAATATTGGCACGTAAACTGAAGCCTAACGACATTTTGACGAAAAAGAATTCCGTTCAACAATAACCTATTAACAAACGTAACGATACATGAACTTGCACTTAGCGCATCGCTTTATCACCGTAGTCAACGGCTAGCCAATCAACTTCAATTTAATACGCAACAGCCTGGCACACTACTGTTTATCAAGAGTGCGCTGTATCATTTCTTGTGATCTCTGCTTATGCATATCTATATCTGGATCGTAAAAGTAATTTAAAGAAAAGCGAATACAGCTGTTCGTAATCCAGATCACCACACCGCTACGGGAAATCACATGCCATATGAGATCACACTGTGTTACCTGCCACCCAGCAGCGGTGACTTTCCCGCCTTTACCCCAGCCGAAACTGGTACTCGATTTAGCCACCCCGGAGGAATGCAAGGCTGAGTTGACCTGGTGGTGGTTATATACCAAGACATTTACCTGCCAAAGACCTATCTCAGAAATAACTTTTTCTTTTTAAGATATTGTGGTCTTGCATGCATTATGTTCATTGTACACATGTGCGATTGTCATATATAATAAACTTTTACTTACTTACTTACTTACTTACTTACTTACTTAACCGCGGGCGGTTTCATGGCCGAAAATCGAGCTCGCGACTACGATCAGCCAGTCCGATGTCCCAACCACCGTAGAACACCGAGCCAACCAAGTTCTGAGAAAAACATAATTGGTTAAACAGTTCGAATAATAATAATTGTTGTTGTTGTTATTAAATTGTATTGATATGAGTGACACCTCTTAGTGATATTAATTACAATGGTACTACCGTACGTGCGGTTTACAATGTCAGATGGATGAGTGCATTAGCGAAAGACGGTAACTCCTTAATAGTCGAAACTCGATATGAACTGAAACGTCTAGGGGTCGTCACTGTAGAGACATGAACGTTGTTCAATAGGAAAACTATTATTTGCCTGCTTAGTATTAATTTCTTAGCCAGCGACCGCATATAAGCACAGTTATTATTTTTAGAGAGACGGTCATGCAACATCGCGTGCTTAGTCGGCGTAGTGCAGTACGGTTTTGTCGGACGACCAAAGATCGGGCACACGGACACACAAGTTTCCAAACTAATCAGTAAGCATAGTAATGCGCGTATTGGAGAGACAGTCAGCTAAATGGCCGCCATTTCAGTCAGCCAGAATATAAAGCGCTTGGGTGGTGCGATGATGTCCATTAGTTGCCAAGATTAGCTAGTCTGTAGCCTACTCTATAACATGTCGTTTTGCGATGCTAGCAGTTTGCATCTCGCATTTCGCAACGCTGTAAATAGGTCCAGCTGGTTCACTAACGCTCCGCAACTGCAAGTCTGCAATACAGTATGCAGTGGCTACCGTATCGGTTATCGGTCAGATTACTGTTCCCTGATATGGAGCCAACCCAGGTTTGTTAGTATCGCATAAATTATAATCATGTCGCAGACAAAAGCGGCAAGTTATGACGGTCGCACCTGTCGATAATATTAGCCTGCTGATGTAGGAATACATGACTGTGGGTGGTCTTACGTCTCAGTATTTCGTATTGAATCTTTCGCTGTAAATCCTTAAGTCCATTATTATCGCGAAATACCGGGTGGCCCATAAAAAAGTCCCGAACTTTGGCGCTGAACTATAAGCACTTCAGCTGAAGTATATTAAATTAAATATATAAATATATATGTTCAGTTATCAAACATTCATTGATACGTTCACAAAAATCCACATTGATATTTCTTACTTTAACCGAGGTACGAAGCAAAATAGTGTTACTGCACGTCAAAATGCAAAAAAACTCAAACGTTATCAGTAGCCAACAAGTGTTCAACTGAAACTCTGCTGAATTGGTCCCCATCCTGTGACTGCTGCAGTGCTGCCAGACGTCTTTTTCACTGCAAAATCATCCTGAGCTGCCTTGACTCGACGTACACTGCATGTTACACTGTCTTGCATGAACATAGTCACCAGACTTGAACTGTTGAGAAAGCAATAAGACAAAATGGGACGAGATCGATCACCAAACAAGAAGGTTGCGTGTATTTTGCAGTGGAAAAGGAGTCGCCCCTGGACAATCACTCCCGAGCATTCGCTCCTCCTGACATTTGCCCACCCGCACATTTGCACCCCGGACACCAGCCACCTTAGGATAACTGTTCCTCGGACATTTGCTTTAGTGTAAATTGTGTGGAACTTGCAAATGGTTGTGTACTAAAAATTAGCCATAGAAGTTCGATGTCTTATGGTTGCTATTAATGTTGAACTTTAATGTCACAATAATAGTAGTACTATAGTGAAATACATGCGTACACGAAGGCAGTTTTCCTATTTGGCGATTTACGGGAGGGACTGTTGTCCGGGGTTGGCAGATGTCCGGGGGGCGTTAAGGACATACAGATTGATGGGCAAGCTGTCTGGAAATAATGGAGATATGATAATAATTTGGAACCTGATATTTTCCCAAAATCATCTGGTTTCACACATACATTTCTATGACGATATACGACGATGATACTGGCAGACAGGCAGGTGCGACCGCCAGGTAGATGCTGTACATTGATAACGAAAGAGACACCGATATTTGCGTTTGATATTTACGATTCCTAGAAGACTGCACTGCCTTGCAGAAAATTCGACTTAAGCGGTTCGCACGACTTGAAATAAAACTGAACTAAAACTGAAATAAAATAACGATTATTTCTCGCGAACACCGACGACAATGTTTTATTTCATGTTGCGCGAGCCGCTTTAGACTGGTGTGTAAGAAAGTGATATAAAATGATAAGGAATGAAGTGTAGTAGAGCGGACATGTATACAGCGCTGTTTGGGGTCGATTGCGCGTGTCGCTTATGTAATGAACTTTCGTTCATTGCATAAGCAACAGAAGACCTCGACCTTGGCTTAGATCTCGCATATTATATCTCCTCAGAACGGTCATCGACAGGTCTCTGAGATTTTTCTTAACAAAAAAAAACGTATAGAAGATAATTCAGGTGATTTAACAATACTGTTGGTTTTTAGCCGATTGTAGCAATTGCATTAAGTTCGGCTATTGTCATAGTGTGTTGTCTGTCTGTCGTCGTCTGGCGATTTTTTTCAGGAAAGTAGCTCTTCAATTGGTAGGGTTGACGATAAAATTCGAAGGGAATCCCGTCGATCTAGGGCGTAAAGCTATGGCGGGATAGTACTGGAAACGGATTAGGTCACAGTTATTCACTTAAACGAAGTCATAAGTCATTGTATATGGGCTTTTAGTCGATGACCTTGACTGACCTTGAACGCTCGCAGTGTGCGTACGATCTCTGAAGTAATTTGCTAATGGCGCACTGGCCAGCTCATATTAGTTGTAAGTAAGTAAGTAAGTCAGTCAGTCAATAAGAACAGTCACTATGCGCTGTGGTCTCTAACAACTAAACAGTGTTGTTTTGAGTTGCTGCCTGAATGAACTGAATCGTATCTCAAGTCGCAGGTCTGCTGGCAAACTGTCCCCATACTCTGATCTACTTGTCTCAAACAGTTTTTTCCCTGGTCTTCGTTCATACGCCAGTAGTCATTCCAGTTCAGCGGCACTGCTGTACTGTTCATTCCGATTGTGTCTTCGCTGTTGCCGCTTCTCGTGTCTCGAACGAACTCCCACGAACCATCACCAGTGCGTCGTCACCGACGACCTTCAAAAACTGTCCAAGACAGAACGGTTGCGCCAATTATTTGGTTTATATGACAGCTTATTTTTCTTTTCTGCCTGACCATGCTACCTGCCCTGCAGCCGCATATTTAGCCAAGTGTTGCGTTAATCTTCCGCATTTATAATAATAAACCATGCTAAAAGAGGCCAAATATTCAGTACTTTCTGATACTTACATATTCCAGCCGTTAGCATTCGAGTCAGGTGGTCCTCAGAACATTTCTGCAACTTTATTCATCAGAGATCTGGGACACAGAATTTTGCAGCGGTCTAGTGATTATCGTCAGACCCAGTTTCTCTTCCAACAGCTGTTGTCTTCGGCGAAAGCTTTTTGGCTGCCTTCGTCGATCCGGACATGTAACCACCGTACTGCGCGATTTATAACGGAATCTTTACTGCCGAGCATATAAAATAATAATAATAATAATAATAATAGGCCTGTATGTTTGCAGGTGCCGGCGTCTGGCAGTTTTCAGCTCCAGCTAACGTCATTCTCTGTCAACAGCTGGACTACGTCAGATGGTCACTGCTGCACTGAAAGTTCCACATCTACCTGCCACGTTCCATGTCACACCTTCTTCCGGCTCTGTCTCACCCACTACCAGGCTGACCTTGACCCCGACTTTGACCTAGATCTCACGTGCACCTTCGGCAACCTGACGACGCCCGTAGTCAACGCCAGCTTGTTAACTGCGTCATCGTTTACGTCATCGACGACGTCACCTGTTATTTTTGTTAACGTTCCTGCTCAACTTGAGTTTGATTTCACGTGGCCAGTAAGTAAACAGTTTATACTGTAAAGTATATATTACTGAATGATGTCAATTAAAGTACACCAGCAGATTAATCTCTTATCTAGATTGGTTGTTAACGTCGTTAGTGACGTCAACGAATTTGCTCAACGCCGGGCCCGGTTAGTACTTGGATTGGTGAAAGCATCTAGGTTTAACTCCCGGTGCGGGGAAAATTGATCTCGGCAGTTAACCAGCCACCCAGGTCAACTCAGCCTGGCCATCCCTGTGTGGGTAGGCGGAATGAGTACCAACTACCGACCAAGCGATGATGCTCTGCGGCTGGGAATAAAGGCAGATATGGCTTGGGTTTGGTGTCAGTTGAAATGCTCTCTCCGTTGTCAAATGCGTGTCATATCTGAGTGTGCTAACAGATTATTTAATAATAAGGTAATGTATAAATGAACTTCATATTTACTTCACTCCCAGTGCTGCTTCGCCAGTTCCAGTCCTCACCTTGCCTTGTCCAAATCAGGAGGTAAAGGTTTCGAAGGTACGATGCCTAAAAAATTCGGATTCGAAACACACCAGATGCTAAGAATTTGATGGGACTTAAATAGCAGGAAGGGCGCATTTCGTAGCGGCCATCAGGATCTCTGTCTTTCTGTTTTGCTGCCATTTTCAGTTGCTATTTTGTAGTATCTTCGTTTTATCAACCTACTGTTTATCAGCGGACATACGGTGATAATAAACGACAATCGTGCGATGTAGGCCTAATGAAAAGTCGAGTTTCGCGCGTGGCTTCCTGTGGCGTCGTAAAAGCAATCGCTGTGCATAACTCAGCGGCTACGATCGTCAGGACCTGTTGACGTTAATGTGATCGATTGACGTGTGTTCAGTGGTTAGAGAGGTCATCCTGACAGGTGCCCGCTACCTCGTGCCAGCAGCGCCGTAAATCTGAAGATGATGGGGCAGACTGGTATTTAGGCGATTGGTTAGGCTTTGGTGCTTTGCTGCAAATTCGGCGTAGCGATGAGCAGAAACTGATAATCTCAATAGTTTACTGCAGAATATTGACCTTCGTGATAATGTTATCCTGGCTTGTACAAGCATGAACGCTCTTTTAATGCAGTCAGCAGCAGCAACTTTACATCTGGTCACCTAAACCGAAACAGTTTAATCAGCTTATATAAGACAGAAAACAGACACAGAGACAGGACAGGACAGTATGTATGAAATAGTTCATGCAATATACATAACAGTAATTCTTATTACATTAATAACTTCCAAGCCATATTTTGCATAAACGGAGTGTGAAATTGTCACGCAGTTATTGCAGTACGTGTATCGCAAACTGTCGGAAAATTGTTGAATACAGCACTTAGGTCACTGTTACTAATGCTGTAAGTTAGATATCCAGGCTTGTATGAGTACATCGGAATAAATTCAGGACGTTTTGTGTGCCTAGCCATGTTTCTGCAACATCTGAAGACTGCAAAGTTTGTACCAAAAATGAACTTTCTCTGAATGAACAAAATCACGTGGACATATCAAGTCTTATGTTGCTCCAGCAAACTTTTATTTGAGATGGTTGTTTATTGCTGTTTTCAAGCGATTCGCATAAATAACTTTATACTACTAGGGAAAACTTCAGTACTGGGTATAATTTTGACATTTTTATGTATTCTGCATATACGTGACTGATGATGCCATTTATAGAAGAGTAATACAGTCATATCTTTTATTTATTATATTATTATTATTATAATTATTATTATTACAATCGCAGAAGATTAACGCAAGGATATGTTTCATAATCAGCTGAAATATTACGTTGTCCTTAGACAAAAATGACTTACGAAAGTCTATGTCAGTAAGGAGCGAGTGTGCGTCGACACATCTACGGTTATTCTCGTCCAGTTTTTGGACCCGATTAAGGTACCACAACACGGTGGCACTGGTCTGAACTCTGAAGTCTCTGTTGGTCGGTAGCGGCTGTCGCTTGACAGGTAGGTCGCTGCTGACAAGGTCCACGCCGCCACCATCGACATTTCTCGCCTTTCCGCTTCATCATCATCAGCAGCAGCAGAACAACCGCAGAGCTGTAACATTTCGTATCAAGTTCGCTGCGATCCACGCTTAAATATCAAGGAGAACTCTTGCGACATATGACTAATGACTGGCGATAAATAAAATACTTCATGCCATAGCACTGCAGCTGCAAAACTATAACGTCAGCACTGACAGAAAGACAGACAGACGGACTAACAGTACTCGCGTTATACATAATATAATATCGTCGATACGATCTGTTCCCGTCAAACTCCGACCTGCACCTCATCAGCGATGAGGGGTGAAAGTCTAGAAGTAGGAGATAGCCTGCTGGTCTATGCCGTCAGTGGTGTAGGTCTTGGACTGAAGAACCACCAAAGGCGCTTCGAGAGGTGGACAGGTCCAGCAGGAACCCTGAAAATAGACGGCTAAAGCAGCGGCCCCACTTGCCGGTAAACCGGCCGATTTACCGGCCGATAAAATCTCAGAAACACCGGTCGGTTTCTCGGCGGTAAAAATCGGCCGGTAATAATCTGATGACTCATTTGCATCTGAA
>Ga0209365_1000225_pt1 | contig 10393 bp, 15 predicted proteins | sample WorMetimpBELIZE2_FD_187389 | JGI IMG/M metagenome (GOLD analysis project Ga0209365, IMG submission 187389) | Marine gutless worms symbiont microbial communities from Max Planck institute for Marine Microbiology, Germany - Olavius imperfectus... | ecosystem: Host-associated > Annelida > Digestive...
ATCTAGACGGTGTGCCCCGCCGCGCGCTTTGGAAGGGGCTCAACATGATCGGCATGGTCGACTCCCAACGCGAAGTCGACGGTAAGACGGCCACCGAGTATCGCTTCTACATCGGCCGCATCGGGATTGACGCCGCGCGCTTCGCACCCGCCGTACGCGGTCATTGGAGGATCGAAAACGATCTGCACTGGAGCCTCGACGTCGCTTTCCGCTCGGCGGCGATAAGATGGCACCGGCTCCTGTCGGGAACCCTGGTCGGCCTTTTTCTGTTCGCGCTCTCCAACAAGATCGGGCCAGACCCATCCAGCTCGAGCTGCCGCTGGCCAAGCCTTTGCCGCGGGCCGCCAGCGTATTCCGCTGTCCGGGGCGGATGTTCTGGCCCCTGTTCTATATGGCGGAAGCTCCAAAAGAGGCTGACGGCGACACCGCCCACGCAATGGATAACCCCCTTGCAGGGTCCCTTCTGGGACCGCGCCGCCGCCCGTTACCGCAAGATTCGGTGGCTCCCCCGCCAGGGGGTGTTGTAAGAATGGTGGCGTCAGCGGCCAGTCTGTGAAGTTGAAACCACAGAGGACACTTAAGAACGCAGAGAAGTGGCCGATTCTTTGTCTCTGTGTTCTCTAGTGCACCAGGCAAAGCCTGGTTAGGCTAGCAATCTGAAAGGTGATTGCCATGTAAATTGCTGATAAGCCTGTAGCTGCGGTCTGTCACGTAGAGGTGGTAGTGGTAAATTTGGTCGTGATCAGGGGAATCGCGTAATCATCCAAACCTCACCGTCATTCCGGCCGGTCGTGCCGGAATCTGCCGATGCCAGGGACGGCAAAAGTCGGGAGGCTCCGAAGCATGACCGGGCCGCTGGGTGGTTCATTACCACTTATAATTTACCAAAACCTGCCTCGTTTTGCCTGAAGGCTTTGTGGCTTCGGGATTTGGAAGGAGGCGCCGCTGTTCGAGCCCCTCTCCCCAGCCCTCTTCCGGTGGGAAAGGGCGAGTAAAATGGCTGCTCGCGTGCTCTTCTTCCGGGCTTCTTCCAGTCAGCGGGGCCTCCCTTTAAGAGACGGCCTTTTTGGACAGCATCTTAATATCTCAGTTCTCCGAGGGTATCTCCAGCATGTTCATGTATTCAGGGCGCTGCGCACCGCGGCCTCGATGCCGGGGGCATCCAGGCCGCAGTCGGCGAGCTGCTCGCGCTGGGTGGCCTGGTCCAGGAAGCGGTCCGGTAAACCGAGGTGTAGACAGCGCATCCCGATGTGTTTGGCGGCCAGGAGTTCGGACACGGCCGAGCCGGCGCCACCGGCTATGGTGTTCTCCTCCAGGGTCACGAGTAGTCGGTGGGTGCGCGCCAGCTCCAAAATCAGCTCCGCATCCAGGGGCTTGATGAAGCGCATGTTGACACCCGTAGCGTCCAGGGTCTCCGCGACCTGTAACGCGGGGGCTACCAGGGTACCGAAGGCGAGCAGTGCGACGTCCCGGCCGGCGCGTCGCCGTTCCGCCCTGCCCAGGGGCAGTACCTCGAGCCCCGAGGCAACGGTAACGCCCGGACCTACCCCGCGCGGGTAGCGGACCATGGCGGGACCCGGATGGCGGAAGGCAGTCTGCAACATGCGCCGGCACTCATTCTCGTCCGCCGGGGCCATGATGACCAGGTTCGGGACGGCGCGGCCGTAGCTGAGGTCGAAGCCGCCGGCGTGGGTCGCCCCGTCGGCGCCCACGAGTCCGGCCCGGTCGACCGCCAGGGTCACGTCCAGGTTCTGCAGGCAGATGTCGTGGATCAGCTGGTCGTAGGCCCGTTGCAGGAAGGTGGAGTAGATGGCTACCACCGGCTTGAGGCCCTCGCAGGCCATACCGGCGGCTAGGGTTAGGGCATGCTGCTCGGCGATCCCGACGTCCATGTAGCGCTCCGGGAAATCCGCCGCGAATCGGGTAAGGCCCGAGCCCTCGCACATGGCCGGTGTGATCCCGATGAGCCGCCGGTCCGCGCGCGCGGCATCGCACAACCAGTCGCTGAAGACCTTGGTGTAGGTGACGGCGCCCGCCGACTTGCGCAGCTTGCCGGTCTTCAGGTCGAAGGGGGTTACCCCGTGATAGGTGACGGGTTGACCTTCGGCGGGTTTGTAGCCGTTACCCTTCCGGGTTACCACGTGCAGGAAACGGGGGCCCGGCATGGTCTTCATATTGCGCAGGGTCGTCATCAGGGACCCCATGTCGTGCCCGTCGATGGGACCGATGTAGTTGAAGCCCAGCTCCTCGAACAGGGTGCCGGGCATTACCATGCCCTTCAGGTGTTCTTCCCAGCGGCCCATGAACTCCTTCAGTTGGGGTATGCGACGCAGGGCGGACTTACCGCCCTCGCGCACCCTAGTGTAGAGCCGGCCGGAGAGCAGCCGCGCCAGATAGCTGCGGATAGCCCCCACCGGCGGCGAGATAGACATGTCGTTGTCGTTCAAAACCACCAGCAGGTTGGGCTCCAGAGACCCGGCGTGGTTGAGGGCCTCGAAGGCCATGCCGGCGCCCAGGGCGCCGTCGCCGATCACGGCGATCGTCTGATAAGATTCACCCTTGGCCTGGGCAGCCAGCGCCATACCCAAGGCGGCGCTGATGGAGGTACTCGAGTGCCCGACGCCGAAGGTATCGTAGGGGCTCTCGTCACGTTTGGGGAATCCCGACAACCCGCCTTTTCCGCGCAGGCCGTCCATGCGGTCACGCCGACCGGTAAGAATCTTGTGAGGATAAGCTTGGTGGCCCACATCCCAGACCAACCGGTCGTTCGGAGTATCGAAGACATAATGCAGGGCGATCGTCAGCTCCACCACACCGAGCCCCGCCGCCAGGTGGCCGCCGGTGCGGGAGACGCTATCGATGAGAAACCCGCGCAGCTCGCCGGCCAGCTCGGGGAGGCGATCCTCCGGCAACCGGCGCAGATCGGCGGGGAGATCGATGCCGGAAAGCATCGGAAAGGGGTTTGTCGCGGAACGCACGGCGCAGGACTCGAAAGTAGACATAACATCGAACCGATATGAGCCGACGGTAATCCTGCAGTTTAGACGATCGCCACCCGGTTAACGACCTCAAAAACTTCCAAATGGGGACCTGGAGAAATGGGATAGTAGTCGTGGCTGGTGAAAAAGTAAGCTGTGACCTTCCGTATGGGGGTAGACTTGCCGGACAAGGCAAGGGGTTTCATTACTGACCTTCGGAGTTGACCGATGGCCTTTCTCGGACTCAAGCTGCACTGGCAGATCCTGATCGCGCTCGCGCTGGCCCTGGTCGTCGGCTTGCTGACGGGTAAGGAGGCGGCACTCTTCGGCGTTACCTTTCATGCGCTGTTCGATTTTGTGGGCACGCTCTTTCTCAATGCCCTCAAGATGTTGATTGTCCCGCTGATTGTCTCCTCCATCATCGTGGGCATTGCCGGTATCGGTGGCTCCCGGAATATCGGCCGGCTCGGCGGCAAGACCCTGATCTATTACATGACGACCAGCCTGCTGGCGATTCTGGTCGGGCTGCTGGTGGTCAATGCCGTTGCTCCGGGGATCGTGGACGGCCGGCCGGCCAGGGAGCTGATCGGTTTCACCGCCGATGTCGGTGGCTTCGAGGATCAGGTCGCCGGCCGGGGAACCGGCGACGTGGTCGCGGTCTTCCTGCGTATGATCCCGACCAACATAGTCATGGCGGCCGCCTCGGGCCAGATGCTGGGTCTGATCTTTTTCAGCCTGCTCTACGGCTTTTTCATGACCCGCATCACCAATGCCTATGCCGAGGTCCAGCTCAATTTCTGGCAGGGCGTGTTCGAGACCATGCTCAAGATCACGGATCTGATTATGCGCTTCGCGCCCCTGGGGGTGTTCGCCCTGGTGGCCAAGGTGGTGGCCGGCACTGGCTTCAATGCCTTTGTGCCGCTCGCGACCTTTTTCTTCAGCGTCTTGGCGGCCCTGGCGATTCACTTTCTGATTACCTTGCCGCTCCTGCTTTATTTCGTGGGTAGGGTCAATCCCATCCGGCATTTCAGGGCCATGGGCTCGGCCCTGCTGACCGCCTTTTCCACCGCCTCTTCCTCGGCGACCCTGCCCGTCACCATGGAGTGCGTGGAGAAGAACGCCGGGGTGTCCAACCGCACCACCAGCTTCGTCCTCCCCCTGGGGGCCACGGTCAATATGGACGGCACCGCCCTCTATGAGTGCGTGGCCGCCCTGTTTATCGCCCAGGCCTACGGCCTGGAGATCTCCTTCGCCGGCCAGTTCACCATTGTGTTCATCGCCTTGATGACCTCCATCGGGGTAGCCGGAATCCCCGCCGCCAGCCTGGTCGCCATCTCCATTATCCTCACCGCCATGGGCCTGCCCGTGGAGGGGATCGGGCTGATCCTGGCCGTGGATCGCGTCTTGGACATGGTGCGCACGGCGACCAATGTGTGGAGCGATTCTGCCGGGGCGGTCATCATCGGCAGGCTCCAGGGGGAGCGGGGCATTTTGGAGCAATGACCTCGGCGCGCGCCATCGACTCCGACTGTCATCGGGCTGCATTCCAACGCTGATTTTCCGTTCTCGTGGACTATACCTTTTATTGGCACGATTACGAGACCTGGGGTGCCGATCCGCGCCGGGATCGCCCGGCCCAGTTCGCGGGTCTGCGCACGGACAGGAACTTGCAGCCGGTCGGCTCGCCCCAGGTCCTGTTCTGCCGCCCCGCCGACGACTGGCTCCCCCAGCCCGAGGCCTGTCTGGTGACGGGTATCACGCCCCAGCAGGCGGAGCGCGAGGGTTTGCTCGAGGCCGAGTTCGCGGCCGCCGTTCATAGCGAGCTGGCACGGCCCGGCACCTGCGGGACGGGCTACAACAGCATCCGTTTCGACGACGAGGTTACCCGCCACTTGCTCTACCGCAATTTCTTCGACCCCTACGCCCGCGAGTGGCAGAACCACAACTCCCGCTGGGACCTGATCGATACCTTGCGTCTCGCCCATGCCCTGCGCCCGGAGGGCCTCGAATGGCCCCGGCGCGAGGATGGGATCACATCCTTCCGCCTCGAGCACCTGACCGCCGCCAACGGCATCGAGCACGCGGGTGCCCATGACGCCCTGGCGGATGTGTGCGCCACCATCGACTTGGCGCGGCTGCTCAAGGCGCGTCAACCGCGCCTGTTTGCCTATGCCCTGTCGCTCCGTTCCAAGCACCGGGCGGCGGACCTGCTGGATAGGGGCGGTCCCTTGCTCCATGTCTCCGCCCGCTATCCGGCGGAGCTGGGCTGTATCGCCCCCGTGCTGCCGGTGGCGCACCACCCGACCAACCAAAACGGCGTCGTCTGTTACGATCTGCGTCACTCCCCGGATCCGCTGCTGAAGCAGGACCCCGAGGAGATTCACAGGCGCCTGTTCAATCGCGCCCAGGACCTGCCCGAGGGGGTGGAACGGATACCCCTGAAGACGGTCCATGTCAACCGCTGCCCGATCCTGGCCCCCATGGAGACTCTGACGGCGGAGGCCGCTGAACGCTGGCGGATCGACACCGCCGCCATCGCCCGTCACGCGGGCCGGCTGCGGGCCGCGCCGGGACTAGCGGACAAGGTGCAACAAGTCCATCGGCTGACGACCTTCGAGCCGGAGACGGATCCGGACCTGATGCTCTACTCCAGTGGTTTCTTTCCCGACGCCGACCGGCGGGAGATGGCGCGCCTGCGCGGGCTCGGGCCGGAGGAGCTGGCCGCGGCGCGGCTCGAGTTCGAGGACCCGCGCCTGCCCGCGATGCTCGCGCGCTACCAGGCCCGCAACTGGCCGCAGACCCTCGGGCCGCGGGAACGGGCGGCGTGGGACGCCTACCGGGCGCAACGTCTTGCCGAGCCGGGTTCCGGTGGTAGCCTCACCCTGGAGGCCTACCGGAAACGCCTGTCAGAGCTGCGCCGGGAGTCCGCCGAAGAGCCGCAACGGCTCGCCCTGCTGGACGAGCTCGGGCGGTGGGCACAGCGGTTAGAGGTGCGCGGGAAGACGAAGGATCATCTTGTTCCCGGATTTTATGTACAGGTGTACAAATAGCCGATGTGCGGTATTACGGGCTTTTTTCCGGACGGCTCCCGCGGCGGACGCTACGGATCGGATCGCGCGGCACATGGCCAATGTCTTGGCACACTGCGGTCCCGATGATGCCGGGCACTGGGTCGACGAGGATGCGGGGATTGCCTTGGCCCACCGGCGTTTGTCGATCCTGGATCTCTTCGCGACCGGTCACCAGCCGATGGTTTCGGCGAGCGGGCGGTTCGTGCTGGTCTTCAACGGCGAGATTTACAACTATGCGGAGCTGCGCAAAGAGCTGGAGCGGAGCGGATTTCAGGCTCCTCCTACCACTGACGCGGTCCAGGGAGGGACCGCCATTTTCAACGGCGGCCAGCCGTTGAAAATGAAAGCATCGGGACATCACCATTTTCCGATTCTTAAGTCGCAAAGCCCAGGGATGGGCTGTTGCGACATCCTCCCGGAAGCGGCGAGGGGTATGGCCGTCTTGGCGTGGGCATTCGGATACGGAGACCCTGCTGGAGGTCTTTGAGCGGTGGGGGTTGGAGGAGACCCTGCGCCGGGTGGTGGGGATGTTCGCCATCGCCCTGTGGGACCGGGGCAAGCAGCGATTACACCTGGTGCGCGACCGCTTGGGTGAGAAGCCACTCTACTATGGGTGGTGCCGGGGTGCGTTCGTCTTTGCCTCCGAGCTCAAGGCGTTGCGTCGGTTTCCGGGGTTCGACAACCCGGTCAACCGGGACGTATTGGCGACCTATCTACGCTTTGTCTATGTGCCCGAACCCTGGTCGATCTACCAGGGAATCACAAGCTGGAGCCCGGCTGCCGGCTGACACTGACGCAGGAGGGCACGGCCGGTCCCCCGTCCGCCCCGCCCTGTGCCCCGATGGATGTGCCGGGGCTGGGGTTGCGGCGCTGGTGGTCCCTGCATCGAGCTGCGGAAGCCGGAACCGCCGATCCGCAGCAAGACGAAGCGGAAGCGGTCGAGTCGCTCGAGGCGCAGTTGCGCGAGTCGATCCGGCTCCAATCCATCGCCGACGTGCCCCTCAGGGCCTTCCTTTCCGGCGGGGTGGATTCCTCCACCATCGTCACCCTGATGCAGTCGGAGGCGGTCGCGCCGGTCAGGACCTTCACCATCGGGTTCGAGGATGATGTCTACGACGAGGCCACGCACGCCCGCGCCGTCGCTCGCCATCTGGGTACGGGACCACACGGAGCTCTCTGTGACCCTCCGTGAGGCGCTGGATGTCATACCGCGGCTTGCGCACATCTACGATGAACCCTTTGCTGACTCCTCCCAGATTCCGACCCTATGTGACCGTGGCGCTTTCCGGCGATGCCGGCGATGAGTTGTTCAGAGGCTACAACCGCCATTTCTGGGTGAAACGCATCTGGACCAAGCTCGCCCGGATACCATGGCCCGCCCGCTGGGCCGTGGCGCGATTGATCCTGAGCCAGCCCGCGGCCCGCTGGGATATGCTCGGTGAGTGGTTGAGAATTCGTGTCAATCTGCGCCGGATCCTCTACAAGTATGTGCCGCAGGAGATCATTGAGCGACTCAAGCAGGGTTTCGGCATCCCACTAGCACAGTGGCTACGTGGCCCCTTGCGGGACTGGGCCGAGGACCTTCTGGATGAGCGACGCCTGGAGCGCTAGGGTTCCTCGATCCCGTGCCTATCCGCCGGTGCTGGCTGGAGCACCTCGGTAGACGAGGTAACCGGCAGCATGCGCTCTGGGCGGTCCTGATGTTTCAATCCTGGCTCGCTACGCAAACCTGAGATGCTCCCCTACTGGCTCCTCTACGCAATCGTTGCGATCCCGGCGTTCGTCGGGACCGGCAGGCGGAACAAGCTCAGCCCGGCCATTGCCGTCGGCCTATTCTTTATCCTTGCAATCGGTTTCCGGGAACAAGTCGGTGGGGATTGGTCCAACTACCTCAACCACTACTACCATGCGGCCACCACACCTCTGAAGGAGATTAAGCTCTCGGACCCCGGATACATGTTGCTCAACTGGCTTACGGCCAAACTGGAGTGGGAGATCTATGGGGTCAACACGGTTTGCAGAATACTCTTTGGCCCTTTATTTTCGGGTTGCTCAGCTATTGTCGACGGCTGCCCTGGCCCTGGTTGGGTTTTGCGGTAGCAGTGCCCTACCTGATCGTTATCGTGGCCATGGGCTACACCAGGCAGAGTGTTGCCCTGGGTCTCTTCTTTCTCGCCCTGGCCGGTATAGAACGCGGCTATTTACTGCGCTACCTCGTTTGGATCGCCCTGGGTGCGACCTTCCATAAGAGCGCGGTGCTGCTGGTGCCGGTAGGTATTCTCATCAATCAGCGACGCGGTTGGCTCTGGCACAGCCTGACGATCGCCGCGGTGGCTTACAGCCTTTGGGACCTGTTGCTGGTGGAACATCAGGAAGGTCTGTGGCAAACCTATGTGGATGAGCAGATGGAGTCGCAGGGGGGCAAGGGTAAGGGTTCTCATGAATCCGGTGCCCGGTGTGTTGCTGTTATTGTACGCGAAATACTGGAAAAGGTTATTTCCTGCCTACAGTATGCGGTTCTGGATATCCATTGCCGCCTTGGCCGCGATCATTCTTGTCGATTTCGCAACGACCGCGGTCGACCGTGTCTCTCTCTATCTCACGCCTCTGCAGGTGGCGGTGTTCGCGCGTCTGCCGATAGTGATGCGGAACCAATTTGCTCCCCAGGTCGTCCGCCTGGGCATCATTACAGAACATGCCATGGTCCTCTTCGTCTGGCTGAATTACGCAATCCATGCCCTATATTGGCTGCCGTACCGGAGCCTTTTGTTCTTGTAGTACCCAGTTTCACTCTGATTTTCATATTGCGTAGGGAACGGCCAACCGGTCGTTGTACGGGCTATTCGGAACGCCACAGAGGGCGTTCCCTACGAACATGTAGAATAGGATGAAACGGCGTAGTAGTCCGGTACTCCATTTCCGAATATTTTGCTTGTGAGACCTGGGTAGACCCTGTGGACCTGGTAGACCGAGTAGACCGGACACGTCCAGGTCCACGGAGTCTATCGTCCACCAAGTCCATGCCGTCCGCTCAAGTCCACCCATGGCTTCCGATTTGCCATATCAATCGCAACCGGATACCGGCCGATATCGAGGATCGATTGCGTGAAAGTGCTATTTTTTGCCAACACCGGCTGGTATCTCTACAACTTTCGACTCGGCCTCGCCCGTTTCCTGCGTGAGCAAGGGGCCGAGGTCGTGATGATGTCGCCCTACGGGGTCTACGGTCCCCGGATTGAGGCAGTGGGTTTTTGTTGGCTTGCGTTCCCGATGGATCGGCGCAGCCTGAACCTGGTCGGTGAGCTGAGGCTACTGGGGCGGATTCTGGAAATCCTCCGGGCGGAAAGGCTGGATGTGATCCACAACTTCACGATAAAGTGCGTGGTGTATGGCTCGCTCGCGGCCCGTCAGCTCGGAATCGGTCGCCGCATCAATGCCGTCACCGGGCTCGGTCATGTGTTCGTCAGTGATTCCCTGAGAGCAAGGCTGCTCAGACTGCTGGTAAAGCCCTTGCTCAAGCTCGCGCTCGGCGGTTCCGAGAACCGGCTTATCCTGTTGCGGATGATGTACACCTTTTTCCAGGCTCGGCCTGGTCGATAGCCGACAGATTCACCTGATCAAGGGCTCCGGCGTGGACACCCTTCGTTTTGCCTCGTTTAAACAGGACCGGGGTAAGCCCTTCCGGGTCCTGCTCGCCGCGCGCCTGTTATGGGAAAAGGGGACCCGGCTCAACACCCCGGCCGTGTGCCGGCGATTCGGTATGGTCGGACGCAAAAAGGTACTGGAGGAATTCGATGAGCGCATCTTGTTCCACAAGATCCAGGCCGTTTACCGGGAGCTATGGACCTGATCCGGTCAGTGCTTGTCGCCTTCTTCTGAGGATGTCGCAAAAGCCTATCCCTGGGCTTTGCGACTGACGAATCGGAACATGGCGATGTCCCGATTCCTGTCGGTGGTTGATTACTGCTATTAGAGTTCTGGGTAGTGGGCGAATCCTGCGTGATATTCAAGGTTTTTTCTCACACCAAGCCACAAAAACACAAGGCTCTTTATAGATTCCAGACTGGTATCCGAGGTATAGGTAGACAGCAGCCCCAAGACGCCGTAGGGTTGTCTGGAAGCACTTAACCTGGCGAAGAGAGCCCCTCATGATAGAACCGGCTATGAGCGGGGGTGTGATCAACATTCAAGACCTGATCGAGGATGCAAATTGCTACCGGAAAGTCCGCAAGCTGCGTTGGCCACAGGGAGTGCGCTGCCCATTTTGTGGTAGTGAATACATCCTCAAGCAGGGCTTCGATGCCACCCAGAAACAGCGTTCACGATACCGACGCAAGTCCTGAC
>Ga0209365_1000226_pt1 | contig 10391 bp, 8 predicted proteins | sample WorMetimpBELIZE2_FD_187389 | JGI IMG/M metagenome (GOLD analysis project Ga0209365, IMG submission 187389) | Marine gutless worms symbiont microbial communities from Max Planck institute for Marine Microbiology, Germany - Olavius imperfectus... | ecosystem: Host-associated > Annelida > Digestive...
ATTATAATGCGATTTTGTGATTTTGCGAATAAAGCTGGACATTAATCGAAAAAAGCAAGATTCGTGCGGTCTCTGCCATGGCTGAGCTACTTGTTTGTAGTGAAGTCAGCAGTGCAAAATATGGCTACTTATCATTAGGGCCTACTTGTACTTTCACCATCAGGCTTACCAAAATTTTACGACGATACGTCAAAATCGGAAAATATAATGTAAGGTGCAGCGTAAAAAGTGCATTTACACTGTGTCCCATAAAAAAGGGAGCATCAAACGTTTCATGATAACTTTGTCGATTCTTAACCGATTTTCAACATTCTTGCATTGCCGAAAAAAAGAACGAAATTTCTAAACAAATATTAGAAAAAATTGCACCACACCTTATTTATGTTGCCACACTACCTTGGGAAACTCTAAAGTTCAAATTTCTTTAAAATTACATAAATGAACCCTGTAAATCGTATGATATTGACACAAAATCACAAATAAAACGTTTATTGTCACACTGCTGAATGATAAGCGTCTTAATAAATGTCACAGCATTTGTTCAAAGTGTCCACCCTTTGCCCGCACACAAGCACGAAGACAGCTACGCCACTCATCAATTGCACCAAACCCTGCTTGAGTTCACCAATGTTGTGCAATGTGCACCCAACATCGTCTGCTCTATACAAAGAGTATTTAATGTGAACCAAAAACTGAAGCAATAAGTAAGTGATATCCATTAAGATTGTGTATACATCTTAAAAGATGTTTCGTTTCAATTATACTTCCTGAAAATGACGGTTTTTAGGCAAAACTATTTTACAAGGTAGTGTAGCAACGCGTTTAAGGTGTGATGGGATCATTAGTAATCATTTGACTACAAATTTCGTGCAGAATCCGACAGTGAAAGAATTTCAAAAATCGGTTGAGATTCGACAAAGTTATCACGAAAAGTTTGATGCTCCATTTTTTTGGACACAGTGTAGTATACCTCTTCATGTAGCAGAGACCAAAAGTGAGAACGACAACGCCAATAGCAGACGACACAGCGACTATGATAAGTATTGACGCACCTACACAACGTTCACTGAGTTGTCATTTGACATACAACGCCAGCTAGCGTTGGTAATAGCGAAGCGTATAGACTAAAAACCTTTCTTCTTTACACTGCGATCATTAATTTTTTTCTCTCTCAAGTTTAGCTACCGTCCGAGCATGACTTTTAGTCGAACATTGCATCTGAGTTGCAAAGTTCGGCTTTCGTCATAATGTGTCGTCTTTCTGTCGTCTGTCATCGTCTGTGACACGAATGCATTGTGACAAATCGGCTAAAGCTACGTTCACACGGTTTACACGGAAAACTAGCAAACTGGCTCAGTTTTGTTTTGTGGGTTCGACGTCATAATTCGATCGGGGGGCTCAAACTAGGGTGTGATGGTTTTCGAATTGGAAACAGCACGAGATAGAGTCGAGGTCACATCACTAATTGGAAGTCATACCATTCTGTCAAATGCTACACGATCTTGTCATCACTATTATGTTTGATATGCGAGTGTATTGCAAACGAGTGGGTTAGTAGGAATAACATGAGCCTAACGTTGCGCCCCAGCAAATAACTCGATTACCGGTGACATATATGCGCTTTGACTGTTGAAAGTTATTTACGGTCATCGACTAGTGCACAAATCAAAAGCCCATATATGATTTTAGCACAACGTTGAAATTGCATTGCAAAGTTCCACTTATGTCATAGGATGTTGTCTGTCGTCTGTAACGCGAGTGTACTGTGTCAACTGTGATAAGAAAACTGCAAATAGTATCACGCGGTTTTCACTGCAAAACAGCTAAGGATCTTAACTGTTCGCATGGTAAGTTTGAAAACGAAATTCGAAGGAGGTCGATCGGGGGACTCAACCTATGTCTGGGTGGGTCAGGACTTTGCCAAACCGTATCCACCGCAGCTTACATACTTACATATGACGTCACACTACCAATCATGTCGCTGAGATACTTGTTTATAGACCGCAGTAGCTGCACGCGTGACGAACACGGGATGAGCCATCCACTCTCAGGTGCAGTAGCCTATAGCACTAGGGTGGACAGAACAACGGCTACCTTGAGACTTCTGGTTTTTTATGGCTATAGCCTATGCCTACTAAATAATATTTATGCCAGCAACTTTACTGCTGGCGTCCATGATTTCGAACCAAATAGGCAGCTAGTGTCTGTCTGTTGGCTATGACACGGTCAAACACGTTGAATATAACTGTTAAACATAGATTAATTAGTTGAGCGCAACGTTTCGCTGTCGTCAGACTTCTTGTTTACATGGTGTTCCATAAAAAAGAAATCGCTTCATTTTCGACTTAACTCTCGCAATTTTTGGTCGATTTTTATAGTTCGGGCACCAATGGAAACAGAAATAAATACTCCACAATCATATTTACTTACTTAATTGCTTGATAACGTCATAGCTGTGACACGTCGCATGTCACGACAGTTTTGTCTTTTGTTTACATGCTCAAATTAACCGTATTGAGTTTGAAGATAAATTTTTGATAAAACCCATGAGAATGTAAAAAAAAATTTCCATCAGAAGACAGCTAAAAGAATTTTCTAACAAACAGGGAAAGAAACGAACATTGAGCGACTTTCTGCAAATGTTTGTAACAATCGGTTCAACAGAACGCACTGCTTAAGCAGTTGGAAGTTTTTGTGCCATTTTTAGTTTTACTAGGTAGATTGGAGACGTAGTTAAGTTGAAGTGACACAGTTTGTAGGCTATCTGTTTAGTAGAGTATTCATTTCTGTGTCCTATGTTACGAAAAATTATCAAAAGCTATCATAAATTACCACAGTTATAGTCGATAATAAAGTGGAACATTTTTCACAGCCTGCGTTGTAATAAAGTGAACTGTCATGACGTGTGAAGTTTCAAAATTACGACGCCATTATTCTATAATGTAAGTAAATTACATGTCATTATGGAGTATTCATTCATGTTTCCAATGGGACAAAAATTATAAAAATCGACCAAAAAATTCGAGAGTTACAGTCAAAAATAAACTGGTTCCTTTTTTATGGAACATGGTGTATTTTAGTGACTAACAATGACCTAATCTCTATCTCGCCCCGTTTCCGCTGCAAATCCAAAACCAACTAGCTCACCCTATTTTGTGTCCCGGCTCAAGGGAATCCCTTCAAATTTCCTCGTCAAATTTACTATGCTAAAAGTTGAGGCATCGTGCTACTTTACACTGAAAACCGCATGATCCGATCTCCAGTCGCTTTGTAGCAATACATTCGCGTTACATACAACGACAGACGACATATCATGACAATAACCGAACTTTGCAAAGCAGCTGCAACGTTCGGCTAAAAAACGGCTGAAGCCAAGAGAAAGCTTGTTTGCACTGAAAAGTAGCAGCTCAGTGTCTCATCATTTTGCAAAAACAATAGTTTTGCGTATGAAGATAGACAACAGAAATTCGAAGGGAATGCCTCAAACAAAATTATAATCTACGTACGAAATTTTATTTGAAAGTCTGAAAGTTAATGTTCCTGTCGCAATTTGCATCATGATTCATGAGTTGGTTACATGAGCACGAACCACGTGCACAATGTCTATACATTAACCACAGGGATTTCTGAACGAGTACTGTGTCGCGTTGATAGCGAATTGCAGCTATTCTTTAGGTTTGCCAGTCTCATGAAGAGACTGAAGCGATATATTGAGTTATTGAGTATCGATGCAACTTTCAGGTTTTGCTAGCTTTGCTTTCACACGTCATTTTTCATTAATTTTCAACAATATGGTTGTCTTGTTGAAAATGAAGTGTGACATGGGCGACAATAGAAAAATTGATATTCTGCGTTCGTTAATGCACCCTCTGTCACCTTTTTTTATGGGACACCGTGTAAAATTTTTGGGATTCCGCAAACGTGGTATGGTCAGGTTCTCGTGACTCGTGGTGACGTTGTAAAGGGGCGTTGACCGTTTTGTTGGAAATGATATCACAACTGGCAACATTGCTGTTACTATACACTGACATATCGGGTAATTCGTTACTTCCATATTAGCAGCATATGAGATTCACCAAGTGACAGTGAAAGCCAAAGTCCATCTTCACGTCGTGCGTTGGCACTCACTGCAAAGTACACAGTACAAACAATATTACATATTGACAGTTGCAGTGACAGACATTGACACTGTCGACACACACACACACACTCCCTCTGTCTTCTGTTATTAACATTCTATTCTGACATGCAGCGCGCTGTCTATAAACATCGTTGTGTTTCATGCTGGAATAATTTGCCATCAGCTGCTACTAATGCCACCTGCCTGAAACTATTTAAAAATGTACTTGCAGACCTAACAAATCATCTGCGAAATCGATTTTAATTTTAATTTGTTTTATATTTTTCTATGTGTTTATTTTACGGCGTCATGTTAGCGGCGTTTTTATGTCCTGTGATTGCCATGCAGTTCGTGACTTTAATCCTCTTAGTTTCTGTTTACATTGTATCTCTTGTATGATGTGCGTTCTGCAAAGTTTTTTAAATAAATAAACTGTACATACAACGTGAGACAAAAAATAAACCACTTTGTGCACAATTTTTTTAAATATGCAGTTTAATTTGACAACATCTGGTACACTTATTCGTAAATGAATTGTCATCGATGCTACGTAATTAATTTTTTGAGTTGTGCGCTAATTTATGCACTTTTCCTGGCAAAATATTGACGTCACATATTACATCGTTAATCATGGTCTTTATAGACGAAGATAGCATTTTTATTAAATTTCTGTGTCAAAATGAAGGATATGGCACTAAAACGTTTAGTTTCCGTCAAAAACTGGAAAATAGGTAGTACACGTATAAGTAAACATTTGAAGAAAAATCGACAATACCGGATCGACTGAGAGACGACTAAAAACTGCCAGAACTGATGCCAATGCTGGACTTGTTGACGATCTTGTCTAGTTTCAGGAAACTCAACCTCAGACGCACAAATGTGTGTTTGATCAAGCTGGAGGCAGTTATTTTGAACATCCGATGTGATTTTGTTCTGGCCGCTTTAGCTGTGTTTGATGATGAGAAAAACACTAGGCATTTCATAAACAAGCAAAGCAACAGAATTGCTGATTGTGAGCTAGTGTTCACTTTAATGACTGTATTGGGTGCAGTTGACAACGAATGCTGATATAGAATACATGGGATTGTAGCATATATATTCGTGAATACATCTATGAAATTTCATTAGTTTCTTTTAAATACTAATAAGTTGTACATAAAAGAAAGTGGTTCCTCTTTTTCTGCCACACTGTGCAGATAGGCGTGTAGAAGTCACTCACCGACGGAGCAATTGGAGCTCACACCCTGCCACCAGTTACCCACACAACTCAGAGTCCACGTCACCTGTGACGTCACACAGCCAGCTATCAGCTGATCGCCGTTGCGTGTCGCCCACATGTGTTGTGACGTCATCACGTTAGGACATCCAACCGCTGTACACATCGACTGCACATGTCTCCAGCCGCACACTACAACGTCTTTCTCTTATCTTATTTCTTCCGCCGTTTATTCTATTTTTAGCCGACCGTTGCAATGCGACGTTCGGCTATTGTCATAATATGTTGTCTGTCGTCTGTCATCGTCTGTCTGTCTGTGACGCGAGTGTATTGTATCAAAACGGCTGATGTTAGGATCATGCAATTTTTACAAAAAATTGTAGCCAATGCTTTAACTCTTTGTCTGCCAAGTTTGATGACGACATTCGAAAGGGGTCCCCTCGATCTAGGGGCTAAAAGTAAGGTGGGGTGGTTTTCGACTTCGCGACGCTATATCTCGGAAACCGCGCGAGATAGAGCTTAGGTGACAATTAATCACTAATAGGAAGTCATATATGGGCTTTCGCTTGCAACACCAGTCGATGACTTTGAATGACCTTGAACGTCAATTCTCTGCTCTGTCGTCAGTTTTATGCATGTTACGACCAAAATATTGAAGCTACAATCACGCGGTTTTCACTGTAAAGTGGAACTGTATCACAGCTCTCTGCCTATTAAGTTTGATTACAATATTCAAGGGGTCCCTTGATCTGGATGTCTCAAAATAGGGTAGGGTCGTTTTCAACTTCGTGGCACCATATCTTGAAGACGGTGCGAGAAAAACCTAAGTCGTAATTAATCACTAATAGGATATCGTGTATATAGGTTTTCGATTGGATAAGTCAATGACCTTGAGTGACCTCGAATATGAGGGCGCAACGGTCGGCTATTGTTAGTTGTCCTGACTTCTTGTTTTCTCTCAGTTTGTATACAGAGATTAAATTCTTACTTTCGCTATCCTTCAGATGTTACACTGGGATTTAAGAAAACAAACCCTGTAACATTATAAAATAATTCCGACAAATTTAGTCAAATAGGCCTATCAATAAATTCGTTATAGAAATTGACCATTTAATCTGAACGTGGTCTACTGCGAGATTTACAACTGAAGCACAGTTGAACGCAGAGTAAACCGAAGGACTAGTATTATGAGGCTGTGGGTAAATAACATTATGGTGCAGTATAATGTCATCCGTGAAAAGTCCAATTGAATCATTTCACATCTCAATAAGATATTGGATTTGAAGTAGCTATTTATATACACTGTGTCCCATGAGAATGATATCTCCGAACATTTGTACTGTTGACAAGCGCAAACCTGCTCTGAATTCAACGTGACTGAACATGCACTAGACTTGGTTTATTTGGGTCTATGTCACTAAATTTTGTATAAATCCATTGTAGCATTTAAGAGATTTTTTATTTTCACAAAACGCCGTCAAATCGAACTACTTGTCACGCGCGCGCACGGCGCTTATGAATGACATCCGTGTGCACTGCCAATAAACTTAACAAAATGATGTCAAAGGAGGAAAAATTTTTAGCTAAAGTTCTCAGAGTTGACAATGATATATGATGCTAAGAACATAATGACTGAATTCCCAAAATGTTCAATCACTTTTTGTGACACACTGTAGTATCCATCCATGCATATTCGATGGAGAGGCGGTACACAGTATGTTTACCTTCATACTTCAGTAGATAGTGGACATGGTTGCTGAGCTGATGCTGTAGGGTGACGTTAACGACATTGCTGGTGGACGTGTAGCTGACGTTAGCTTGCTGCCCAGTACACAGCTGGACGCGTTCGACAGCACGCTCGACCAGCACGACGTACACATAACACGAGTGAAGGCGTGATCGAGACGGCGTTAGGTCAATCAGCGTGAAATTGATTAGTTGTCCTGGCTTGACGGCGACAGTCCATGCTCGCCCAGCTTCACTGCCACACTGTGACGACGACTGAGGTGCTGGTGTAGCACTGTCTGGTAGACCAGCCGACAAGTACATGGACGCATTGTTTACTTCAGACCGTAGCTGACATGTGTCGTCAGCCGCTGCAGATGCCACTGTTAACCAAAGACAGCTACTGTACGTCAAAAATCAACCATCAAACACGGACCTTCTAGCCTCTGAAAGTTTCTGTAATCTGTATTGCGCAACTTGTGCATCATGTTTTACAATTCTGATTTCAACTGCAGATAAAAATATCTATAAGTAATAGGCCTATCATGTCAACAAATGGCATGCAAATAGCTTGTGTATAGTCTAACACGGCCGATTTGATATACGTCAGTTCTATATGAGTGCCTTACTCGTTTATAGAGCGTTCAACATTCACTTGCTAGAGCTGTAACGCAGCAATTGTCACTATCCTTGTCAGCTAACTCACACTTAAAAAACTTCATTGGCTTCATGTTCAATGGCGTATATAAATTTTAAGCTACACAGTCTTACCTACAAAATCTTGTACATCCATGCACCGTCACTATGTTGCTGAACTTGTTAATAATTGCGTCATTGCGATCATCTACTGGCGAACAACGTGCAGGTACATTGCACCAGTCTTTCAAACTGCTCTTTGCCCACAGCGTGCAGTATAATCTATCTGCAACACTCACCCTTCCTCCATGCATTCATCCCACACCCTCAAATCTTTCACAATGCTCTTTAAAATCTGCTTTTAGCCAAAAATCCAGGCTTCTGACTCGTTTACATTTAAATCATGTTGGCACTTTATAAATGTTTTACTTACTTATTTACTCTCTGATATCAACACATTAAACTCAACTTATTGCGTTTTTTGTTAGTTATCCACACACAAACAACCGTGTATCTATAAATACCCGGACATTTATACATTGCGTATTTGGTACATTTTCAACGTCATAATTATATTGGCAAAATGTCGCAAAAATTGCATTTTTTAAATACAATGCCTGCATTGTATTTAACGCCGTCTTACGGCCGCTGGAGTGGTGGTGCAAAAAGTTTAATACGTTTTGACACAGTGTGCTGGGCGGACAGATATTTGACAGAACCGAACTGCCATTGAACTTCGACGTCTATTGCGCGTCTCTCGATAAAACTAAATTACTAAATGATGAAGCAGCAAGATAGTGTATAACGAATGACGACGTGTCACTTTGTGTCTGTACTCTGAAGATAGCAGACACACATACGTCAGTTAATCAAATCAATTAATCACAGAACTTTAACCTGCGCTCAAATTTAGACAAATAACATTATACACCGTGTCTCAAAAAGTGCCATTTTTTGCTACATGTCTGTCAAATATAAACCGAAGTCGATAAAAATTGGTAGAGACCTGAATAAACAATTAATAGAACTGTTCATAAAATGCCCACTTTAATACGTGAAGTACGTGTTAGCACTATACCTTGGAAATTTGAAGTGACAGATCGAAATGTCTATATAATATTTACTTCGAAAAAATAGTAACTATTTCTCTTCTAATATTTCACACTGTGAGTCAAAAAACATTCACGATATTATTCTTTCATAACTTTCCTAAATCGTTGGCCGATTTTCAAAATTCGTTCACCGCTGGATTCAGGAACAAATTTTCAACAAAATGCTACATGTTGGTACACTACCTTGCGAAACTTTGTTTTTTTTCTCACAATGTACATCTGCACCAACTGCGCTTCGACATTTATGTCGACTAACGGCTTCGCAGAGCTGTTCATACCTTCTTTAAATAATTCGTTATTTGTACGGTTAAATATATGCATGGTATAAAGGCAGTAGTCATATAAACACACTATGGGCGACGCGATCAGCTATTGCCAGTTGTCCTTACTGCACCTGCATTTCTGCAACTATCTCATTGGCTGCCTTGCTGCCTCTTCAAACTATCGCGCCGTCGCGATCTGACCCATAGTAGCCGAGCCAGGAGTTATAGTCCGGCAGTCAAACCCCCGATTTTGAGTGAAGCGTGCATTGGCGTCCGCATAAAATATTTTTACAGTTTCATGACCTTTGGACCCTACTAAATAACATTAGGGAGGGTGTCGCCCTGTCACCTTTGAGCATTTTGCATAAAACCCATTGATGTGCAAATTAGCTGTCGCCATTATCTTAAGTTCTATTTTTTTCATATCTCTCTAATATCTTGTCCTATCTTCGAGATCAAGGCGTCTACCACCCATGTTTTCATGGTCAAGGATTAAGATGAAAAGTTTAAAATTGCCGAATAATGAATATTTTAGCATATATATGCAAATCGGTGAAAATAATGGCAAACTAAATTGTTTTTCACGCATAATTGATAAGTATTCGTCCGCACCTGACTCTGTTTGCACCACATATGTTAAGAAAATTTTGGTAATTATGTTTGCGTGGTCTTTGTTTATGCTGAGGGGTGTCCTGTGTGCAATGATATGTCCCCTAATTTTGACTCATGATCCTTATAGGGGACCCATAGGAAATTTAAAAAACTTGGGTAGACATTCCAAATGTGGGGCAGAAAGGTGTAATTCAATATGGCGTCCAAGATGGCCGCCGCACCCTTGTACCCAATATAACTCCATCAGGACCTGTCTTGGAGTGATAAATTTAGCGTTTTTACCTAGGTTTTGGGGGTTAAAAAATCCACTGAAATCATTTTCAGGGTTAAAAAAAGTAGCGGGTAAAGGTGAATTCCAAGATGGCCGCCAAAATGGTGAAAAATGAAACTAACGAATGTGTCAAACTAGTTGTTCATTACTAACGAATATCGAAAACTAACGATTAATAACATTACTACAGGAGAATAAACTTGGTGTCTTTTGTATTTGGTTGGGGTTTGCCAAGTTCCATCATCGAATCCCACCAAAACAAAAAGATGGGTGTGGCCCTGGGCTGGGGAAGCTCCCGAAATGTTAGGGTTCCCCTTTAATATTTCTGCAACGGCTGAAGCTAGCGACTTCAAATTTGGTACACATCTTGGGTTTGCCAATGACCATCATAAAATCACACTCAGAGGAAAAAGCGGGTGCGGCCTTAGGCTAGGGG
>Ga0209365_1000227_pt1 | contig 10381 bp, 7 predicted proteins | sample WorMetimpBELIZE2_FD_187389 | JGI IMG/M metagenome (GOLD analysis project Ga0209365, IMG submission 187389) | Marine gutless worms symbiont microbial communities from Max Planck institute for Marine Microbiology, Germany - Olavius imperfectus... | ecosystem: Host-associated > Annelida > Digestive...
GAATTATCTAACTGATGTTAACTCACATTTCATATACTTTCTGCTTATTGTTAAAATTGCTCAGTGTGCAGGACAGATTGTGTGTCTTGCCGTGATTGCTCAACAATGGCAGAAAATACATCCATGAAATTTGGCAGACTGTTTTATCATACTATAAGAATGAGCCTGAGTCATTGTTTAAATGCAAAAGTTATGTTTTTGGTAAAAACTTAAAAATATATTATAAAAATTGGCAATTTTATCTCCAAGCAATCTTATGCGGATTGGCCATAAACAAAAAGTGGGCACTGCTGAGTGGTGACCTATAGTATAGAAATAACATTTGTACTTTTTACTTGTCGAAAAATCACTTTCCCCAAAATTCACAAAAATGTTGGACTGAATACCTGGTTCACATAAGGATAGACGACTCAAAATCACTTGGAAGATGAAGCTGGTGGACAACAGCACAAGGCTGTGAAGCACTGTGCAGCTCAGTGGTGTAACAAAACGTACTCACGTTCCTTATGATGACTGCGTCTTATACTTGTATTTTGCTTGTATGTATTTCGTTAGTGCACTGCAGTCTGTGATTCTGCTGTTATAACTCGTGTGATTGTCATTATGTTTTCATGAATATTCCTCTGTCTACAGATTGCTGAGTGCAGTTAGCTATTCTGTAATTTCTGTGCATTTTTGTTTATGTTATTACGTGCATCATTATCGTATTGCAATGATAAGTCTTTAGCTGTGACACGAAATAGAAGAAATCACATTTGTGAGGCATTATTGTAAGTTAAATGGGCTGTTATTCTGCTCTGTAGTTAGTTATTTTACTTGACTGTTAATTTGTCTTGCATAATGACCTACTGATCGATGTGTTATGTATGTCAACAAGGCCAAATGATTTCGATTACAACTTTGATGAGGGTCCTCCTTCAACTGGCTACACTCCGAATCCAGCGACACCAGGCTACCATGCGGACACCCCGTCACCACAAGGACCATACAATCCTCAGACTCCTGGTAGTGCTTACTCACCTTACCAGGGCAACCCTTCTCCATCACCTGTCTCTTATCAGGGTAACTTCTTTTATATTATCATTCTTTTGATTATAAAACATCATATTTCACTTTTATCAATTTACACAATACATTATTGTTACGATTGCAGTGGAATTGTTGATGTTATTTAGCCTGTGAAATGCTTTGTATGCTGCAGCATTGAGTCCGAGCACTTTCTCACCAAGTTCTGGAGGCAGTTTCCAGACAACTCCATCCCCAACTGGTTACGGAGGAACTCCATCACCTGTTGCATTCAGTCCAATGACTCCTGGAGTGCCATACACTCCACAGACACCAGGAGCGGGTACAATATTGCAAACATGCAGTTGTAGCATAGCTGTAGTGAAAGATGTATTGTTGACATTAACTGGTACATTTCTGGAGTAAGGAGCATTTTTGCTGGTTATTCTTTTGCCATTGGTGTTAATACAGGTTAAGAATTATTTTTTCCTTTTGCTTGAATTACAGTTTCCGTAATTATTAGAGCATTCTGGCCTGTGACTTTAGATACTGCTTGCATATACAACAATACGACATGGTGATGGTGATCTTAATTATATTTTTATGTAAAAGGTCTGGAGCAGAGTGCCTCGGATTGGATAACGACGGAAATTGAAGTCAGAATTCGTGAATCGCATGGTGATGATGAGTTTGTCAATCAGACTGGTGTCATTCGAAACATCTCGGTCAGTTTGTCATTTGTGACTGCTGCTTCATATCATGATTATTAGTAAAGGTTCTGGGGTTAAAAACAAAGTTAAAAACAGTTTGCAATGGCTATTATTATTATTTTTTTTGGCCCATTAGCACAAAGCCGCAGGCGTGAATATTAAGAAAGAGCAATAACGGCTGCTACGGCTGCTCATTCGGTCGTCATGGTGTTTTGAAAAGAGACCGCATTGCCCTGTTGAAGAGCTATTATTATTATTTGTGTCTATTTAGAACTCATGTATGTATGCATTCATCACATTACTACACGCTAATTCGTTCTGTTATGGCATCCTTTGTGATGAGAGCTGACAGGTTTGCTGGGTTAAATTTAGATTATGTTATTATTTGCAGGGTGGCATGTGTACACTGTATATACCAGACCAGGATAAAGTCATCAGCGTTGCCAGTGAACATCTTGAGCCAGTCTGCCCAGAGAAGGGTGACAGGGTAAGCCTATGGACACGCTTGTACTGGGTGTGGCACAGAAAAGTATCCCGTAGTGTTTTTTTTGCTGTTTTCTAAGTTCTAACATGAAATTTTTGCAGTGCTTTTATCTGCATTTTTATGGTACGTGTCATTTGGTTAACTTCAACAATAGCAAAGTTACAGACTTTAACATTGTTGAAGACAGATTCAAGTTTGGAAATAAATGTAGATAGAAGCACTGAATAAAGTTTCAAGTTAAAATTTGAAGCCCTCATTAATAAAAATAGTAAAAACACCAGCGGATACTTCTTATTCCACACCATCTGCATTCTTATCTGTGTTATCGTTATCTGTATTTTTATTATATTCTATCAGCTACACAGCAGTATGTGTAGTTCTGTTTAATATAACAATGATGGTAATGATGTAAATTCTTCAGAGATGTGAAACAGAAATGTTAACAAGTTTAAGTGACATCAGAACTTCTGCTGTTATTTTTTCACTGTTAACAACATGTTGTTAACAAATGTGAGTAAAAAATATGTTGCTAACATATGTTATCTTTAGTAACTTATTGTTAGTGGATTCAGTGATGGATCTGTTTACTGCAATAGAAATGTCTGCATTTCTAGCCATTTGGTGTGCAATTGTGCATGTATGCAAAGCATGTCGGAGTCAGTAATCTGTAATATGGACATTGTGTAGGTGAAAGTGATAGTTGGCGAGGACCGTGAGTTCACTGGAAACCTGCTGAGTATTGATGGCATTGACGGTGTTGTGAAGCTGGACCGTGGCAATCTAAACATGTTTCAGATGACCTATCTGTGCAAGATGCCCAAAGAGTAGTGCAGTTTTGTCTTGAGCACAACACATTTCGACAGCTGATAGTCGTAGCATGTTGCTGTGTTTGTTCTGTATATAAGTAACTCCGCTAGACAGTACAGTCTATGTATGAATATGTTCATCAATTGGTTAGTGTAACAGTTATAACATACCGTTACGTACATTTGTATGCAGTCCAGCAGGCTGTCGACGACAACCGTTCATTGTGTCACATATCTGGGGAACTGGTGTCATTTTTAATTTGCATATTTCTCTGTAATGGACAAGAACAATGTGCTAAGTGCTGTCTCAATGATGGGGAAATTTTCTTATCACTTTTGATTAACATTTTTGCTAAAAAGAAGTTCATTGACTACTAAGTACTTGCCATGCTCTAAGCAGTCGTATTGTGCAAGTGGAGTTGCTGAATTTGTTGAAGCCCGGAATGCATTGTGGCAAACCGTCGCCAAGGCTTGTGTGATGATGTTGCAGTTGTTGGTTTTACATCGTTTTAATTCGCATATACTGTATACATGGTTCTGAGGAATTTTCATTGTTTTTCAAATCCATGCTGTTTGATACTGTATAATCATAAATACAAAATCTTTTATAAATTTAGTTTTGTGCCATTTTAACCAGTGCTTAATCCATAATTTTAGTTTTTATGGTATTTTAGTTCGTTTTGAAAGCATTCTGCACTATCTCAGAAAAACCAACTTCCACTACAAATTGTTGCCATGTTTCAGGCTACAACACTGTTGTCACTAACTACATGAAAAAGATGTTTTTATTTATTTATTACACTTCCTCGTCACTTTGTTACACTCCATTTTAAGCGTTTGTTTGAACAATAACAGAAGAGTTACTCATTAATGAATATTTTTCGTTTCGGTAATAAATATGTGAAGTTGTGGTAAGTGGATACTGATGAAACATTCAAGCTGATTGCACTGCACATCGCTATTTGTTTTCTCTTGTAAACAGAAAATTTTATTAATTAACTGAATGATTTCCAGCTTTACTAGGTAGTGTGTAGTACTTTTAAGGTGAACTGGAATACCTGTAAGTGGAAACTGTGTGACAAACAGTTTGTAATCTTGATGCCAATGGTATTACTCTCGTGCAGTTCTCTGTTGGAACAATAGGACGAAACACCAGTAACACAATGTAACCATATATTAGTACGTTAGATCATAAAACACACATAGAGCACAGTTCGTAATAACAGTCACATGCAATTATTTACATCAAATTAGTTAAAAACAAGGTTATCATAAACGCATCATAATATCTATTTCCTTGATTGTAGAAAAACAAGTGCCATGTATAAGTCATAATACTATATTGGTCATTTACATTCATAAGCATGCTTTTATACAGATATCAGCTGATTCGACAATCAATTTGCTCAACAGAGCATAAGGCAATATAGAGCAGCAGACACTCAGGCTACCACCATAATTCTAGTAATGCACACAAAGTCATGGACATTACATAACAATCTGGCAATAAAGCAACTAACAATTACAACAGCAACATAAACAAGTCTCTTGACACTATGCCCTGTGCTCATGCAATAGGCTTCTTTTATTGTTGTTTTCACATTTTACATGCATATAACACAATTTCAGATTTCATTATTCCATAGTTAGTCTGCAAAAAGACATACACAGTAGAATTTGAGCGGCAAAGTTCAGATCTGCCATCAGTCCACATTTCTAGTATTCTATCTACAGATCTTTATACTGCTGTAAATCTACGAAAGCATTACATTCGCATTATACACACTGCACTGGTTCTCAGTAAGGCAGCGATTCATTTTCAAGACTGCCATCGCTGTGTGAACAATAATACTGGTCATCTGCAGTTATGATGTGCAAAATTCAACTGAATGGTGAGGTTTTACTTTCTACAGACCAACAGTATGAATCATTTTTGTAAGAAGCCCGTTGTGGATCAATGTTTCATGACCCTTAGGGAGAAGGCATAGTAATCAAAAATATATGGTTAAAATTTGCACCTTTTGTGAGTAATAAGTCGGAGAATGTATCAACGAATAGCAAAATAACAGTTCATAAATTCGCTAAAATAATGCAATAATCACACAGCTAAACAAAAGTAAAAATACGTAAGCTTACAGATAAAACAAAAATAATTATTTAGCAACACTTGCAAGACAACATTAATATACATTTAAGACAATACAAGATAATAAATAGTGTCCATGATTTTCCATGGCTTGCGAATTCTGCAGTGTGGGTATACAATTTTTCAAAAGTACAGCACACTGGAATAATTGATCTTTGATGGAATGCTGAGCAATTTAGCTTTACTAGTAGCAATGGCAAAAGACAACTTCAGCTTTGTAATCTGCAGTGCTAAATACACCACAACGCTGGAAAAAGGAAGAATCCCAACATTAAATAAATATCAACATCTCTCAAGATAGCATCCATAACTTAATTTTTGCCATCACAGAGTTTAATTCCAGAGCCTGGCAATGCCACGAAATTTTACGCAAAAAGCAGACCCAGCTCAGAAAAATGTGATGGCCAGTAACAAAAAGAAATGCTAGCCTATTAGTCCATCTTGTTTCGTGTGTCTGAAGATACCGCTGCATGGTTGTTGTTGACAACAGCTGTAACTGGATGTATGCTGCCTTTCAGTGCATGGTCATTGTTGGTCAGTGGTTTGACTGAATGCTCTCTCAGCACGTCATTAGTAAGCAGTCTCCAGAACAGCACAATGTTGATAATCCACATAATGACCACTGTCGGAACTAATATGGTGAAGTACAGTGTCGACATACGGTATCGATAGACGAACAGTCCGTGGCTGATGAGTACCATACTGAACGCAAATCGACATACAATGAATGAGATGAGGTTCATGAGGCAGATGATCCGGTACAGAGGATGGTGAAATCCAACTTGCATTATCTGCATCAGTTTCCGCAAGTGAAGAAAGACACTGTTGACTTCAACTACCAGCCCTATGACTGTATGTGCGATGAACTGACATTCAGCAATACTATATACCAAGCAACTCAACACCTATGCACACAAACTGATATTGTAATATCATGATAATTACCATTTACAGACCTGTATACACAATGCAATGCAAAATCATACATCTGACGGACAGTCAGCTTAGTTTACCACATGCAAATAAGATATGACCATAGTTTAAGAAAAAAATGAAAACAAAAGAACGATAACAGAATTCTAAAAACAGTCTGGAAGTGTATTAAGGCAATCCTGTGAGTAGTCTGTGGTAGGAACTGTATGGTGGAAATAATGTGTTCGAAATTATTGTGCAATGCACCAATACAGAAAAAAGCATTACAAATATCACACGTAAAAAATGGTATCTCCTGTTTTTTCTTCCCATGTGAGTTCCAAAATTTCATGTTGAAGGAGACGTTCCCTCCAACCATTGTTGTTTTTTAGAAAACTAGCCTCATATATGGAAATATGCTGCCATTTTTTTACCTTTAAGTTGGCTCCCACTTTTAGGGCTCGGATCAATTTAAGACATTTAAATAAGTAATGAATCCACACCTATTTTGTCCAGTTTTTATTTCTATGATTTTTGCAGAAAACTAATCATTATAAACTGCTGATTATATTACGCCAAAAATTATTAGGTTTATCCAGTACTTTAAAGATACAAGCAAAATAATACAATCAAAAGAACATACCGAAATATGGTGAATAAGAACATCTCTCATAGTGCATATTTGTCCACAGGCAATTATATCAACTGAGTCACTTACAAAGTATCCTAAACATGTACAATTTACAGTTGTTTAAATAGTTAAGAAAGCGACATATGTACATTCACACTAACTGTCTAAGAACGTTCCAATATCTAGTCTAGTCTTCTTTTATATAGCTTTTAACTATGCCCTCCTTCGACCTTCATCAAATTACAGTGTAGGAAACAATTATAATCTTATTCGTCTCAAAAAGTCAATCTTCTATGTTTATCCAGGCACATTAGATGGCTCGGTGGTGAAGTAGTTAGGACGTTGGACTTGCGACTTTCGCGTCGCTGCTTCGAGTCCCGGTCACGACACTGCTTGGTTATTTCTGAGATAGGTGACCATCGTTGGCAGGTAAACTATCTTGGGATGTAAACACCACCTAGGTCAACTCAGCCTTAAATCGAGTACCAGCTTCGGCTGGGGTAAAGGAGGGAAAGTAACCGCTGCTGGGTAGCAGGTAACACGGTGTGATCCCATATGGCACGTGATTTCCAGTAGCGGTGTGGTAATTTTGATTACGAACTGCTATATCCGTGTTTACTTTACATTAGTAAGGTTACCATATTTGGTCAAGCCAAAAAAGGACACAAAAACTATCGATAACTACACCACATTGTACGAATGTCCGTTAATATTACAACATATGCTGAGATGGAAAAGAGAACACACATGAAATAAGTGATTGCTACTATCAGAAGCAACATTTTTCGGTCTAAACAACGATTTCGATGGTAAATAAACAGTAAATGTCTTGCCTTTACTACTGGGTCGGACGTTTAAATGACTACACGTGCAACATTGCTTATCAGACACAGTGGTTGTGGACCAAAACCCCAGACATCTTGTGGATTTTTGAATATCTGCCCAGACGCCAGCACAGGAGACCAAAAAGAGCATGTGTCCCGGAAAACCCGGACGTATGGTAATGCTACTCATTAGTGCCAAATGTTTAATTCTGTTTTCACGTTTACATTTTCCATGCCACAAACTGATTTTGTAGCCTACACCAAACTCAACTGAATTCATGATGCTTTGAAAGTGACATATAACAGCCGAAAGCGAATTTACAATCAACTGGAAATTACTGTACATCATGTACATGGCTGCAAACAATTGAATTTAACTAAAGTTGCCTGTACACAGTTACAAATACAATACCTGCTGACACAGCTACAATGGAGTAAGTGGCGACATTGTGGAAATCTACTAAGTCTTGCAGCATCTCTGGATAAACATATAACCTGCAGTCAGACAATCAATGACTTGATAAAAATCGGACTTAATTCTTAGACCAAACCAATTACCTGAATGAAAGCTTACCAGATTAGAACAAAGAAATCAGAATACAGACAAAGTAATCTCTTAGCAATTAGAGGTAAAGGCCTGCAATTTTGCATCATGTAATTGAGTATCAGAGTCTTAGACCAAAGATTGGTCTTATCTCCAATCTAAGACCTATTTCTAGTCTTATCATCACTTGAAAGAATCATGCAAATTAGGACTTGACCAAAGTCTGGTCCCTCAGCTAAGTATTAATCTTTTTATTAAGTCACCCGATACATACAAATGTACATATGAGTAATAGAATGCAAATGATTTACCACGAACTACAGTTTTCTAGACGCACTCATGTACGTTTTCCTTATACATTATTATACCTTACCAGTTACCAGTTACTTTATCAACTGTACACATCACAAATCACTTTACGTGTATTCATTTTTCTTCACACACTAATAAATGCAGCATATTGAGGCTTAATTATCATAATACATTTGAGTATGCTAATTTATGCAGCTAAATGTAAATTTACTCTTCATTTTCATATATCCTGATAGGCAAATAATAAAGAAAGCATTAGACATTGATTCTCACGTTCCTCATCAAAATGACAACAGTAAAGAAAAAAATTGAATTGATACAATGTAACATAAGCGTCCATCCATGTGCATGTGTGCACAGCATGAGTGAGATAATCTTGGCATCAATGGCATGTGCACACACTTGCAAACACATGTGCAATTCTTGAGCAAGCTGAGAAAGTAGCAAAAGCGGATAAGGACATGACAAGTAGCAGTGCCAGTGACCACATCATAGACAGAGTTTGCATTTTGCAAGAGGGCTGCTACAAACAGATGCAAAAGGCAAACACCATCAAATTGCAGTCCGCCAGGGAGCTGCAGGGCAGATTCCGCAGGTGGGCTGCACAGTGATGGGCTAATTCAAAATCGAACTTTACACATCAACTTCCAAATCTTCAGGCAGAAATACCAGATCCTAAATACTAAATCTTCTACAAACTTCATATTGCACAACTTCAGCAGCTACATCTCAAACTGGATTCAAATCTCAAACACAAATGCCCAATTACAGTCATCAGTAGTCCTACATGTAGATTATTTTTGTGGTGACTGGTAATTGGCAAGACGTCTCTGAATATTAATGAGGATGGCCTGCATGCATACAGTGACATAATAATTACCCAACTCATTGCCGATGGCCAAAAATGCATATTGACTAATGACCATTTATGGCAAGCCACATGCATATGCAGCAGTTATATATTTACCAATTTCGGTTTGCATAAAGCAACATTATTGCAGTGATTTTGTGAGCTTTTGCAGAAAAAGTTATCAATCATTTTCACGTGACAGCAAAATGAATAATTTGAACATCGACTCGAATCCTGCACGCTGTATTGTGTAACCACATTAACCAAAAATAACAAATATGGATGCTGCAAACAAAATATAAGGTGTGCCAAGAAAAAATGTTACTGTTTTAATAAAAATGAAACTAAATATGACAGCATTAACGCCAATCATTAATCGTTTTAACAAAAACGAAATGAAAATACGACAAAAGAGCCTATTTATTCATTAATGGTCACATTAAAATTATCTGGCACAGTTAAACTGTGATTCAGATTTGCCCAGATAAACAGTTAGGACAGGACTGACAAACAGCATGTCGTAATGAATAGCAAAGAACGGCACTCATCTCATGAGCTCGCTGCTAAGTAGCAAGGACTGAACAGCAACAGAAGGCCAATGACAGCGAACATTCGTAAGCTGCTGCAATATGGTAGCTTCGGCAATGCAAAACTCATGTCAATGTCGCGTGATTGGTGCATTTGTTTCAGCCAATCACACTACTGCAGTAAACTGTAAGAAAGTTCTGCCATATTTGGGCTGGAGCTATAGCATGGAGAGTAATCAATGAACAACAAGCACCAGACAATGTTGTTAACCAGTATCAGCCACACCAAGCAATTACTCATTAGACTGTACTACAAAATGCAGTAGAAACCCAGTCACAGTACTGTAGCATACCCAAGATCTAATAAAACAGTACACGGTAGTTAAAATAAATCTTAACTGCACAATTAAAGACAACTGGAACTTAACACATTATCCAAAAATAACAAATATGGATGCAGCAAACTAAATATAGGGTGTGACAATAAAAAATATTAACTGTTTTAATAACAAAAAGTCAGCACATCTGACTATAGCGGAACGCTGCACGCCAACTAATTAATCTATGGTAGCAACAATACATAGCTTGTTTGACTGTGCAACCGCCGACAGACACATGTATGACGGAGGG
>Ga0209365_1000228_pt1 | contig 10355 bp, 8 predicted proteins | sample WorMetimpBELIZE2_FD_187389 | JGI IMG/M metagenome (GOLD analysis project Ga0209365, IMG submission 187389) | Marine gutless worms symbiont microbial communities from Max Planck institute for Marine Microbiology, Germany - Olavius imperfectus... | ecosystem: Host-associated > Annelida > Digestive...
AGCCATAGCTGAAATATTAAAGTGTGACTTCAAACATTTAGGGAGCTCACTAGCCCAGCGCCACGCCCACTCTTTCTTCTGAGTGGGATTTTATGATGGGCCTTGGAACACCCCAGTAGCATGCCAAAATTTTTGGGAGCTTTAAATGTTGACGTATCGCCGAAATTCCTACATGTTATAGAAGATCGCGGTCTGCAAACACGATGTTGACGTCAGATTTTTGACCGGAAATAGCAATATGGACGTATCGCGCATATGCAATGAAAAATATGCAATTTGGGCCATATATATGGCCCAATCGTGAAAAGTCCTACATCGGGGTCGGCGAACACGACGGTGACGTCAGATTTTTGACAGGAAGTAGAAATATGGCCGTTTCAAGCATGCGCAATAAAAATATGCAATTTGGTCCATACTTGTATAGCCGAATTGCCGAAATTCCTTCATCCTTATATAGGAAATCTGGGTCGAAAAACACGATGGTAACGTCCGATTTTTGACCGGAAATAGAAATATGGCCGTTTCGCGCATGCGCAATAAAAAATATGCAATTTGGCCCTTATTGATGGCCAAAACGCCAAAATTCCTGCATCTTACAGGAAATCGAGGTCAGCGAACACGCGCTGTCGTCGGATTTTTTACCGGAAGTAGAAATATGGCCATTTCGCGCATGCGCGATAAAAAATATGCAATTTGGCGTGGCCGAATCGCCTATGAACTCCGCTATGGGGCAGATACCATGTTCCCCAGAACGTATTTTTGTTCTAAATAAAATTCAAATTCAAAGAAATAACGTCTGCTACAAAGTTCTTTGAGTGAAAACGTCCAGCGGCAATGTTTAAGCTGAAACATTCCCCTATCTAACGATGCAAAGGGTGGTGCAAAAACATCCCGGTCTACTTTTAAGCGCTATAACTTCCTTAGATTAATTTTTTTAAATTAACAATTAAAAAAATAAAAAAATTAACAGCATTACCGTAAAGCAAATTTACTTGAAAATTCGAAAACAATAGCTCGTTCATAATGCTCAAGTGTCACAGCGTGTAACGAGACAAAAGCAAACTAGCAGGTCTTTATAGCATAAACGTCATGTAATCGTTCGAAACAATGTTTCTCACGCACGAACAGACGGCCAACTTAGCCCGAATGGTGTTCAATGTGTTCCCCTTTAGCTCGCATAATGACTAACCAGTGAAATTCTGCTCAGCCACTGGTCGATCGCTTTGTCTATTAAGTCCCGTCTGATCTGTTCCCAGCAGCTAGCACTTCTTTCAGATGATCCAAGTCGCGATCTCTTGTCGGTAGAAAAATTGCTGCAGTACTCCTCAAATCGAATAAGTCGATTGGATGCAGGTGCGAGCTGTTCGGTGGCCAGTTTCGGGCTCGATGTACTCGGGTACATTTGCGGTTAAGAAGGCAAACACCTGTCTTCTGCAGTGCTATGTTGTGGTATATCTATTTTTCTTTCAACTTTAGTAACTAAGAAAGTTATGTACTTCAAAATAGGCCGGGATTTTCTGGAAAACCCTGTATAGCTGTTGGCGGTAAACGTAACCCTTCAACCTACTTTTTAGCCCAAAATGACCCACCCCTTCAACAAAGACCGATTTTGAACGTTTTTTTAGTCCGAAGTCGAATACGTTTGTCGGTTTGTCGTAAAGCGGCGTCGTCCAGAAACTTTTCCGAATCGTCTGGCTATGGGGGGCGGGGGATAAAAAATCTTGCTGTTCTTCTACGGGAGATTCTTCCGATGATTCTCTTGACTGATTCCCTGGTTCGCGTTGCTCCCTCTCCTGGCTAGTTAATAATAGGGTTGAGGGTTGCGCTATGGGTACGGGTGCTATCGAGACCCTCGGTGTTATGGTTTGTTCTTTTTTATGGCACCAAACTGATACGTTATCTGTGGTTTAGACGACCGACCTTTGCGATCTAACTCAACTACTTCAGATTGCGGTACCGACCAAGATACATTAGGTTGATCGCTGAAAGTTTTTGAGGCTTTAACATCATAATTTCTACTCAATTAGTGTCAATATCATTAACAGATAAAAACATACAGGTCGGGATAACAGTACAGGTAGCTGGAAGTTAAAGTAGTTGAACACAATCGTCTATTTGTTTCTTCTTCTCATAGCCCGGACCCCAATGGAATCGTATACAGAAACAACTGTCACTCAATATACAGAACGACGCCGCATTACCACAAGTTTTTTGTCTGGGCACATTATCAATCTCAGTTTACTGTAGCGTATCATATCCCAGAACTGTTTCTGAAACTGCTGGGTATCTTTCAGTTTCATCATTCACGTTTATCTCAGGCTGATATTAGACCTCTGCTATTGACACTATTTGTACCTTTCGGTGTTTGAGATGTATTTTTTGTGTTTTATGTTTAATGTCTTTTATATTTGTATTTCGTGTACCAATAATAAATAATAATGGTATAGCTTGAAATAAAAGAAATCACAAGAAATGCCCACAGATTGACAGTGCTTACCTGCAGCTGTCGTGCTCTCCGTCGTCGTATCTGTCAACAGTGCACCAGTAAAATCACTTCAATATACAACAAAAGTATATCATTTTATCATATACCCTAACCTTGTGAAATAAAGGTTGTATTCAATTACTGTAGTCCATGAAGTCGAAAGCTTCTGGTGAGAGTATTTATACAGGCTATCGACAAAAAAGTTCTCGAAAGTGCTGGACAAAATCTGGTAAACAAAATTTGTGACCTTGTCACAGACATATCGTGAACTTGTCAAAAGCCCAGAGTTTCGACAAGATAGACTAATGGAACGTAGAAGAGATAATAGTTAATCTTATATATTTGCTTAATTTTCGGAGCGGTCGATAGGACATGATTAATTACCGGCAGCCGAGCCGGGGGCGATATTTAAATTTTGCGCTACATGGGGGCGACTCGTTTGAGGGATATAGGTCATACGCTGTGCCAAATTTCCCGTAATAGGTCCAAAATCGAACAAGAAGCGACAAAGTTGGCACAATTTGCGATTTTTACAGCATGGCCGCATTGCTTGCAATGCAGAGCGCTGTAATAGCAATTCCGTCAGTCCGTCCGTACGTCTGTCTGTCAGTCCGACTGTCCGTCACACGCTGGTACCCTATCCAGACGAATAAAAATAAAATCACGAGAGTGGCTCAAAAAGTAAATTTGTCATTTTTGTGAATAAAAATCAATTTTAATCGAATAAACTCTGCTACAAAGTTTCTTCTTGTGAAAACTTCCAGCGGCAAAGTTGTAGCAAACCCATTCCCCTATCTAATGGTGTACGCCAAGGATTGGGTTTTGCCTCACTGGAACCATTCGACTGTAATCCAGTGTGTTTCTATGTAATCTGTTGTGTTACTTTTTATGCTGTGTGTTATGTTGTATTGTTGTGACATGGTGGTGCGGTCCTGGTGAAGGGATTGAAGCCTGATCTGGACGTCCATCTTTGCGCGTGGTCGAATTCCTATTCGCTGTAATTGAACATTTTACGCTAGCTCTTACGGTTGAGGCGTTATCAGCATATATTGCCCCTGATGCTCCAATAGGGTGGCCCAAAAATCCAATATTTTGCATGATTTTGCGAACAACCCTCGACGTTAATCGAAAAAGCATCAAGCTTCGCGCGGTGTCTCTGCCATAGCTGAGCTACTTGTTCTATATAATACCGTTTATTAGGCTCATATATACCAACTTCGACCACTGCAAAAAAACGGGAACGCCAAATTTTGTAGAGTACCATGCCATGACCTATTTTTGAAATTTGTGTGATTTTTGTGATGGGCCTAATTGGCAAACCCAAGCTGTGTACCAAATTTGACATCGCTTCTTCCACCCATTCCATAAACATCAAAGGGAAAGTCCCAAATTTTTTTCAAGCGCCCCAGACGAGGGCCACGCCAACTTTTGTCTTTCGGTGCGATTTTATAATTATACTTGGCAAACCATACCAAATTTAAATTCGCCAGCTTGAGCTATTACAGAAATAGTAAAAGGGACTCAAAAATTTAGGGGAGCTGCCGTAGCCCAGAGCTACGCCCAATTTTTCTTCTGGGTTTGATTTTATCACGGGCCTTGGCAAAATCCAGCTGCATGCCAAATTTAAAGTCGCTTGCTTTAGCCATTGCAGAAATAGCAAAAAGGTACCCCAAATTTTAGGAAGCTGCCTTAGTCGACGGCCATGCCTCACTTTTCTCACTTTTGATTTCAGTGGATACTGGATTTCTTGACCCCTAAAACCTAGGTGAAGACACCAAATTTATCACTCCAAGACAGATCCCGATGGAGTTATATTGGCTATAACGGTGCGGCGGCTATCTTGGACTCCATATTAAATTACACCTTTGTGCCCCACATTTGGAATATCTACCCAAGTTTTTTTAATCTCCTATGAACCCCTTACAAGGATCAAGAGTCAAAATTAGGAAACATATCATTGCACACAGGACCCCCCTCAGCCCCAGTACTATAACTATTAACTAACAAATGCACTGTTATGTAACATCCGAAAGAAAGTACTTTAACTGTAAATGTCCACTTTTCTAATCTAACCACATTAGACCAAGGAGCTGAAACTCATTTCTTCATTTATAATACAAGCCTAGTATGTACTGTATATGTAGGTACACCGTCTTGTGTACACAGAATTCAGAGTTCTGTATAGTCGTCATTAACCCGACTTCAATTAACAGCATCTCATTTAAAACAATTTTGCCCTCATTGAAAAAGTAGTAAAATCAAAACGTGTATTGCAAATAAGCTATTATAAAACGTTATTATATGTATACCAAGATCATGTTGCACAGACTCTAACTTCTATTATGTCTATACGTTTTTGCTTTTTTATGACAGAGACAATTGAGGTAAGCAGACAGTAGAGAGTAAAGAGACAAAATATCTCCAACAGCAATATTACAAGGGAGTGGCAAAGAAATACGTCTTCTGTTTAAACAGACTACAACCTGACACCAGTGTGGATACAGTGTTAAATTTTCTCAAGTCACATGGTATCGCTGTGATATCTTGTTATGTTGTAAAACAACGTTCCAGCAATGGCGATTATGCTGTAAATGTTAGTTCTAACGATGATGAGTATAAACTCCAAGATCTATAGGTATAAGTATATATAGGTCTCAGCTTAATGTTAGAGATTTATAAATGCAAAAAAACTGAAGTTTTTTTTAACTGTGTGTAAGGCCCATATGTGACAGATATAAAACAGCAAAAATTCCTTCAATCACGTAAAGGGCCGTGAATAAATGAGCAGTTTTTACAGCGCGGCCGCATTGCTTGCAATGCAGAGCGCTGTAATACCTACAGCAATTCCGTCTGTCCGTCCGTCCGTCCGTCACACGCTGGTACTGTATCCAGACGAATGAACGTAGGATCACGCGGTCTTCACTGTGAGGTAGTAAAACACTCTAGTTTTCTGATACCAACAATGGTTGGGGGCGACGACCCCTTCCACATAAAATTTGCACTCAAAGTGAACCACCCCCCTCTGAAATGCGCCGACTTCGACCAATATCTGCTTATAACATCTCAACCGTAAAAGCTAGCAAAAAAAGTTCAATTACGGCGAATAGGAAGTCGTCCACGCGCTTTCCAACGAGCTGTGGATGAAGTTCGTAAGTTACCCCCACCCCCTATAACAAAGATGCTTTTGATGTACTAGTGCATCAGCCGTAAGAGCTAGCAAAAAAGTTCAGTTATCGTAAACACGAAGTCGACCACGCGCTTTTCAACGAGCTCTAGATGAAGTCCGTATGTTACTTATAACTCCCCAAAGGGTAGATCAAAAAACGAGCTTGTCGTTTAAAAACGAATTCCCTTATGTTTCCGTAATAAAAAAACAGATACTTCAAATTTGGCAGTCATCTTAAGCTTGCCAAGACCCATCATGAAATCACACCCAAAGCAAAAAGTGGGGTTGGTTTTTGGCTAGGGGAGTTCCCCAAAATTTTAGGGTTCCCTATAATAATTTTGCAACGGCCGGCGCTAGCGACTAAAAATTTGGCGCGCAGCTGGGGTTTGCCAAGGCCTGTCATAAAATCACACGCAGAATAAAGTTTGAATGTGGGCCTGTGCAGGAAAGCTCCCCAAAATTTGCGGTCCTCTTTCAATATTTACAAAATGGCTGAAGCTAGCGACTTCTAATTTGGTAGACAGCTTGGGTTTGCCAAGCCCCATCAGAAAATCACACCCACAGGAAAAAGTGGGCTAGGCCTTGAACTAGGGGAGCTCCCCAAAATTTTGTGGTACCATTTCAATACCTACACAATGGCTAAAGCTAGGGACTTCAAATTAGGTGCACAGTGGGTTTGCGAAGGCGCACAATAAAACCACATCCAGAGAAAAAGAGGGCGTGGCCCTGGGTTAGCGAAGCTCCCATATATTTGGGGTTCCCCTGTAATATTTCTGCAACGGCCGCGCTGTCCTCTTTGCGTTAGCGGATCTTGTTGTAAAAATCCGTAACAATGCGGGTCTTAGATTCCCTGAAATACGGGAGTAGCGCACATTGCACTAGTTTCGAAAACTCATGGAATTGATTTAAAAGGACATTCCACTCAAAATTAGCCCTAGATTTTTAGCTGGCCTAAAAGTATGTATTTTCGGAAAATTTTACAATAAAAACGATCTCGATTGATGCCGTCGTTAATTAGATTATAAAAACAAAGCTGAAACCAGTTCCTCTTGTAAAAGCCACAGCTTTTAAACAGCAAAAATAGAAACATCCGCAAATTTTAAACACAGAAGCTAGCAATCACATTTATGCCAGTCAGTGCCCAGTCACAAATGTAAAAGCTAGTTTCTGTTTATATAATATTTGCTGTTTTATTAAAGAAATTGCTACTTCGACAGGAACATGTCATTTAAACTCAGTATTTATGTACTAAAAATACTGTTCACCCATTTATAACTTTCTATCAAATTTTAGTGACTTTTATTACGTGTTTTTTATCGATTGAACTTTATGAACATTGTTTCAAATTGACCAAATTATCGATTTTCAATATGGCGGCCGTCCACCAACTTGAATTTTTAAAATATGCAAATTTTCACGTTCCTCACGGTTTAGGGCCACAATCTGCATGTTCCTGCAAAATTTGGTCGCGATCGGTCGAACGGTTGCGGAGTTATGTTATTGCAAATTATCGATTTTCAATATGGCGGCCGTCCGCCATGTTGGTTTCGTTGTACACATGCGCCGGAACACCCACGAAGTGCTCTATATGGTGTTTATCACTGTGCAAAACTTAGTTGGACTCGGTTACAGCAGTTTTCATCAGTGCAATGTACCCACACGTGCCTTCGACCTGTGCGCCAGCTGGCGAATATGCAATTCCGGATATGATATATACAGAACGACGCTGAATTACCACAAGTCTTTTGTCTGGGCACATTATCAATCTCAGTTTACTGTAGCGTATCATACCCCAGAACTGTGCATCTGTTTCTGAAACTGCTGGGTATCTTTCTGTTTCATCATTCATGTTTATATCAGGCTGATATTAGACCTATGCTATTGACTCCATTTCTACCTCCTGATGTCTAAGGTGTATTTTTGTGTTTTATGTTTAATGTCTTTTATATTTGTACTTCGTGTACGATTTATAATAAACTAGAAATACGTTCTGTGGAACATGGTATCTGCCCCATAGCCGAGTTCACAGGTCCATTGCTAAGCTGTGCAGCAATTTTGGCGATTCGGCCATAACTAAGGTCCAAATTGCACATTTTTCATTGCGCATGCGCAAAACGGTCTTATTTCTACTTTCTGTCAAAATCTGACGTCACCATCGTGTTCGCCGACCCCGATTTCCTATACAATGCAGGAATTTCGGCGATTTGGCCATAAATACGGGCCAAATTGCATATTTTTCATTGCGCATGCGCGAGACGTTTATAATTCTACTTCCGGTCAAAAATCTGACGTCACCATCGTGTTCCCCGACCCCGATTTCCTATAACACGCGGGAATTTTGGCGATACGTGAACATTTAAGGCAGACATTGCGTTTTTCATATTTGCATTGATTTTCAGGACCTCCGGACCAAAAATGGCAATTTTTTGGGGTAAAATAGGGGAAGGGGTGGGGCGATATTGATCCCCAACGAACTCGTTCTTACTTTTGGTGGTTTACACCTCTGTGTCAAATTTGGTGAAAATCGACAAAGAAATGCGACCGTGAGAGTGATGACACACGGACAGACACACAGACAGACAGACGCAAACTGATTTTATTATCTGTTCCATAGCTATATGCTATAGCTATGGGGCAGATAATAATAATGGTATAGCTTGAAATAAAGGAAATCACAAGAAATGCCCACAGATTGACAGTGCTTACGTTTAGCTGTCGTGCTCTCCGTCGTCTTATCTGTCAACAGTGCACCAGTAAAATCACTTCAATATACACCAAAAGTATATCATTTATCATATACCCTAACCTTGTGAAATAAAGGTTGTATTCGGAGCGGTCGATAGGACATGTTTTATTACCGGCAGCAGAGCCGGTGGCGATATTTGGATTTTTCGCTACATAGCGGCGACTCGTTGTCATACGCTGTGCCAAATTTCCCGTAATAGGTCCATATTTGGGGGTTTATATAACCCCGAAAAAACTAAAAATTTCGAAATTTGCTAACGTTGTCGTCCCAGTGCGGTTTTTAGTATAAATGCCTCATTTCAAAACAGAAACGAGTCTAATTTGTCGGTCGTCCGCCATCTTGAATTTGTTGTACGCAAGCGCGGGACCACCCACGAAGTGCTCTAGATAATGTTTATCACTGTGCAAAACTTGGTTGGAATCGGTTGAGTAGTTTTGATAATATCGAAGTTTAATAGGTTTTGTACTTTGGCTGGAAATTGTCTATTCACTCCTCTTTTGGTGCGGTTTTTTGGGGGTTTGACTCCCAAAATGGGGAGGAACATTAATGGGACCCCCAAAAGGCACATCATTGCGCGGAACGACGCCATTTGACGTATTAAGCGTCAAAATCGGTGCATCGGTTCGGGTGGGGCACGATCCCAAGTATAAAGTAAAAAAAGGTCGCTTAAGAAACCAAAACATGTGACATGTCACGTGTTTGCCGAAACCACCCACGCTGTAGCAGGGACTCCTAATTTTGCATGGGCGGTCCTACCCCGACATGGTTATATATTCTAGGTTTCATCGAAAATAGCATAGATTCTACATCTGTGATCGTTCAGCATTGACCAAAATATCTACCATACTAATGTGTGGTAATCTAAATAATTACGATACATATCATTAGAAACGTTTAATTTGATTTTATTAACCAATTTTATTGCAGCTATCCCATAATCCTCGTAACTATGGACGTCACTGTCACTACCAAGGCGAGCTTGTCGTCGGTTACGTGATATAACCACTGGCTCCGAATTCCCAGATTAATGCCACGACGCTCGTCAAATTCCCCAGCTCACCGTGAAAATGTGTCCCCTGTACTCTTAATTCTAATTTTACAAACGTGCAATTTGTGAGAGATAAGTCACAATAATATATACTTTTAGGCCAGCTAAAATAATCCTGGGGATAATTTTCTGCGGGGTGTCCTTTTAAACAAAACATATATTGCTAGGAGAGAAAAGATAACAGTGTCAAAAGCAGAATTTACACATGACAAGCAGCCACATGATCATGCACAATTAATGGGAAAATTTTTATAAATCCGTCACAATGCAGGTCTTAGATTCAGTGACATACAGGCGTAGCGCACATTGCACTGTTTCCGATTACATTTCTCTTGTTCGGAGTTTGTATATGTCATCGCTTCGCGTTCTTCGCCGAACGTTTTTTTTAGTCCAACGTCGAATACTTTTGTCGGTTTGTGGTAAAATGGCGTCGTCCTCAAACTCTTCCGAATTGTTTGGCTATGGGGGCGGGAAATAAAAAAAATCTTGCTGTTCTTCTACAGGGGATTCTTCCGAGGATTCTTCCTACTGTTCCCCTGGTTCGCGTTCCTCCCTCTCCTGGCTAGTTAGTCATGGGGTTGAGGGTTGCGCTATGGGTAGGGTGCTATCGAGACCCTCGGTGTTATGGTTTGTTCTTTTTTATGGCGCCAAGGTGATAAGTTTTCTCTGGCTTCGTCGACCGATGTTTGCGATCTAACTCAACTACTTCAGTATGCGGTACCGAACAAGATTCACTAGGTAGATCGCTGGAAGTTTTTGAGGCTTTAACATCATAATTTCTACAGTGGGTTTAAAGCAAGAACGCAATAAGTCACAAAAATTGTCGAAATTTAGTTATTGATTGCATGATGTTAAGAACTTCATAGCCTACCACAGAAAAATTCCATATGTCGAAATTTGCAGTTTTTAC
>Ga0209365_1000229_pt1 | contig 10346 bp, 11 predicted proteins | sample WorMetimpBELIZE2_FD_187389 | JGI IMG/M metagenome (GOLD analysis project Ga0209365, IMG submission 187389) | Marine gutless worms symbiont microbial communities from Max Planck institute for Marine Microbiology, Germany - Olavius imperfectus... | ecosystem: Host-associated > Annelida > Digestive...
AATTGCAGTATTTTTTTCGATATTTTGTCCTTATTTTATCATACTTCTTGTGTTCTTTTGCCCGTTTTAACGTAAATTTGAAGACAAACAATTTAGTAGTAAATTTGATTAGTTGAATGTCATTTTACAACGTGTATACCTCGTTACGTGTGTTTAAAAGCTGCTAGTGAATGCATAATAATACTACTACTATAATAGTAGTAATAATAAGAATAATAGTGAATTTGCTGACGGGTCCCTAATTAACAGCAGAAGCAGTGATGATGATCGATCGGTCTCACTTCGCCGGCGATAGTGAAATATATGTGTCAGTAGGTCGCCAGAGCGATGCATAGTGACTGTTAATATTTGTTTTTTTCGCGCCTTAGAAGTATTCTTATTTACTTACTTAATACAGATATCTACGATATTAATGTTAATATGATATCGCCGATATTTTCTGGTAAAAATCGATATCGGCAAAGTCGATAACGACCCACCTCTACCTGGAATCCTGGCGCGCACGCAACCCGCAGCTCTGAACGTACTTCCGTGATATTTTTGGTTGTTCTTGTTCGAGATAATCATAATGGTCATGGATTTTTGGGACGTTTTAGTGTTTTTGTTGCTTGTATTGGCAATTACTGCAATTGGTGCTTTTTATTTATACAAGGTTGCTTTTATTAATGTTGACATTTTGTTTTTGATTAATTAACACCACGATGGTGTATCTCACCTGGTGCGGCTGCACCCTTGTGTCTGTGGATGTCATCGCTGTCCAGTCTAACATTTCTGTTCAGCAGCCAGTGGATTCATCTATAGGGGCACCTCTGTTCAGTGAACACAACACTAACCCTAACCTATATGTGTTAGTGACTGGGCTGAAAAAGAAATGCTACAAACAAAGACTCACGGAGTTGAAACTGCCAACGTTGAAATACAGAAGAATAAGAGGAGATATGATAGAAGTGCGTAAATTGCTGACAAATACGTAAGATGATAATACTGTTTAGCTAGATACAAATTCTGATACAAGAACCATCTAGAACACACCAAGAAATCAGTTGTAAGGAGATGCCGATATGATGTTCGAAAGCATTCATTTAGTATCAGAATAACCAATATATGGAACAGTCTTCCAGATGAGATTATAACAGCTCCAACAGTAAACACTTTTAAGAACAGGTTAGACAGATTTCGGGCAGAACAGGAAGTTTTCTACAATTATAAAGTCAACGTCACCGGGAATAAAGATATTAATTTATAACCTTAAATATGATCATGTATGTAAATAATTATGATGTGGGTATAGAGACTTTGCCTACACCCACAATCACGCTACTACTACTACTACTACTACTACTACTATTAGCACGTAATGCGGCTTGCATTTCAGGCTACCCTGCGGTCCCTGCCCTAACCTATGATGCGGGGCGACACTATACTTGTGCACCATTTCGCAGCATCATAATTCAGAACGACTATTTTTGTATGTTGTCTAGGTATCTGACCATTCATTTGGTCATCTGTTTATGCGTTTATCACCAACTGTGTGGTCATATCATCAGTCATATCAGTGCGTTAATGGCACAACAGAACGATATATCATCAACGTCAACATGTTCGGCCTGTTTAAGATTTTTAGCCAAGAAAGTAAACATGTCGACATTCGATGTCACGTGTCATTCTGTTGCGCCATACAGAAACAATCCCACCAGAATCAGATATACTGAAGTCCTGATCTGTCAGGTTTCTGAAGGCACATTGGTTGCTGCAATGCACAGATATTTCTATGTACAGATTGAAAGTACCGGTAATAGAAATGTTTTGGCATTTTTTCCACCAAAGAAGCGTGCATCCGTTGTGATGTGGTGCAACTGCAATATGCAGCTGTTGACTGGAACTTGTAAAGTATTGTGCTGTAATACGTCGGCAGTAATACCGCAGTAGTTGCATCATGTAAAAGTATCGTGACCTTGACGGTACTGGTACCATGATAATAAAGTACCGCGGTACTACGGCAGTACCGTTGTACCACCCAGTACTATTAAGAAGTATTCTACTAATCGGCAGTTGTATACTTTTGCCCCACACTGCACATTAGACGCCATGCAAAAGTACTCTGATAACACAATATAAGTGGATTAAAATAGCTGTAACTGGCACTAACCCCAACCCTAACCTCAACTCTCATCCTTTACTAGAACCTAATCTAGTAAGTCATTTGTTCACATCAGAGGTGTGATGTAGGATGAAAGTATGCAAGTGCCTAATAATTAACTGCTGTAAAAAACACTTAGCTCTAATCGAAAACCTTAACATGCCTTTGTTAGACAATAATTAACCTCTGTAAAAAACACTAATCTTTTATTAAAAACTGCTCTAGTGAGTCATTTGCGTATTACTGTCTTACACAGAGATGCCACAGTCAAAGGATGGGAAAAATTACAATATCAGAACATGCTGTATATCTGCACGTGCATGATGCGTCACAACCCTTCACTTAATAAGCTGCACTTCCGCTGTTTCAATGATATAGCCTACTTTTCAATGGGTGATTTGGATATGATGTCAACTGGTTTTGTAGTTAGATAAGAATACACTAGTCCCGTTTGGTTACTGGTCGACTTGTCAGTGGTCAAAGTCACTGTGGTATGTCATTAGAAGGAGCATTGGCTAACAAAGGCATTTTAAGGTTTTTGAAAGATCTTCACCCATGTAGTACACACTGCAGTTCGCAGTGCCAACATACTGTCATCATTCCATTTACGTTATCCAACTACGTCCATTTACATGCTTATTATCGCCACCTATTAAGCATAGCTCGACATACTTGCTTCACAAATATGTGTACTCAACTTTGGAGTTTTTTTATACTTACGAAGGTTTCAGTTATTGACAGTAACATCATTTGATGTCATTTGCTTACTACCATTGAACAGGGATAGATTGCTGTTTAAGTATATGACTGTGTAATGTATTGAATTGAATTGCAGGTGGTGCAGCAACCAACCACTATTCCTGGACCTCCAGTTGACAATTACAAGTATGTAGTACATTTTGTGTGTATGGAGGAAATGCTTGGAATGTATAATTTGCTGAATTCCAAATGACGGGCCTCTGATGCAGTGCAGCAGAACAAGCACATTGAGTAAAGCAATGTGACATCTCTGTGCTGCCTCAGATCACCAGTGAAAACAGGCAGCTCATTGCCACATGACATGCTGGTATGATGAGTGCTGTCCTGTTTATAAATGACTCTGGGACTATAGCCTAAGCCCAGTGGTTCAGGGGTTTGGAATAGAGACTGAAACTGATGATGTTTTCCTGTTGGAACATTATTTTTAACGCACCTGTAATAAATACTGTTAAAAGTTCAGTATATTATTGAGACCCGTGCACCACTAGCTATTAGTGGTGCACAGTTTGTATACTTATATATAAAAAATATATCACGGATTCAGTTGCTTTAGTTTACTTTCTAATTGTGCACCAATTTCCATGTCATAACCAAGATTGTGTGTTGTAATTTATACCAATGTCAGAGAGCGTCCTAGGCCAGGAACTAAACATCAATGTACGACATATTACACAAGTTTTAATGCCTGACCATAATGAAGCTAAAAGGCATGACCTCGAGTGTCATTTGGTGACGTGGAGAAATAAGCAAGTTGTAGGCAGACAAGCAATATTTTGCTGTTATTGTTGATATGGGCAGGCCAGATATAGCTGTGGTCCACAAGAGGTAAAAAGTTGTAAACCTGCTGCCTACTCAGTCTGGTAGTTCCCCACTGTCAATGAGTTAGTGGAGGTAAACGTATTGTCGAATATGAGGTCTGCTGACGTGTATGGTTGGTACTGTAAAAGTGATTAGTTCAGCGATTGAAATTGACAGGGCATGGCCTGTTCCACATGCAGCGACGCTGTTGACCGCACATTGACACCTGTCGATTGCTTGTCAGTTTTCTACACTGTGGAACTGCCTTCGTTGAAATAGCCATGTTTGTTCCTTCTCAATTTCAGACTAGATTTAAAACAGATTTTAGTCTAGAAAATCAACTTTGAGGAACGTGATACATTGAAATAGCCATGTTCATTTCTTGTCAGTTTTATACTGGATTTCAAACAGGATTTCAGTCATTGAAGTCGACAGTGTGGAACTCCCGCATTACCAACAGAAAGTGGTTGAGAATTTGCTAACATGAATTCCGTTGAATTAGTATATAGTATATGTATGTTGGTTGGTATTAGTGCATTCATCCAGGCCAACTTAGCCTGGCCATTCCTCCACGTGTAAGAGCAATAAGCCTTGGCGATGATCATTGCCACAACAAGGGAAGAAATGGTGAGTTTTGTGAACCAGGAGTGTTGGCATACTGGCCTAATCGATTAAAGGCACTGGCTGGTTACTGAGCCAATCACCTGACCGATTGGTAAATGACAGTTGACTAAGTGAACTGTATTATTAACTGTGAGACTAACTAGCCATTGGTGTTGTTGACAGCATATTGAGTGACATGTGGTCCTTACTGTTGTAGAGATGGCAACATACCAGAAATCATTGCATCTGGCAGTCTGCATGAGTTCCTGTGTAAAGCTCATAAGCAGTATGGACCAATCATATCGTTTTGGCTGGGTCCAAGAATGTATATTAGTCTCGGTTCTGCTGAAATGTTTGAGAAGCACTCAAACATCTTTGATCGTGACTGTAAGTTAGCCAGAGTAGTTGTACTATCTTTATGATATACCGTGATAAAGCAGGTACTAGTTTATTTCATGTAAGGTTTTTGTTACGAAGTGAAACGGAAACAGAGTCTACTCTTTAATAAATGTCTTTTGTTTTCCTTCCTTTCGTTAGAAATAACAGGACATGAAAGTCATGCACACAGACTAAACGAGAACTATAAAAACTTTATATCACAGTCTCTATATATACATGGTTTCATCAAAGAAACAGTTAATCATTGCTTTTGGGTCGGTTAGTCATCCATAACACCAGTTGTCTGATAGACGTTTCACTGATTATAACGTCATGGAATCGTCACTGTCACAGGTGTGACAGTAGATGTGTGTGTTCATAGGTGACCTGTTCGCAATACACCTGAAACTGATAGGAGAAGGTTCAATCCAAGTGGCTAATGGAGCTGAGGGACGTCGTCGACATGCAATGTACTCCACGTGTTTCACTCCGACTGCCATCAAACACTACTACAACATATATAACCAGGTTACATGATGTTCTCACAATTATACTTACTTGATACTTGATGATGTCGAGCAGATGCTTTTATATGCCCCACTCGGCACAATCATCAGGAGGTTCTTGAAGTTGTTCACTGAACTTGCAGAAACCACTGTTCCAATATTCACAACACGTTGACTGAAGAAACATGACTGGGTGTTTATAGGCTCCTCTGGACTGTCAGCTTGAACTGGTAATTGCGGAGGTTGTAAGTGCTTTCACTGCATTCAAAGAAGTTTTCTATTTTCACTTTCTTTCTTCCTGTGACAATTTCGAAAGTTTTAATCAAGTCTTCCCTGATTCGTCGCTTTTCCAATGTTGTCAGTCCCAACTCGTTTAGACAGTCTGTATATTCTAGTTCCTTCAGTCCTACTACCAGCTTTATAGCTCTCCTGTGCTTGTTACAAACAGTTGATGTCTTTCCTGAGACTAGGAGACCATGCTTGTATGCTGTACTCCAAAACTGTCCTTACATAGGATTTATACAGAACCAAAAAGGTTGCTTTGTCCAATCTGCTCAAGTGCCTCTTTATTGTTCGGAGAACATTCATAGCCTTCCACGCAGATTTTTTACACTGCCTCCTGCCTTTAGGTCATTTGTCAGAATTACACCAAGATCTTTCTCTTCATGCACTTCTGCCAGTCTACACAATGTTCAATCTGCTCTTGAAATGGAGTACGACGTTGCCAGTCTATGTCCCACATGCATGACGTTACATTTCTCTATATTGAAACCCAGTAACCATTTGTTGTTCCACTCTCTTAATCTATCCAAATCTTCTTGCATCACTTGACTGTCTGATTCACGCCGTATTGTATTCCACGGTTTTAATGTTTGCTTTTATCTATCCTGGCAGATTATTTACATATATTAGAAACAGTAAAGGTCCCAAGACCAAGCCTCGGGGCACTCCACTTATCACGTCAACCCAATTTGAACAGCTGCCTCTAACGGTGACCCTCATTTGCCTGTCTTCCGAAAAATGCCATTGTCCATTGCAGTGTGGAGTCATCGATACCAAACATAGATAATTTCTGTAGCAATCTTCTATGTGGTACTGTGTCGAAGGCTTTTTTGTTGTCCAAATAGATGAAATCAACACTGTATCCGGAGTCAAGAACTCATGTCCGTGCTTCAAGAACCTCTAGTAAGTTTGTCAGGCACTTACAAACTCGTGCTGATGCTCTGTTATCTTTCTATATAAGACAGTACACCTTGATGATTGACTCCGTTACCTTACATGGCACAGAAGTGAGTGACACAGGCCTGTAGTTATTAGCATCAGTCTACCTTTCTTAAAGATGGGTACAATATTTGCTTTTTTCAGTCTGCTGGTAAAGCTCATTGTGAATATTCTTGACAATGGGTTGGTAACAACTTCCTCCGTATTCTGCAGTACCATAGGGTGTATTTTGTCCAGTCCTGATGATGTGTCTTGTTTCAGTCTCTTCAATTTGACGACGTCAAACTGGATACTTGGATACTTATTGTTACTAAGTAACATTTGCTTGTCCGTTTCTCTAGTAAAAACTTCTTGAAACTGTTTACACAGCAGTTTGGCAGACTTACTGTCAGATTTGTCGATGAACCATCTTCTTTAAGTAAACTGGACGTAGTTGTTTTTACAGTCTGCTTGCTACTCACATATCCGTACAACCTCTTCGGATTGGCTTTAAAGGATTTCACCAGCTGTAGTTGACATTTCTCTTTGTTGTTCTGAATAGCAGTTGTTACTTTGTTTCTTAATCTTTTATACACTGTATAGTTTTGCATACTGCACACTCTTTCATACTTATGCCAGCCTTCGTTACATTTTTTCATTAGCTTTATTGTTGCTTTGGTCATCCAGTTACTTTTCTTTGATTTCTGTTTAGCTGTACATCTGCTGGGTATGTGGGTCAAACATGCTGCAAGTAATCTGTCTTTGAAACTGAACCACATTTCATCAACGTTTTTCCCAGAGAACAGACTCCCAATCCACCGACACAAGGTCCTCATTAATGGTCCGATAGTCTCCGTTCCCAAAGTTAAGTTTAAATGTCCCCGGCATTTCTTGACTTTATCGTATACTCAACTGGATAAATCAGCTCTCCCTAGATTTTTTGAATAACATGAAATTTTCTAACTTATGGAAAATGCTTTAGTTGTCGTTTTGAACTGCTAACAGGTAGAACTCAATGGAGAGATGTGGAGTGAAAAGAATTTATGAGAATTTCCAAATAACTGGCAGTGTTTGCAAACCACTGTTATGATGTTGCTTCGAAGAATTTACGAGACGTTATCTGAGTTATGTAAACTAGGCATGCGTGATTATCATTAGTAACTGACCAGCAGCTGGCGATCTGAGCATGCTCAACGATGACTGAGCATGCATAGATCATCAGCTGCTGGTCAGTTACTAATGATAACCATGTGTTCCTGGTTCCATGTGTTCTTTGAGACTGAGGCTAGTATATGACTTCATGGCAAGTATCCATAGGGCGCCACGGGTGCCATGACTATTCAAGAAATTCTAGATGTGAGCTATTTTTGCTGACCTTATAGTCAGAGCGATGCTGTTATGTTGTATGGTGTAGGAAGCGGAGAAGGTGGTCAATGCATGGCTGAAAACTCCTCAGGGCGAGTTAATTCCACTCATGAAACACATGTTTGAGTATGCCATCTGCAACATTCTGTTTGCTGTTTATGACTTCAGCATTGATGACCATCAGCGTGTCACCAGCTTACATGAGAGCTATAATGTTGTCAGTGTCTTACTTATGTTGTTATACCAGTCTTCCATTGCAGACATGTCTGTTACATTATTGAACTTGTTTCAGGAATAATTTGACTTTACAGCACATTAAATCGATTGTTAATGCAGTTAACTTAAGCAGCATTTTGTTCAAACAATGGTACTTTTTGAGTAGTTTGTTATTTCGACACTGGATTGGGGCTCACACAGTGTTTTACCATGTTTTACATATCGCCTTGAACTATTAACAAGAAAAAGCTGAAAGTGCTGAGAGAAAATAGTCATGCTTATCTTGTAACTGGTTGTGTTTTGTCATTGTATGTGTTTTTACGACTGATGAACTCTGCACTATCGTCATCTGAGTTGAACATTTTTACAGTGTGGCCGCATTGCTTGCAGTGCAAAGCACTGTATTAGGCAGGGCAATTCTGTCTGTCCGTCGTTCCGTCTGTCTGTCACACGCTACGCCCCCTTCCACATAACATTTGCGCTCAAAGTGACCCACCCCCTCTCAAAAGTGCAGACTTCGACCAATATCTGCTTATAACGTCTCAGCCATATGAGCTAGCGAAAAAAATACAAGAAAGTCGACTACGCACTTTCCAACGAGCTATAGATGAAGTGCGTACGTTACCCCTAACCCCCAAAGGGTGGCTCAAAAGCGAATTTGTCGTTTAAAAGAAAATTCCCTTATATGTCCATAACAGATGAAGCCATCGACTTCAAATTTGGCATGAAGCTGGGGTTTGCCAAGGCCCATCATCAAATCCCACCAGAAGAAAAAGTGGATGTGGCCCTGGGCTAGGGGAGCTCCCCAAAATTTGCGGGTACCCCTTTAATATTTCTGCAATGGCTAGGGCTAGCAACTTCAAATTTTACTCGCAGTTGGGGTTTGCCAAGGCCCATCGTAAAATCACACCCAGAGAAAGTAGGCGTGGCCGTTGGCTAAGGGAGCTCCCCAAAATATAGGGGTTTCCTTTCAATATTTACGCCATGTCTGAAGCTAGTGATTTCAAAATTGGCACACGGCTATGGTTTGTTAAGGAGCATCATAAAATCTCACAGTGAAGAAAAAGTAGACGTGGCCCTGGGCTAGGGGAGTTCCCAAAATTCGGGGTTTCGTTTAATTTTCAGCAATGGCTGGGGCTAGCAACATCAAATTTTGCACGCAGCTGGGGTTTTCCAAGGCCCATCATAAAATCACACCAGCAAAAAAGTGGGCGTGGCCCAAGGCTAGGGGAGCTCCCCATAATTTTGGGGTTTCCTTTAATATTTCCGGAACGGCTGAAGCTAGTGACTTCAGAGTTGGCGTGCCACTGGGGTTTCTCAAGGCCCATCATAAAATCACACACAGAAGAAAAAATGGGCGTGGCCTTGGGCTAGGAAGCTCCCAAATATTTGGGGTTCTCCTTTAATATTTCTGCAACGGCCACGCTGTCCTCTTAGCATTAGCGGAGATTCGTGTTTATGTTTACACTGCTTTATGTAGTGATAGTGTAACTGATCAATATAACATTACAACTGTACCACAGCTGTCTGCTGTGCTAAGATGCTAATAACACGATACATGGCAGTTTAATTACTGGGTTAAATGCAGCTGCATGATGTTTACATTTGTTGTGTAGTGTTTCGCAGAGATTGATCGACAGTTTAAGGGTGATGTTGCTGATCCAGGAACAGATCGCAACAAACTTTTCCTTCAGCGTACGTCACATCTTCTGATTGTCTTAGTCAGCTCTCAAGTCAAAGATCTGTTGATGTTGTTAGTGTAATGAATAGTTGTGAGTGTGCATGTTACGTGGCGCTGTGGCATAAATGCTTAATACCGCACTACCACATGTACAGGGTGGTCCAAAATATCCTGGCCTACTTTTAAGCACTATAACTTCCTTAATTTTTAAAGTACAAAGACACTAAGAACATCACCGTGAAGCAAATTTACTTGAGAATTCAAAAACTATAAACTCGTTTGTAATTGTGAAATGCGTAATGAGACAAAAGCAGACAAACAGATCGTCATAGCACCAGCATATAATACTTCATGTAGTCATTTGAAATGATGTTTTCACGCACGACAGAAGGCCCACTTAGCCCAAACGATGTTAAAGGTGTCCCTTTTTAGCTCGCATAAGCAGTGAAATTTTGATCAGCCACTGGTCGATCGCTTTGTCTATTAAGTCCTGTCTGATCTGTTCCCAGCAGCTCGTTAGCACTTCTTTCAGATGATCCAAGTCGCAAATCCTAGTGCTCTCCGAATCGAATAGTCGATCGGATTTACCTCCGGGCTGTTCAGTGTTCTCTGGATCATTGAGCTCGGGTACGTTCGCGGTTAAGAAGGCAAGCACCTGTCTTCTGCAATTAACGGCGCCATGTTTGATATGAAATTACAT
>Ga0209365_1000230_pt1 | contig 10342 bp, 9 predicted proteins | sample WorMetimpBELIZE2_FD_187389 | JGI IMG/M metagenome (GOLD analysis project Ga0209365, IMG submission 187389) | Marine gutless worms symbiont microbial communities from Max Planck institute for Marine Microbiology, Germany - Olavius imperfectus... | ecosystem: Host-associated > Annelida > Digestive...
GTTTTAGTTCCACTTTATTTTTAACATTTTGCCTCTGTATTTTATTGACCAGTACGGCTTACTGCTAGTCTGGTAATAGTTCATTATAAACTAGCCTAACTGTTTTTTGGCACTGAAGGTAAATGGCAAAAAAGTAAAAGTTAAGACGGTCATAAAAACCACATACCAAGAAAAGCTCATTAATAAGATAAGAAATATGAAAACTTACTGCAGACTTCTTGCCTTGCTGAAGATACATTTTTGCATTTAATCGGCATCTGCAAACAATGGTTGACACAGTATATTAACTTATTGTTCAAATTTCACATTGCATTTGCCTGTCCTGACAGCTAAACGTTGTGCATACTGCGCCTGAGCATGGACACCTGCTAACAGCAGCCAAATGACTGGCGTCAGAATTCAGTGTGTATGCTTTGAGATTAATTTCTCATACAGTCGAAAGGGTTCAATGATGTTCTGTGAAACCCTGTTGACTGTACTAGAAATTAATATCAAAGCATGCAACTGTGCATACGAAATTCTTACACCGACTTACATGTTATCAAAGCCCAGAATTGCTGGAAAATAATTACTTGAGATGCACTCAAAAGTTGACGAACAGCCAAAAATGAACGAAAAATTAAGGCAATACCAATGAGCAAGAGAAATCTAAAAACACTGTGGGAGGTCGAGAAGTCTGAGGACAACATCTGCAGGTGAGGGCCTGCAGTGATAAAACAAGGTGAACTGCGCCCACAGGCAGTTGGCCACGTAGGCAGTGACATGACCTAATGCAAGCCACTGGCTCTATGGTCAACACTCGAACAGTTTCAAGAAAATATGGCCAACTGTTGATTAATTTGTAGGAAATGGCTGTTTAGCAGTAGTAAGATGATACAGGGTGACCACCCTACAGACACTGTGAAATTCACTGACATTTCCCTGATGATTCGCAGCACTCCTGACCATGTTAAGAGGTAATCATATCATGCCGATACTAACTGGATGCTACAAAATACCCGCACAGACGCAAATATGCAACTAACAATTTTGGCCACTTTTCCATGACAAGATTTTTCCCTCACACTTTGCTCCCTGACTGTTAGTATAATCCCTGACATTCTCCGACAGCTGTCAAAATCCCTGACATTTCCAGGTTTTCCAGACAAATGGTCACCCTGATGATAAGCCTGTGTCCTGCTGACAGAGACAGCCAGTAGTACTGTACAACTCTACAGCCAACATACCAGGTCAGATGCTGACTAGGTCCACGGGAAATTACACCTGATGCAACAAAGTTATTACCAAATAATTGTGTGTAAGCACGGCACAGTCTAAAGACTTTGACTCTAGCCTTTTGATTAACAATAGCACCATAAGTTTGAAGTGTCACTGCAAATACTGCCGGTAAATCTGAAATTTAGAGATTTACATACACAGATCAGACATCACAATGAGTGCGCAGAGTTTGATGTCCCACTCTGTCATTTTGGAGACGAGTCGTTCCAGGCAATTGATTGCACTGGTAATTATGAGGTGAAAGCACAAGGTACTATACAATGTGCATGGGTGTACTCACTTACGACAACGCAGACAATCCCTCAGACAACTGAAATTGTTAAAATAACTGTTAAAATTAAAACAATCAACATATATCGGACCCTCGTGATAACATAGTGTTTTGGTGCCATTGCCCAATCAGTGCTATAATATGATCTGCATTATACTGAAATGACACATTTAGGTGCCCTTCAAACAGTCTTCATTGCAGCACTAATGCGATGGCAGTGGCCACATGTACACAGAAAGTGTCAATACAAATGGTTTGTGACATTTAAAGAACGAACTGACTCTGTATGCACATCAGATTTGTTGGTGATTTGGCTGAGTGCTGAGTGGTAAGTGCAACCTGATATCCAGGCATCATTTGTTGCCAACCCACGGCTGTGGCAGTCGGTTGTCGCCAATGGTAGGCGGGAGGGGACAGGTGCAGCAGTGTGGTTGCCGTCGTTAATTACAGTATGGAAACAGCGTTGCAAAGTTAGGTTAATCTGGTTTATTAAGCAAGAGACAACAGCATAGCAGGTTGTGGTTACTTCAAAGTTAGTCAGCTGAAATATCGAGAAGTGTTATAACAAAGCTCCTGTGTAGTCTTTCAAAATAAGTCCCATCTTTTGGACCACACTGGTTTACATATAATGGCAGACTAAAGCTTTTCAGTTCAAAGACATTTAACTACCTACAAATAACTTAACATACTGTTCAATTTCCTCTGTTACACTCTTTATTGATTCTTCCAACTTGGCTTCTGCAGCTTTCAGCCTGCAACACGCACTGCAAAGTGATAACATAGGAATAATGTAAACACACCACAGCACAATGTAATTCATACATTAATATACAGATAATATACAGTAGTAAACATGTGGTACACAGAATCAGAGGCACTGAAATTATAATGCATGATGAATACATGACTCACTTTACTGTAAAAATCACATTATTGATAGTCATACATAAATCATACTTTACTGGTGCAGTACTGTCTAATTACTGCTGAGAGCAGTTTTTAGTGTTGAGACTGGTTTTATTTAGTAATTTTAATTGGTCACACCAGTAGCCGAAAATATAGACTAATGCAGTTGTTAATAAATCTCTAGGTTACTAAAATTTTAGCGTTTTATATTTGGCTTTTACATACTGATTCTTGGTGTCAATTTATATCACCACCCTTTATGGGCAGTCATTTTAATTTTTTTTATTCTTGGCTTTTTTATCAACTCTATAGTTTTCCTTAGAGATACTGGATTCATTTGTTAGATTGGTTATGGACTTTTCTGGCGAGTGCACAAAATCGATCAATATATCCTCACATGCTTCATCGGCATACCAAATTGTAGCCTCATGCCTACTACAGGGCCTGAGATATGAATAAAAATTCTTGTTGCTATGCAAAATTAGCATCAATTTGGCATGCCTGGCAGCCACAAGTCATCCATTAAAATCAGAAATATAAAAAAGCACAACTCGTTATAATTTTCTATTTATCTAATGTATAATGTCACGAAACTGCACAAGCATGAAAGTTACAGTCACTCGTCACTGCGTACACTATTTGAATCTAGGCAGAAATGCGTGTCTTCAATACAAGTATAAGTCAGACATTTCCATAGTATGTCTGTTCAACAACTTTAAAGTTTAGAAACAGCTCAATCAACGATCAAGGTATGAAAGTCCCATCCTGTGTAAATATTCCAAGTTACAAATGATTGTGTTATTATTAATAAGAAAAAGATTACTTAACTGAAATAAAAAGTAATCACACTGCTTAAAGACACTATCATAAAGAAAATTAAGTACACCGAAAGTGTGAACAAAACAGTGCTGACCGGTAGATTTTTATGTCTGTGTCTGTGAGCGTGTTTGCATTTTCCGACGGACCAGAGACCAACCGCAACACCTTCATCATACAATACTGATAATATAGATCTAACAATTACGAGCTGATGTGAGAGGTAAAGAAAGCATAACCTGTCTGCAGACACAAAAAAATCTGTACTTGCAACCCGGGATGTTAAACGATAATCGAAAAGTAGATTAGGGAATTTTTTTTATCGTTCTCGTTTTCGAAAATGGAGCAATCAATTATTGCGATTATCAACAGGAATGGAAAAAGACAATTTAATTATTATCAACATCATAACTATAAGTGTACGAAATTGCAACAACTGTAGTTAAGACTGAGTTATGACAATGCTTTACATCACATATGTATCTCCGCTTGCATTACACAAAATTTGTATATTATGCAACAGACACTCATTTTACATTTACACGTCACTCAATAAGCCAATGTTATGGCACCATGTACGAGGGTTGTTCAATAAGTAGTGAAAAAACACATAAGAAATGAACTCCTATCAAACACAATTCCTTCGGAGATCAACACACTTTTCCCATCTTTGCTGCAATGATTTTACGCCTTCACAGAAGAAATTTTGATCTTGCTCTTCAATCCGCTTGTTTACGGCCATAATGACGGCTTCATCATCCTCAAAAGCACGCCCACGTAGTGGTTCCTTTAAATATCTGGCCCTTTAGAAATCCAATGGAGCCAGATCTCCAAAATAAGGTGGTTGAGAGAGGAGTTCAAAGCCGCACTTGTGCACAGCCACCATGGAAACAAGGTGTGCGCTGGTGCACTGTCGTTGTGAAGCAGCACCCAATGCGTTAACTTTCCTTGGCACTTTTCTTTGACTGCTTCACGCGGTTTGCGGACTAATCCAGAGTAATATACACCCGTGACATTATTGCCTTGCTTCAAGTAGTCAATCACCAGAACTCCTTTTCTATCCAAAAATACAGACGCCATAACCTTGCGGCTGATGTGGTCTTTCAAAACTTGATCACTAGAGATGACGTTGGGTGTTTCCATTGCATACTTTGTTGTTTCATTTCTGCAACGAAATGGTAAACGCAGGTCTTATCCATTGTCACATATCGTTGAAGAAACTTGACAGGATCTGCCAAGTACAGGTCAAGATTACGACTGGAAGTTTGGATGCGGATATGCATGATTTCAGCAGTCAACATTTTTGGCAACCAGCGTGCACTACTCTGCTGTAACCCAAAACATCAGAAATAATATGATGTGTTGTTTCATATGATAACTTGAGACACTCAGCAACATGTCTTATAGTTCGTCTTCTATCTTTCTGTATCATGTCCTGGACAGATTTAACATTTCTTCAGTACATACATTAGACGGGCGATCACAACGTGCTCATCTTCAGTCGACTGCTAACCATGCTGTAAAGTAGCTGTCCATCTGTAGACTGTTGCTTATGAAGGAGCATCGTTTTCTAATACTTCCTTCTTATCCAAATAAATCTTCTATACTGATTGTCCTTTCATACGTAGATAATTATTTATCACACATTTTTCATCTTACTCCATTTCTATGCGTTATGTTGGCAGACGACAAGAAATTCGTTGCCTAGCAACCAAATTGGATCACACGCTGACCTACTTCTGCGTACAGTCCTTGAAAGAAATATACTTTCTAATGGCAAAAGGATTTTATTAAATGAAAACTCCTTCATTACTTTTTTCACTACTTATTGAATAACCCTCGTTCTCTAAACCTTTGAATAGAACCCCTTGGCTTCTATTAGTACAATTAGGTCAGAACTCTAGCTGCTATTTGGCTTGTATTCAAAGCCTGGCTCAAGTCGACTCAAGGATTTATGGTATGTAGTCACATTGTTACTATTGTTATCATTAACACAGAAACAAATTAACAGTACTTATAACAGTTTTAATTCAAGGTTTTACACCTGAACACTGCCACACTGGTACAAGGACATGATGAAGACTGTACCTTTTCACCATGTACCCCAGTAGCAACTACACAACGCTTTTGTCGGCAGAGTTCTCTGATAGCAACGTCGAAGCTCTGTGTATCAGCACATATATCCTTGCACTCTTCTGCCAACTCATCATAGCCAATTAACTCATCCGTAAGACGACACGTCACTGACTGGCAATGGTGCTGATATATAGCTTCAGCTGCAGGCTAAAGAACAACATCTGCATTTTAATTATAATAATAATATTCATATTATTTACTACTATTAAGCATACTAATGTTAAGGTGATGCTCTGAGTACTATGTAAAATCTCACTGCAGCATTTCATCACGAAATGACAATACAAAACAGAGAAATTAAGACCCCCCATGCCACATTCACATGTTGACTTAGCAACCGTTACCACTTCACATTGGACGACAGTGTTATCACCAATAATATTAATCATGCTGACAACAACAAACAGTAACTAAGCACACCTAACCTCAAACATCAATTAGTCTGTGCCAGAAAAGCATCACTCATATGAAACAATCTGTAGTCAGGAAGTAACACTTTATGCATATATCTTCTACGTACAACAAATGGTCTGTGTACAACTCTGACTCAGAGGAATCCTGTGACTGGATTTCCAAAAAATCTTAAGATTATCCTACGATTTTCCTATGATCTTCTTAAGTTTGTCGTAAATATGTCTTAAGTCAGAGAGAGAGAGAGAGAAGGTTTATTTTCCACAATACAACAAAATATATGTAGGACTAAATGACAACAACAAAACAAAGTGGAGGGTTGCCGGAAAGGCACAAGGCCCATCATAGCCGGCCACCCAAAATTGAAAACATCTAGTTTGGAAAATATCGTTATCCGTTAAGTTGTCTAATTACAGAGCATTACATACTTGCCGATATTTTTTCGAGATAACGTAAATAAATGAAGTTTTAATGTTTGCATCAATGTATTTTGTTTACAATGTTAAGAGTGTTTGTACGATTGTTGTAATGTTGTAAATTTCTCCTAATATCAGCGTATATTGTTCCGTAAATCCTAAGATTGTCTTAAGATTTTTTGAAAATCCGGCCCCTGACTCCTCTTTTATTATTATTATTATTTATTATTAATTATTAAAAATGTACTTATTTAAGTGACACTGTCATGAAAAACGTTGCAGGGGCACTTTACGCCGTCATAGATACAAGGAACTGAAAATGGATGGGTCTACAGAATTTAATAATCACAAAAGTTCAGCTGACACCAAATTGACAGTATTTGTCTCAGATAGAAACGCATCAACGACATTCAGCTCTTATTTGTACTGAAAGAAGAAAACAACAATGACAACAACGTGCTCTAGTAAAAGTCCACTGTATAAGTGTTGTTGTTTATCAATAAATCATCAGCACATGGAAGTATTCCATCAGTACTAAACTTTACCAAAAAATAAACACTTGTTAAAAATTAACGTGCTGTAAGGCATTCAAAGTGTGATCAAACCTCTGAAGTTGCATAGTGATGTGAAAAGGACAATAAAAAATGACAAAGTCCAAAGTTCGAGGTAAAGTTACAGACAGAAGTACCATATTTATATAAACGTAAATTCAATTATAAAATGAGGTGCCGCGTGGTATCACAAATTTTCACAATATTTATACCATGTGCCATAACCATTCCAAAAACTAGCTCAATTTGTTCAGCTGTTTGCATGACAGACCAAGACCATGAAAACAATGATCAACCATGTTCCTAAATCTGTAACAATGTGCAATGGGACTGTTTGCCTATCAAAAATACAAATAACCCTGGTTGAGAAAGGCATAGCATCAAAATGCTTTCTGCTTAATTACATATACTGCTGAAACTACCTATCACAGAATGACTCCAGTCTAGGTAGTTATAGTTCAGCTCTCAAGTATTATATACCTTGACCAAGTCCATGAAAACAAACTGTTCATCTGGTAAACTAGCAACAATCTGTTCCGAAGTTTTTGGCCGACAGAAGCCATCATCATCATCATCTGCACGATCAAACAATTTAGAGTATGCCCACAACATTGGCTGCTTCAGCATCGTGCGGTATGTCCACTGAGCAGGTCGTCGTAGAAATACATCAGTTGACCATGCCATCCAACCACCAGTACTGACTATGTAGTCTGATAATGGCTTTATAGCTCCATTCCTTACACCAACAGACAAAACAACATTTGTGATAAAGACCATGCATTACCTAATATATTGCTTATTTTGCTTTCTAAGTCTCTTCATAGCATTTGCACAGCATTGACAGGAATGTTTTTATGTTCCTGTATGTGTCTATGAGTTGCCTGCAGGACACTTGGCATAATAAAATACGATGACGTCTACAACTTACAAGCTTTATTTTGACCCTTCCCACTGTCATGCTGACTGCTAAGCATGTTGATTTGTCATCGCATGTGAATGCCAACACTAACACTCAGTGTTGGGTTTCACGGCTGTGCAACGTCCCATGATTGCTATCTAAATGTGCAGATGCAACTGCCACATTACACTAAACTACTGTTCATACTGTAAGGAAGCTACTGTTGAAGTTTTGCACTTTATGTTTTCACCAAGTGTTTCAACAGGTTTGTTTTCGCGAAGTTGGAATTCGGCACACAGAGGCCTTCTGAAGAAATCGAAGAAGAAGACACTAAACATTAATGACAGAAACTCAACAAGTAGATCAGTCATGTGATCAAGTAGCTCAGATGAAGCAGAAAAACCTCACTACACATGCTGCCATTACTTTTATCTCAGACGGCAGGTCAAAAAACTCTGTAGCAGACTATATTTGTCACATGCACAGCGTTATTTGCAAAATGGCAAAGTTGCAATTCTGCACTACCCTCTGGGGGACTAAAGGGTAACTTACATGCTTTGTTGGCCCTGTCAGGGTACATAATAAGTTTACTGGGTGGCATAGGCTTAACTGTTACTGTAACTACTCGACTGAAAAGATGAAAATTACAAACTAACATGCAGACTGAATAGTGATTACTCAAACGTATCGCCACTGGCATAAAGTGCATAGTTTGGTAACTGTTTAGTCGTCAAAAGGATGAAATATAATGTGGAAACATGCAAGATAGGCAGATGAAAAAGTGTCAATAATAGAAGCAGCACCAGAGACGTCATCTTGCGCTGGATCTATTTACCCGGTAGTTGTCTGTGGGTGGACCGTACACAGTGAAAAAATTTTTAATATTTTTTCTTTGACTTTGCGATGCTATATCTCAGAAGCCATGCGAGATACAGCATAGGTGACAATTAATCACTAATAGGAAATCGTATATGGGCTTACGATTGCAGCAAAAGTCGCTGACCTTAAATGACCCTTAATGTCAATTCAGTGCTGTGTTGTCAGTGTTATGGGTGTTGAGGTGTAGTGTGTAGGTTTATCTGATTTCACTGTGTGTTCGTGTGTTTTATCGTTTCTATGGGCCTTGCTGCCTGAATTAAACTTGATGATGATGATGACGATAAAGCCCTACGAAAATAACCAATGCGATACCACTTATTAGCCTTGAGTGATACGCGTATTTGTTGTATTACCTTGCAAGATCTTCTAGGACGGTTTTTATGCACGCTGGCAGCCTTCCGTTACGTTTGAAAAGTGCAGGAAGCTCCCGAGCGTTGAATACCAATGATTTACTGGCAGCACACCGTCTACGCACCATGTCAGTCCAAAAATCCATTTTCCGATCCCATGAATGCGGGTTAACATAGCGATTCTGACGAAAGGGAGAGAAGAGAACATCCATAACTTGATCGTCTGACCACTCTCCGGGATACATATCACACTTCTTTGAGTCTGTCATGTTTTAAAAACAAAATTACTAACAATAAACAATAAACCAATCCAGTACACACGAAATATGGATCATACCCAATCATCAGCTACAACGTAACGTAACAAGTAGATTTGTTAAACTAACATCAGCCGAATGTTGCACTTGCACCCGTAACAAAACAAAAATACTTTTTGATTCCCGGTGATTGCATATGCGTTTTGACCGTTTAAAGCCGTTTTTCTGCAGTGGACTTCTCTTGTTATTAAATGTAATTTGTCATTCAGAATGTCAACTTTGAGAACCAGTCTCAGAGAAGTGATATATAGGCTACCTGTGACTCCTGTTATGTATGCTGTGATATACCCGTGCAGACTTGACTGGCAGATCATCCAACCAGTAAGGCATGGGGCTCAGCGAACTAGTCCATGAAAAAGCCCATCCGGTTATCCCTCATAAATACTAATCTATACTTGAATGCGTTGATGCTAGGCTCATCCACCGTTCGCTGGGCCTAGCAAATTTTATCCGTTTATAACTTTATTAGAAAAGAAGTACTTGGTAATATCCCCATTGTACCGTGTCTTAACCAATTTGCACGAATGACCCCTTGTTCCCTTACTATTTACACCTAAAACAAAATGCTCTTGCAGCGAAACAGTACAAACGCACGGACAGAAAGCTTACTCAACGTGTGGCCTTGCCAGTCTTATAACGAAGCATAATCTTAGGCTCTTTATAGTACGTTATCGTCCGTCTTATCATACCAATTACTCTATTCGTCTTATTGAAAGCATACATATCCTACATTGCTATGAACGTTTATGGTCTGAGCTACAACTATTGCCCGTAAATCCTTTTCCGCTTCAACTTTCTGTAGCGCGTTATTCCTCATACTGTGCACAAATCTGGGATTCTTCTGACTTATGTGCATTACCTTGCACTTACATTAAATTGCATCTGCCATTTATCAGCCCAGTCCACTAACTTATCTAAATCAGCCTGCATATGGATGTTATCGTACACATTACTCACTTGCCTAAAATCCTCGTATTATCAGCAAACTTAAATACATTACCAGAAATATTATCATCCAAATCATTAATAAAAATCAAGAACAATAAGGGCCCCAAGACAGAGCCTTGGGAACTGCACTTCATTCCAAAAAGACTGTTTTCCCTCTATACAAAC
>Ga0209365_1000231_pt1 | contig 10330 bp, 9 predicted proteins | sample WorMetimpBELIZE2_FD_187389 | JGI IMG/M metagenome (GOLD analysis project Ga0209365, IMG submission 187389) | Marine gutless worms symbiont microbial communities from Max Planck institute for Marine Microbiology, Germany - Olavius imperfectus... | ecosystem: Host-associated > Annelida > Digestive...
TATATATATATATATACAAAAATACAGAATGTAAGATGGACAGAATATTTCAGTTGGTATATGGACTTATGGAAAATAATGGGGGAAAGGATAGATTTTTGTGAGACAAATTTTGGCCCACTTTTCAATGCGTATATAAACAGTACGATATATACTACAGCTAACAGCCAAACTTGCGGGTAAGACAAATTGAAACTTGTGTTTGACCTGTCTGCTGCAAATGATTTGATTTTGAGTGGAGGTAGGTGTGTTTTTGAGTCAAAGTACACAGCTGACAGCCACCATTGCATACATAGTTTGAACAATAGGCTGATTGACAATAGAAAAAAGACAGTACCATGAGCACTTGGATTGCGGCTATTGACACTGTGTTTGTATTGACCAGCGCCATCTTCAGCTCGGCTTTGACAACCTGCATTGACAGTAGGTCTCTACTACAATGGTGAATGCAACTAACTCAGCTAGTGCAGAGACACTGTGCGAAGCAGTGAGTCGTTCAGCCATAGCAGTTTACTTTTTGGTTACTGTTGATTGATCGTGTTGTAAATTTTCCGGAAATTTAATACTGCTGGAAATTTCTGGAAATATTATTTATATCCTGGAAACCACAATCTACAGTTTTACTTTAAACTTGCCTTGCTAGCGCGGTCTTGGGAGATCGTAATTCTGTCCGTCTCTCTGACTGTCTGTCACACGCGTGCTTTGTGACAAAACAAAAGAACACTGCCGATATTTGGTTACCACATGAAAGGGTAATCACTCTAGTTTTCTGATACCAACAGAGGTTGGTGGGCAATGTCCCCTTCCATGTGAAATTTGCGCTTAAAGTGACCCACCCCGTTTGAAAAACGCCGACTTCGTCCAATATCTGCTTATAACGTGTGAACCGTAAGAGCTGGCGAACAAAGTTCACTTATCGTGAATAGGAAGTCGGCCACGTTACCCTTAAGTCCCCAAAAGGGTGGCTCAAAAAGCGAATTTGTCATTTTTATGAATAAAATTCTTTAAAGCGAATGAAGTCTGCTACAAAGTAGTGAAAACTTGCAGTGGCGAAGTTGTAGTAGAACCTTTCCCTCATCTAACGATGTATATATGTTTGTGGTATGCGTAACCCTTCAACCTAATATTTAGCCCCCCAAAGTGAACTAGAACTAACCCTTCAACAAAGGCCGATTTCGACGTATTAGTGCCACAGCCGTAAGAGCTAGCGTAAGATGTTCAAGTATAACCTATAGGAAGTCGACTACAAGCTTTCCTACGAGCTAAAGTTGAATCGCATACGTTACCCCTAAGCGCCTCCCCCCAAAATGGTGGCTCAGAGACGCTAATTGTATTGTGAGAATTGAGAACAACTGACATTCTGTCGGTGAAAGTTTGCTTCAAAGTTTCTTTGTATTAAAATTTTCAGATAAAGCGCTTATATTGCCGCTGATGCTCCCATATAGGTGGCGCAAAATGCATGATTTTGCGAATGACGCTGGATATTAATCAAAAATATCAAGCTTCACGCGGTCTCTCTGTCATGTCTGTATGATTTAACAGGATCATCGAAAAAATACTCCTGTACATTGTTAGTGAAGAAACGTAGACGTATACCTACAGACGTAGGCCTAGATAGTATACGAGCGCAGGTCTCTATAACCGCTTTTTAAATATAACACGTAATAAAATATCTCCGTGACATATTCTAGTGACAACTCCGACTTCTGGTTCCATGAATTTCAACTCTAAGATAATAAATAACTACTCGATCTTGCCAAAACTTATGTAATCGTACCTAGAAAGTATTAACAGTTAAACAGTATCACTCAGGACAACATAATAAGGCAAACTTTTCCAAATTTTAACTTCCCTGTTAGCAAAGTAATACATCCGTAAATCATATTTTGAACTGCAAAATTCCATATTCTATTAACTACGAGGATTATGGTTTCGTCATATTTACCAAACAATCTTATACATTTCTTATACATTTCCAGTGATGTTGTCCTTGGCCTTGGTGCTTGGTTGTACTTAAGGACAAAACTACAGTCCTTGGTCCGGGCCTTGGCGTTGAAAGTAAAGTCCTCGGTCCTAACATTGGCCTCAAATGACAGTCTAGTCCTTGGTGAAGTCCTTGTTTATGATACTGGTGTTCTTCAATTGTGATAACGATCCCATATATGCTGCTTGAGAATACGTCGCACTAACAATAAACAGGGATCACAAATAATTTACTTATTTAACAGTTCCATCATACACCGTGTGCGGGAAAACAGAGGCCACGTTATTTTCAACTACGACTCTCGCATTTCTTGGTCGATTTTTATAATTTTTGTACCATTGGAAACAGGAATGAATACTTTATAACAATGTGAAATTTACTTACTTAAATGCTTGATGACGTCATAACTCTGAGACATCGCACGTCATAAAAGTTTTCTTGGTGATAACGTAGGCTACGAAAAATGTTCCACTTCATTTTCGACTATAACTTTGGTAATTCTCAATAGATTTTGATAATTTTTGCACTGTTGGAAACAGGAATAAATATTCCACCAAGCAGATACAAATTATTTCACCTCAACCCTATTATGTCTCCACTCTACCTGATAAAACTGAAAATAGCACAAAAACAGCCAACCGCTTTACTGTAGCATTCAGTTAAACCGATTGTTCCAAAATTTTACAGAAAGTCGTTCAATGTTCGTTTTTTTCCGTATTTGTTAGAACATTCCTTTAGCAGTCTTCCAACAAAAAATTTTTACATTCTCGTTGGTTTTATCAAAAAATTATCTTTAAACTCAATATTGTTAATTTTAACATGTAAACTAAAGTTAAACTGTCGTGACATGAGACGTGTCACGGTTATAACGTTATTGAGCTAGTAAGTAAGTAAATTACACGTCGTCATGGAGTATTCATTCCTGTTTACATTTATGCAAAAATTATAAAAATCGATCAAGAAATGCAAGACTTATAGTAGAAAAGCTACTGGCTCCTTTTTTTCCGGACACGGTATAGTGATTAGTGATATTGTCCTTGGTCCTTCGTTGTCTTTAAGGACAAAGCTGCAGTCCTTGGTCTTGGCCTTTCCTTGAAAGTATAAGAACTTGGCCTTGAAAGTCAAGTCCTTAATTGGTTCTGGCCTTAACCTGCCATTAAGCCTCAGTTCTTGTTAGCATCAGTGATCAATACTGATCATAACTTAAAACTTCAGGGCTCCTGATTTCAGATTGGAGTATTGGACGAAACATGCATTTTGAACGTGTCAATAGTGCTAGAATCGATACAGTGTGCAGAAAGTGAGTTCCAACTTCCAATTATCAACAACTCTATTACTGACCACATATTTTCTGCTGTTAAGTCTAAATCGTTTTTTGAACAATTTCTGCTCATGCCCTCTTCGACCACCATCATCCAGTTCAAACCATAAATCATAATGAACATCATTAGTGCGCTTCAATAAAAATGCTGAAAGTTTCAATAAGATCGTAGCTTACTCTTCGTCTTTCTAATCAAATTAGTGCTAGGTATTCCAATCATTTGTTTATAAAGATATTGCTTGCTTGCTTAATTATCTTATTCGTATGGCCCTTGCTAGTGCTTATTAGGGGCCTAAACTTAGACTACTCGTAGTCTCGTACTACCACAGCATACATACTAGTTATGTATGCTGTGCATGATGCTGTGGTACTACTGCTGACGCAATATCTTTGGTCAATTTGGTGAATTAGCAACAGCATCACGTTTTCATGAAAATCGCGTTTTAGTTACGAAGCTGTGAGTTTTAGGTCGGCATTTGTGGCGAAATTTTAGTCAGTAATAACTCGATAAAAATTATTCGTAGGTGATTTAATTGGTAGATCTGAATCTCACGAAGATGGTGGTTATTTCTGAATTAACAAGCATATTTTGGGGTATGAACAATAAGATTGTATATGAGAATTTACAGTTAAAATACTACGTTAATCTGTCCGTCAGTTGGGCCATTTACTTGTTGAACACGTGGGACTAGGATCCATGTGGCCTTGTCTAAAACATACCGGGACGACGCCGGGACAATATTAAATTACAGGCAGAGATGCTGGGACAGTCGCGACGCCGTAGTACGTGAGACCGGTCAATTAAATTAGTGTCTTGGCTGAAAAACAAATGCTACAAGGAAAGACTCATAGAGTTGAAACTGCAAACTTTGAAATACATAAGGATCAGAGGAAATATGATATGATATGTTATCAAAACACATTCACTAAAAAATTTCGAAAATGTATATAGGCTATTCAGCACATTATTAAACTACAAGTTTAATTACAAATTACAATATAGAATGTTCGTTGAACAAAACAAAACTCGACGGCAGTGTTTCTCAGACACTGCCCATAAATGCCAGTATTATTCAGGGCTCTGCTATAGCTCCTGTGGAATACGTTTTCACAGCCTCCGACCTATATCCCTTCTCTGCTACCAACCTACTTTGCAAATATGCTGATGACACACTTCTTGGTCCCAGCTACTAACACACCGTCTATTCCACAAGAGATCCAACACATATCAGATTGGGCTACAGCTAGTAACTTAAAATTAAACAACATCAAGGCTCAGGAAATAATTGTCCACCTTTCGTCTCTGTTGGCGTCTCTGCCTGTAATTTAATAGGCTACTGTCCTTAAGTCGTCCCGGCGTCGCCACTGTCCTGGCGTCTTTAATGAACGGCTTCTCTGCCTATAATACTGTCCCGGCGTCCTGGCATGTTTTAAACAAGGCCATCCATGTAATTAAGCTAAAGACGACTAAAGACGGCTAAAGTCAAATCGCTAAAAAGAGTTGGAGTTGAACCCACACAGCCGCACATTGGACCAGACTAAGAAAAAACTCATGGTACAGTATCAAAGCTAAGAGAGTTGTGTTGCCAAACGGCATGGTATAAAATGCATAACTACGTAACTGCGTAACCACCAACTTATAAAATGCATAATGAAATGTGCATAACGTCAATGTGTAATGGAGGTATAAAACTCGTAACAGAAAAATGCGTAACAACAGCGGATGAACTCACTACAATAAACACTAAGCACTGAATGTGGTGGTTATATACTGTTGTTTCTTCATGTCACAGTATGTATATCCTTAGATATAGTTTTTCTTCTAGTATGCAGAGTTGCAGACTGTCCGCGAGCACGTAGAATTATTAGGCTCGTAGCTACTTTGTACATGATTGATGGAATGAGTTCAAACAAGTGCTTATGCAATGACTTCCTTGAGAAGCACAGCAGGTACAGGTGAGTGACTTGTGGCAGACAGCAAACAGCGTCAGGCGAGAGGCGTGCGGTGCATCGTGAGACTTTTAATTAAGACCAGGAATAGTATAACCAGCTGTTTAATTGTTCATCTGTTATTATGTTTGTTTTGTGTAGGGGTCGCACTGGAAGGCAGTAATAAGAAATATTCACAGACGACACAGCGACCTGTTCGCGTAACAATGGCTGCGCTTGATCCGTCTCAAAGTCATGGTACGTTATTCAGTGTTACCGGCTTCTAGTCAGGAAGTATAGAGGACATGCAGCGCTTTATACTCTTCACCTAGAAACGTTTTACACATAAGTGTAACGTATTTAAGTTCAAGTTAAGTTGAATTAGCTGATTTGGGTGTCCAAGTCGATTCAACTTGTTTTGGTTCGGTGTTGCTGCCAAAGTGTTTTCAGTGTTTGCAACTATGATATAATTTCTAACGGCCATGTGACCATGTCCAAAACCGTTTTGGGGATCGCTAATCTGGTGCATGACAACTCTCTGTCTGCACTGGTAGATGAAAACCCTGTGTCTGTGTTGGTAGATGATAGCCCCATGTCTATGCTGGTAGATGACAGGCTAGTCTGTGTTGGAAGACGACAGGCCTCTGTCTGTGCTGGTGGATGACAGACTTGAGTCTGTGCTGGTAGATGACAACCCCGTGTCTGTGCTGTTAGATGACAGCCCTGTTTCTGTGCTGGTGGATGACAATCATGTGTCTGTGCTGGTCGATGACAATCCTGTGTCTGTACTGTTAGATTACAGTCCTGTGTCTATGCTGGTAGATGACAGCCCTGTGTTTGTGCTGGTGGATGACAGCCCTGTGTCTCTGCTGGTAGATGACAGCCCTGTGTCTGTACTGTTAGATTACAGTCCTGTGTCTGTACTGGTAGATGACAGCCCTGTGTTTGTGCTGGTAGATGACAACCCTGTGTCTCTGATGATGGAACGTGATGGTGTCAGTTACGTATTGTGTACATTGCAATATGGCAAACACTTCCAGCAGACTTTGGATCTTGAGTTTGCTGCAGGAGAGGATTTGACATTCTTTATCAAAGGAAAAGGTTTTTACAAGTTATGCTATCTGCATGATTGAATTTTAAGTGTCGTTTCACTTTGTGTGTGTTATGCCATAGTTGTCTGATGGTATGATGAGTTCTCAATGTAGATATGAAATGAGTCTTGCATGCACATACCGTGTGGGCCAAAAATGTAGCCAATGCACATTTTTGCGAATAATTTTTTGGCACACATAAACAACAGTGTATGACAAATAGTCAGATGCAACTTTTACTCGATTTAACTGTTCTATGGTAGATGGCGCCACATAGCACAGCACACGTGTAAATGTTGCGCTTGCACAAATATGCATAAACTGTAGCAGAAATGCCGTTTATAGCCTACGACTGAAAAGTTATTTAATAAGATGTTCAATATGTCTGCTATTTTCCTGGACAAGCATAATTTCAGATGAACCTGTCATCTGTCGTGTGTAACTTGTGTGTATTGTGACAAAGCAACTGCAAATAGGATCGCACAGTCTTCACTTTATAGTGTTATAGTGGATAGGTGGGAAAACAAAATTTATAGGGTGTCCTCTAGGGATGTTACATTCGTTTTGTTTCCAAATTTGAACTTCGTTCGTAAAATTCGAATTTAATTTGAACTTTGTTCAGGTCTATGGTAGTATTTTGCTACCTTGTGTATGGCGCCGGCCAACATTACTAAGGTACCAACCACCAGTGAGAAAGATGCGCACTTCACACTGCGTGACAGTTGCTAGTACGACAGATAACACTATTTTATACTAAAATTTGTATTAAATATCTACATACATTTATTACGTTTATATTTTTTTTAGAAATTATCAACTGGCCACAAACACAAACAAGACGGCGCCATTTTTTGAATACCGGTAGTAGTAACTCAGTAACTTTTATCGCAATGTTCTGGACACAGACAAAGCGTCTATATCTCTACTGAAATTAATTATCCTAATTAATGATGCTATGCATTGAGCGGGATGAATTATGTACAGTGGACAGACAGCTGCTATAGAGTGAGTTTGTTTTGACTTTGACTGTAGGTCTACAGTATATTATACCGCATGGCTATCATGTGAAGGTGCTCAATTTTGTGGCCAGGTCGCATTTTAGTTTTATTGATTGCATGTTTTATGACGCTTCTATGTTCGTAGAAAACTGCAACAAAAACAACATCAGTGTATTATTTGTTGTATGTGTTGCCAGTGTGGATCATTAGTAAGTGAGAATGGTTGACAAATTTCAGTCCAAGATTCGAGTACTGAATATATTCAAATCAAATTCGAATTCAAATTTTAAAACCGAAGTTCGAAAATTCGAACTTCGTTTAACCTCCCTAGTGTCCTCTCGATCGGGGGCTGAACCTATGTTGGTGTGTCTTGCGACTGTATATAGACCCCGGGGACTAAAGCTGGAGGTTATATAAAACACACTGTCTATGTTGTGTGATTTGTGATAGACTGTAGTATTGCTTGTATTTCATGCTCCAGAGAGGTGTAGTAGGTTAGGTTGCCTTGAAACTGAGTGTAGACTACTTCTAGACAGTGATATCAGTGCTGTGCTTCCTGGCCTTTGTAATAATCATAATAATCTGCGTTTATATGATTGCTGACATACCGCACAGTTTAACACAACCAACATCTGCCACACAGGCTGGGACACACAACAGCCGCCACGCATGGCAGCGCTATAGACGGTAGGGTTAACCAGGTAAACTGCATGCCACAAAGGGCACTAAAAGGTTGATGAACCGCACCTAGCTTAACCTCGTGAACACTCACCAGATGACGCTACCAGCACACACAGTATTCACGTCATTTCAAGGATTCCTGGATATGACCCAGCTGTTCCACAGTTTCAAACAATGATCGCAATACACTCGCTGCTGTAGGGCTCCCCACATTGCATAATCTACCAGGTATAAGTCTGGACTGTTTACTGGCCACATCGCAGGTGACCTTTCGCTCTGCATGTAGCTGATGGTGTTTCTGGCAGTCTGTTATGACCTGTCGTTTATGTATGACAAAATTTATTAGATTCGATCAAAGCATTTGAAAGATACGAGCAAAAAATCTGCGTTGGCTTCATTTTTTGGCCCAGGGTATATATGTAACTACACTGTATAAAACAAATCTGTTTAAAGTTGCTTTGTAAATGTAGCTTTTCGTCTCGTGACAGTTGACTCAGAGATTAAGTCTTGTACTACATCTAGCATTTTAGAACTTATGTTTATTTATTACAAACACACTTGATGTGCATGTTTTGGTACTGAGTAAGCATTATTATTAGGCTTAAAATATCATGTTGTTGCATGTTTGCATTTCAGTTCTTTGTTTTAGAATTGGAATTGATCTACAGTCGAGCAGCTGTGGCTTCTGATGTGCTTTCAGTCAAACCTGTAGCGTGACAGTAAATATCACTACTCAGTGCTAATCAGATGTTGATGTGTATTGTGAAGGACATGTTCATCTGTCTGGTTATGTGATGCCCGAGGAAACGTTTCCTGACATGGTCGACTCCGACAGTGATGAGGAACAAAAAGAAGAGTTAGAGTCAGATGAAGATACACCACAACCAAGTATCAGTCTTCACTGACAGTTGTATTTTTAACTAGCACTGCACCATGTTTTTACTGTGAATTTAGTGGTGTCTATAGCACCCAGATTCATCATTGAATAGCACTTGGACTGTTGAAAGATGTGACAGAATGGAGAACAAACAACTGTTAATACAACTGTTCTCCAAACAACTTCCCAGGTGATATAATGGACTTTTGTTACAGTGCAGAGCCGCATTGCTTGCAATGCAGAGTGCTGTAATAGCTACAGCAATTCCGCCCATCTGTCTGTCACACGCTGGTACCCTATCCAGACAAATGAACTTAGGTACATGCGGTCTTCACTCTAGTTATATGACACCAAGAATGGTTGGGGGCGACGTCCCCTTCCACCTAAAATTAGGGATCTAAGTGACCCACCCCCTCTGAAACGCGCCGACCTCCACCAATATCTGCTTATAACGTCTAAACCATAAGAGCTAGCGAAAAAAGTTCAGTTATCGCGAATAGGAAGTCGACCACGCACTTTCCAACGAGCTATAGATGAAGTCCGTACGTTACCCCTAAGTCCCCCAAGGGGTGGCTCAAAAAGTAAATTTGTCATTATTGTGAATAAAAATCAATTTAAATCGAATAAACTCTGCTACAGTTTCTTACTGTGAAAACTTCCTGCTGCAAAGGTGTAGCAGAACCATTCCCCTATTTAATGGTGTATATATGTTGGCGTTAAATGTAACCCTCGAACCTAATATTTAGCCCCAAAGTGACCCACCCCCTTCAACAAAGACGCTTTCGATGTATTAGTGCATCAGCCGTAACAGCAAGCGAAAAAGTTCAATTATCGAGCTATAGATGAAGTCCGTACATTACACCTAACTCACACAAAGGGTGGCTCAAAAAGTGAATTTGTCGTTTAAAAACAAATTTCCTTATATTCCCATAATAGATGTAGTTAGCGACTTCACATTTGGCATGCCTCTGCAGTTTGCCGAAATCCATCATAAAATCACATGCAGAAGAAAGGGTGGGCATGGCCCTGGGCTAGGGGAGCTCCCCAAAATTTGGAAATTCCCCTTCAGTATTTACACAATTTCTGAAGCTAGCAACTGCAAATTTGGTATACAGCTTGGATTTGCCAAGGCCAATCATAAAATCACACCCAGAGGAAAAGTGGGGGTTGCCTAATGGCACTGGGCTCAGGGAGCTCCCCAAAAATTGGGGGTTCCCCTTCAATATTTACACAATGGCTGAAGCTAGCGACTTCAAATTTGGTACACAGCTTGGGTTTGCCAAGGCCACCATAAAACCACATTCAGAGGAAAAGTGTGCGTCTCCCTTGGGCTATGGAAGTTCCCAAATGTTTGGGGTTTTTGTTTAATATTTCTGCAACGGCCGCGCTGTTCTCTTAGCGTTAGCGGAGCTTCTTGTTACAATCATTTTATCATCAAGTTTTTCTGTT
>Ga0209365_1000232_pt1 | contig 10314 bp, 10 predicted proteins | sample WorMetimpBELIZE2_FD_187389 | JGI IMG/M metagenome (GOLD analysis project Ga0209365, IMG submission 187389) | Marine gutless worms symbiont microbial communities from Max Planck institute for Marine Microbiology, Germany - Olavius imperfectus... | ecosystem: Host-associated > Annelida > Digestive...
ATCTAGACGGTGTGCCCCGCCGCGCGCTTTGGAAGGGGCTCAACATGATCGGCATGGTCGACTCCCAACGCGAAGTCGACGGTAAGACGGCCACCGAGTATCGCTTCTACATCGGCCGCATCGGGATTGACGCCGCGCGCTTCGCACCCGCCGTACGCGGTCATTGGGGGATCGAAAACGATCTGCACTGGAGCCTCGACGTCGCTTTCCGCGAGGATGAATCCCGGCTCCGTGACCCCAGGGCGCGTGAGAACTTCGCCGTGCTTCGCTATATTGCCCTGACCCGATTGAAGAACGACAAGCGCGAAAAGATGGGGATCAAGAACAAGCGCCTAAAAGCCGGCGGGGACGACAATGACCTGTCACACCTGCTGTTCGAGACCGGATAAGGCACATTGATAATGTTCCCTCTCCGAAACTGACAATATTAGCAACAGTTAATGCGTTTGCCCTGCGGCCTTGGGTGAGTTCGGCAGTCTTGCCGACACGAAAATCGGTGATTTTTTCCGGACGAAAGGCTATCGGGCCTTGGCCGAAAATTACAAGGATCAGCCGCTTTGCCGAGACTGCTTGCTCAGGAGGCCCGAATCGTGAATGAGATAATAATCTTGCTGGATGAAACGCATCATTTGATGCACGGCAAGCCATTATACCCGCATCGTTTCGACAAGGTACAAAGCTTCCATTTCCCGCTGGGTTATGCCCCCGTCGAAAAGGATCGAAGCGCCTTTTTTATCGATGGCGAGGGCAGGTCGGTATTCGACCGCTGTTCAATCAGGCCTTTGGGTTTTACGGCGGCCTAGCCGCCGTTGTGGATGACGCCGGTTTTTTCCACATCGATGAACAGGGTAGGGGTCTTCATTCCCAACGCTTTGCCTGGTCAGGAAATTTCCAGGAGGGCCTTTGTGTGGTCGAGGCGCTGGGTAGCGGGCAGTTTTTTCATATCGACAAAAAGGCTAATCCGATTTATACGGGGAGATATGCCTATATCGGCGACTATCGGTATGGTATCGCGGTTACCGTGAACCAGGATAGCCTCTGCACCCATATCGATGACAGGGGTAAATTATTGCATGGAAAGTATTTTCTAGAACTCGATGTTTATCATAAAGGCTATGCGATTGCCAGGGACGATCGGGGGTATTTTCATATCGATAAATCGGGTAAAGTCGTTTATGGTGATCGTTACGAAAAATTGGAACCCTATTATAATGGAAGGGCGATTGCCGTCGATAGCTATGGGATAAAGTTGATTATCTCGACCGCGGGAGAAATCCTTAAAAAAATAGATGGTCGTGACGCGGAAATGAAGGTGATAAAGAGATAGTCATGGACCGATGCTCGACTCATTGCGATAAGGAAGCTGTCACAAGGGGCGATCCCCGCGGCGATGCCGGGAGACATCAACCCCATAAGGAGCGGAGTATCGAGGCCTGCCCGGTAATCGAGGTATCCCTGGTGGTTCCCGTGTATAATGAGGTGGTGACGGTCGGTCTCTTTCTCGATCGGGCGCTTGGCGGTGAACCTTACGATACGCCCGGAGGTCGTTTTCGTAAACGACGGCAGCTCGGACACTACCCTGGATCGCCTCCTCGAATACCAGCGACGCGATCGCCGCGTGTGGGTGGTGGATTTGAGCCGTAACTTCGGCAAGGAGGCCGCGCTCAGCGCTGGAATGCAGGTGGCGAGGGGACGGGTTGTGGTGCCCATCGATGTGGATCTGCAGGATTCGCCGAAGCTCGTGGTAGCGATGATCGAGCAATGGCGCCGGGGTTATGACGTCGTGCTCGCGCGGCGGACGACTCGCAACAAGGATTCTCGGGCCAAGCGGGTGTCGGCGGCCTGGTTTTACCGGGTGCATAATTGGATCGCCGAGCCGGCGATTCCGGAAAATGTGGGCGATTTCCGCCTGATGGACCGTACCGTGGTCGATGCGCTGAATGCGCTGCCGGAATCCGGGCGCTTTATGAAGGGGCTGTTTGCCTGGGTGGGTTTCCAAACGACCTGCATCGACTATGTCCGCCCGGGGCGTGCGGCCGGATCGAGCAAGTTCGTCGGCCGGCGGCTATGGAATTTCGCGTTGGAGGGGCTCATGAGCTTCGGCCCCTTTCCGCTACGGATCTGGACCTACCTCGGCGGCCTGGTGGCGCTGGCCTCTTTTCTGTATGCCCTCTTTCATCATCTCGAAGGTCTTGATCGCGGGGGTCGATACGCCGGGATACGCCTCGCTGTTCGTTGCCGTTACCTTCCTCGGTGGTCTCCAGCTCATGGGCATCGGCGTGATCGGCGAGTATCTCGGGAAGACCTACCTCGAATCCAAGCGCCGTCCGGCGTTTCTCATCCGACGCATCTACGAGCCGGGGGACTGACCAACGGCTCTGAAGAGAGGCCCGCATCCCGGTTTTGGTGGAACGGGCATGACGAGTTTCCGGAGCACAGGCGGCGTTTACCCTCGAAGGATTCGAGGCACAGGTGCCGAGAAAATGCTGATTCACAGCGTCCAATTCGGATTCCTGGTAGTGTTTATTTTTAAATTGAATCATAGCCAAAAGATGGCAATAACTCGGTATTATAATGGTGCAAAAAGAGCTTCAAACAAATCTCATGCATAGAGAAACATTTAGAAAAAGATAATGTCTTACGCACGAAGCGTCCTAAATGCTGCCGTAACGTATTATTCCAACGTTCGATATGGGCCGTTTCTTCGGTTTCTTGACCCACGGGGCGATGTTGTTCCGGGGGAACGACCGCTGGATATGGCTTCCAATAATCGGTGAAAACTATGGCCTTTTTAGTAAGCCGGTGGAATGCGATCCCAGGGTGTTCGACAGGTTTCTTTGCTGCGATCACCGCAGGCGTAAGCCACCACTCCATCGGGTCTCCCGGCTCAACGCAATCCAAAGCCAAACTTTGGTGTGGCTACAGAAGACAAAGGACCAGACTTCGTCAGCTTCCAATATAGGAGGGGCGGGGATCAACGGGTTTCAGCGTGGTTTCTAAGGGGTGGAAGCTGTTCGGCCTTTTTTTTAACCACGCACTCAAGGTCTGTCGACAAACCCCAAACGTGCGTTCGATCTCGCGCATACTTAGGTCGTTCTTGATAAGCTATTTATAATTCGCTCCTTTTCTTTACTCCGTATAGCGTTTTCGGGGTTCAAGTACGCCATAGGCGCCACAGGTTTTCCAATGATATTGTTGGCTACCGCACACATTGATGCCGTTTTTAGTCAGGTCTTTGCTGTGACATTTTCGACAAGTATGCACTTTTGTTTCAATATAATTAAAAACCCTCTCGGTTAGTTTGTGGCGAGCGCTTAATGATGTAATGACTGTAGAAGTAAGCTCTTGAACGAAGAAAGCGGTTCGCTAGAAAGTTCATCACTACAGAGTAAGTGCGGACAATTTATGAATTAATCACTCTACTCTACAATTTAAAAATTTACTACTACCAGATTCCTTATCGATAAACTAAGGTACCGAACAACCCGTTCTCACCATAACGGAGACCCAAACCCAAATGTCAGTCGCCATCGAACGCGCCTGCAAGATCGCCCAGGTCCTCATCGAGGCCCTGCCTTATATTCAGCGTTTTCGCGGCAAGACCATGGTCATCAAATACGGCGGCAATGCCATGATCGAGCAATCCCTCAAGCAGGGTTTCGCCCGCGATCTGCTGCTGATGAAGCTGGTCGGCATCCATCCGGTAGTGGTACACGGCGGAGGTCCCCAGATCGGGAGTCTGCTCAAGCGGTTGGGTAAGGACAGCGAGTTCGTGCAGGGCATGCGGGTTACCGACCGCGAGACCATGGATGTGGTCGAGATGGTGCTGGGCGGTCTGGTCAACAAAGAGATCGTCAATCTCATCAATCGCCACGGCGGCGCGGCCGTCGGTCTGACGGGCAAGGACGGGGACCTCATCCACGCCCGCAAGCTGATCCTGCGCCGCGACGCGCCGGAGCTGAGGGCCTCGGAGATCCTGGACCTCGGCCATGTGGGCGAGGTGGAGCGAATCGATGCGAGCGTGGTCGACATGCTGATACGGGGCGAGTTCATCCCCGTCATCGCCCCCATCGGCGTCGGCGTGGACGGCTTCTCCTACAACATCAACGCGGACTTGGTCGCTGGCAAAATGGCGGAGGTACTGGGGGCGGAAAAGCTGTTACTGCTCACCAACATGTCGGGATTGCTTGATGCCTCCGGTGACCTCATCGGTGAGCTGGACGCGGAGAAGGCCGCCGAGCTGGTACGTCAGGGCGTCATCACCGGGGGCATGTTGCCCAAGATGAGGTGCGCCCTGGAGGCGGTTCATGCGGGCGTGCGCTCCGCCCACATCATCGATGGCCGGGTAGAGCACGCCCTGCTGCTGGACCTGTTCACGAACGAGGGCATGGGCACCCTGATCAGGAGGGAGAAGTCGGGGAATGGGACTTAAGGACTGTAAATATTCTCATTGGGGTAGTAGCAAATACTAGAGTGACAGAGTAAGTGGTTAATTCTTCATCATTCAAAATCCCACGACTTTTACCATCGACCTGGCACTGGATTTCGAAGCTCCTTTTCGGAACAATGCCGTGGGGTTTGAACCATCACCTTCAGGTGCCAATTCAATCACGGGGTTTTGAGCTATGATGACTGAAACAAAAAGTCCATACTTGTCGTAAATGTCAGAGTAAATAAATTGTCAAAAATGGTACCAATGGATGTGGAAGTCCACAATATCACTGCAAAACTTGTGGGCCTTATGGTGTCCTGGAACCTAGAGTAGATTATACCGAAGAAGAATGAAGCGGATGAAGTCTGATCCTTTGTCTTCCGTAGCCACACCAAAGTTTGGCTCTGGATTGCATTGAGCTGAGAGACCCGAGAAGTGGTGGCTTACGCCTGCGGTGATCGCAGTGAGAAAACGTGTCAAATACTCTGGGATCGTATCCCACCGGCGTATAAAAAGGCCCTGGTTTTCACCGATTATTGGAAGGCATATCCACCTGTTATTCCCCCGGAACAACATCGTCCCGTAGGTAAAGAAACGGGTGAGGCGGTCTATATTGAGCGTTGGAATAATACCTTACGTCAGCACTTAGCCCGCTTCGTACGTAAGACATTATCTTTTTCCAAATATATCCATTGGTATGAGGTCTGCTTAAAGCTCTTTCTGCACCGATACAATACCGAATTATTACCATCTGTAGGCTAAGAATTAACTCATATATTAATCACTACCCTATAGAAAGTATCGCAAAAGCCCATCCCTGGGTTTTGCGACCGGCGAATCGGAACTTGGCGATGTCCCGATGCCTTTATTTTCAACCACATGCCGTGGTCGAAAATGGCGGTCCACCCCTGAACCGCGTCGGGTGTCGCCTGTTGCGAACCTTCTTGACAGGGACCCCTCTCCCAAACCGGCATTGTATACCCGAAGCAACCGGACGATCCCTCGGGGCCATCAAATAATCATCACTAGATTTGTACCTTTTGATAACTTTATGATTTTTCAAACTATTTTAAGGCTCCACAGGCCGGCTGAGAGGAGAAAGAGCTAGTTCATTAAGGAATGTGGATTGATTTCTGAGGCGGTATGTCAAACAGTGAAAGTGCTTCAAGCTGCCGATAGCTTGCTCGACAATAACTCGCGTTTTGGCCTGCTGGCGATTTTCTTTTCTTTGCTCGTTGGTCAGTTTCGGAGCGGGATTCCGCTTCGACTTTCGCGGCTTTTTGTGGGGGAGAATAATGCGCGCTGAAGCCCTATAATCTTTCTTGGTCCCCCCAAAAGCCAAGATCAAGCCGCACTGTCAAGCTCTTGAACCAAGGTAAATCCGGATCAAAGAGCTTTTTCAGGACGGTGTAATCATGAACACTACCTCCAAATAACGGACTCGTAAACAGCACGTATCGTTGGTGGTCGGAAATTATTAGGGCTTTCATGGTATGGCGTTTTTTCCACTATAACGTTCTTTTTGATGCGCTTCGTCGTGCAGTCTCACACAATCCATCTCGACCCTATCAATGATAATATCATTATATTGATCAACAAGTTGAGAGAGGTCTTCCAGGGTTTCCAGGGTGACTTCAGGGAGTTGGCCCAAATCGGTGAGTGCGCGCTCCAAGACGTGCAAAAAGAGCTCGACATAATCGTGGGCCTGCCCGGCGCTCAGACCGAAATGAAAGCCAAGCACATTGAAGGTCGGATGGGTTTTGAGATAGAAGAGAACAAAAAATAAGCGTTCTTCGTGACTCGAAAAAACGCCCGGTTTCCCGCCCTTCAGAAGTCGTTTAATTTCTTTTTTTTGATACCTTTCTTACTGAATTTTCTGGTAAGCCGCCGAGAAATTCGGTACGAGCCCATCAAATTTCTCTCGGCTCATACCAATGACAGATTTTATGGTCCGATCGGTCGTGAGGTGTTTGAAGTTTTCATAAATCATGACTTAAATATCCTCTATTGAGTCATAAATCTGAGTAGCTATTATACTTGAATAACATTCGGACGGTACAACTCTACTGTTGAAACAAACGCTTGGCCGAGAGACTAGGGGATGGAGTCATTAACCGTATCGGAGTGAAGCCATTGATTCCCCCTCTCCCCAACCCCTCTCCCGCCAGGGGCGAGGGGCTTTCGGCCGTAGACAGCCTCTCAAGGGACCTCGAAGAACGGTGGGAATTCCCCACCCGGCACGGGCGCCTTGGATGTTTCAGGGTGTTTTTTGGCGGCACTTGCCCGAGCAGCGGCTGCCGCAACCTCTGGTATCTTCGATGCGGCGGCCGTCTGGGTCTATCTGTGCGAGCCAGTGTTGGAAGGCTACCCACCCGGCGCAGAGCGCCGCCAGCGCGAGGATTGCCCAGAGATGCCCCCACATAGCTTCAGGCGGCGCTGAACAGGCCGGCGAAGCCCATGAAGGCCATGGATAGGATGCCGGCGATGATGAGGTTGATGGCGGTGCCGCGCATCAGTCTGGGGATCGGGGCGGTTTCGGATTCTTCCCGCAGCCCGGCCATGAGCACCAGGGCCAGGGTGAAGCCCAGCCCAGCGCCCAGGGCGTAGATCACGCCTTGAGCCAGTCCGTAGCCTTTGTTGGTGGAGAAGATGGCGAGCCCCAGGATGGCGCAGTTGGTGGTGATGAGGGGCAGGAAGATGCCTAAGGCCTTGAACAGGGCAGGGCTGAATTTTTTGATCAGCATCTCGATGAACTGCACGGTGCTGGCGATGACGACGATGAAGCTGATGAGCCGCAGGTAGGGGGCGTGGATCAGGATGTAGCGGTTGAGGAACCAGGCGCATAGGGCGGTGATGAGCATGACGAAGACGGTGGCCAGCCCGAGCCGGAAGGCGGTTTCCAACCGACCGGAGACGCCGAGGAAGGGGCAGAGCCCGAGGAAGTAGGCGAGGACGAAGTTGTTGATCAGCAGGGCGCTGACGAAGATCCAGATCAGCTCGTTCATGACAGCTCCCCTTCTGTTTCGGCCAGGTGTTCGGCGAGCCGTTCCTTGCGTTCCTGCACCCAACTGAAGAAGAGCAAGAGCAGGCCCAGGGTCAGGAAGCCGCCCGGCGGCAGGATCATGATGACCCAGGGCTCGAATTCAGGCCCGAACAGGTCGATGCCGAGGAATTTCCCTTCGCCCAGGATTTCCCGCACGCTGCCTAGGGAAAAGAGCGCGAACAGGAAGCCCCCGGCCATGCCGAGGGCGTCCGCCGCCGCCAGGGGTACCGAGTTGCCGGAGGCGAAGGCCTCCTGGCGTCCCAGGATCATGCAGTTGGCTACGATCAGGGGGATGAAGGCCCCCAGCTCCTTGTGGATCTCGGGCACTAGGGCCGCCAGGGCGAGGTCCGTGACGGTCACAAAGGTGGCGATGATGATGATGTAGGTAGAGATGCGGACCTGCTTGGGGATCCAGTGCTTGAGGGAGGCGACCAGGATGCTGGAGGCCACGAGTACGAAGCAGGTGGCACCACCCATGGCCAGGGCGTTGACGGCGGAATTGGTGACCGCCAGCATGGGGCAGAGGCCCAATACCTGGACGAAGACCGGGTTGTCCCGCCACAGGCCTTTGATGAATTCCTGGTAGGCATCTGCCTGCGCTTTAGGCATTTGCGCATTCCCCGTTTTTTTCATAGGTGATGATGCTGAACGCGGCGCCTTGCGGGTCTTGCACGACACAGAACCGCCCCACGCCGGGGATATCGGTCGGCGGAAGGACGATGGCTGCCCCCAGCGCTTTGGCCTGCTTGGCGGAAGCGTCGACGTCGTCCACCGTGACATAGGCGCCCCAGTGAGGCGGGATATGTTCGGGGACGTCTTTTGTCTTGAGGAACAGGCCCGCCAGCATGGCGTCGCCGTCCCTGGCGACCACATAGGTCTCGCCCGTGGTCATAGTGGATTCCTCGAAGGTCCAGCCGAACATTCCAGAATAGAATCCCTTTGCCGCCTCGAGGTCGGTCGTCATCAACTCGTTCCAGCTGAATACGCCGTGTTTCATGAAGTGATCGTGCATCATTATCTCCGGTTTGTGTATTAAAAAGCCCGCGTAGGGCGGATAAGCTTGCACCATCCGCCGTAGGTCAGCCACCTCCGTCGGGTAAAGGTCATCCCTGGCGAGACTTTGCCTCAGACCTTTGATGTGTGAGTCGCGGTTGACAAAAACCACGAATAAACACAAATACGATTCGTGTTGATTCGTGTCCATTCGTGGTTCTTCAATGCGGTTCGCTGCCAGGCACATCCCACGCCCGGCGGTTCACCGTATCCTACACTTTACGTTTTGATACCCGAATGCCGCAGCAGGGCATCGATGGTCGGCTCGCGCCCGCGAAAGTCCACATAAAGGTCCATAGCCTCGATGGATCCGCCCTGCTCCAGGATAGTCTCCCGGAAGGCGACTCCGGTATCCCGGTCGAACAGGCCGCGTTCCTCGAACAGGGAGAAGGCGTCCGCGGATAAGACCTGTGCCCATTTGTAGCTGTAGTACCCGGCCTCATAGCCGCCAGCGAAGATGTGGGAGAACCCGTGGGCAAAGCGGTTGAAGCCCGGCGGCTTCATTACCGCCACTTGGTCGCGGACCTGATCGAGAATCTCGTAGATGCGCCCGCCCCGTTGCGGGTCGTACTCCAGGTGCAGGCGGAAGTCGAAGAGGGCGAATTTGAGCTGGCGCGCCAGCTGCATGGCGGATTGGAAGTTCCTAGCTACCCGCATATGCCGGTACAGGGCCTCGGGGATCGGCTCACCCGTATCCACATGGCCGGACATCAGGTCCAGGGATTCCCGTTCCCAACACCAGTTTTCCAGAAACTGGCTCGGCAACTCCACCGCGTCCCAGGGCACGCCGTTGATGCCGGCCACCGCCGGGTAGGCGACCTGGGTCAAGAGATGGTGCAGGCCGTGGCCGAATTCGTGAAACAGGGTCTCGACCTCCTGATGGGTGAGCAGGGACGGCCGTTCCCCCACCGGCGGGGCGAAATTGCACACCAAGTAGGCGACGGGGGTCTGGTCGCGGCGGGTGGTGCGGAAGCGATTGATGCACACGTCCATCCAGGCGCCCCCGCGTTTCTTACGGCGGGCAAAGGGGTCTAGGTAGAGCTGTCCCCGTAGCGCGCCGGCCCGGTCCCGGAGCTCGAAGAAGCGCACGTCCGGGTGCCAGGTATCCACGTCGGTCCGCTCCCGTACCCGGATCTCGAACAGCCGTTCCACTACCGCGAACAGGCCCGCGAGCACGCGCGGCAAGGGGAAATAGGGGCGCAGCTCCTCCTCGGTGAGCTCGTATCGGTGTTTGCGCAGCTTCTCCCCGTAATAGGCGAGGTCCCAGGGCTCGAGCCTTTCGCATCCATGTTGCTCCGACGCGAATTGCGCCAACTCGGCCAATTCCCGACGGGCTTGGGCGACGGACCGCTCCGCTAGGTCGTTCAGAAACCCCATGACCTCCGTGGTGGAGCGGGCCATTTTGGTTGCCAGCGAGCGCTCGGCATAGTTCGCGAAATCCAGCAGCACCGCCAGCTCATGACGTAGCGCCAGGATGCGCTCCATGAGCTCGGTATTGTCCCACTGGCCGGCGTGGGGCCCCTGATCCGAGGCCCGGGTGCAGTAGGCCTCATAGAGCTCGCGGCGCAGCCCGCGATCGTCCGCATAGGTCATGACCGGGAGGTAGGAGGGCAGATCCAGGGTCAAGACCCAGTCCGTCTCCCCCCGGTCCTCGGCCGTTTGTTTGGCCAGGGCCAGGGCCGAATCGGGCAGGCCGGCCAGCGCGGAGGGCTCCGTGACCCGCTTGCTCCAGGCGTTGGCGGCGTCGAGCAGGTTCTCCTCGTAGCGGCTGGTGAGCTGGGCGAGC
>Ga0209365_1000233_pt1 | contig 10307 bp, 5 predicted proteins | sample WorMetimpBELIZE2_FD_187389 | JGI IMG/M metagenome (GOLD analysis project Ga0209365, IMG submission 187389) | Marine gutless worms symbiont microbial communities from Max Planck institute for Marine Microbiology, Germany - Olavius imperfectus... | ecosystem: Host-associated > Annelida > Digestive...
TCTGCATGCAGTCACTGATAATGCCATGGAAATGGTCACATGTCGACAGGCCATTCGTCATATAACGCCGAGTATGTTCATAGACGTGACACGGACTATTCCAGGCAGTGACGCAGGTGCTGGAGGTGCTACCTCCATGTGTCAACGAAAACGATCTCCTTCGTTTTTAGAGTGGGGAACGAAGCGGGAAGAGCGAGTCACAAAAATAGGTTTGAACAGCAAATGGAAATTCATATGATCTGACTCTGAGTGACCGATACTAAGAGACGACTGATACCGGTATCGGATATACGATACGAGGACGACGTTTAGTCTAGCTAGAAGCGAGTGTCACAGGGTTAGACTGAACTTCGCACTTCATTTAGCAAATTATGTTCGCACTTTAAATTTGCTCTTGAAGAATCGCAAATAGAAGTCAACCTGAAAATAGCATGCGACAATTCTGCTACAATAACGATCAAACCTAGTCACAAAGCGATTATTTACATAACAATTTTTAAATTCCACGGTTGCTACATACATAATCCCGCCACCGCGAGTCTGCCTAAAAACCGCAGACTACAAGTGACTCTGCCGCAGCCCGCAGACGAGCCCTGAAATGCAGCGCTCTGGGTTGTCTAGACTGAAGATCAGAGGACGTTGCTCGAAAACTGCATAAAACAACTGAATAGGGTTAGTATTAGTGTTAGTTTAGTGTTAGGATGAGGGTTGGTTTTAGGGTTAGTTTTAGGGTTAGTATTATGCTTAATGCCATCTAGCGATATAGTTTTGAAAAGTACCGTCCTCTCATTTTCATGTGTCCCCCAAACTGTTCCATCTGTTGATAAAAAAATAGAAATATTTTCAGTCGGACAAGCGGACGCATTGCTAGTCAAAGGCCTATCCAAAGCTAATCAATATTCAAAGATAAGCCTTAACTGGCACCGTTGATCTGACGTTTCTATTGTTGGCAGAGCGTGAAATCTTGTATTTATCAATATCCCATTGAACGCCAAGCAAAGGACGTAGTAGTGGTACTTTAGAGGTTGAGTGTAGACTGTAGTAGTAGTAGTAGTAGTAGTAGAAACTAGAGAGTCGGCTTTTACTTTACAACGAAGCAGTTTGTGGTGAAAATAAGACTAGTGTTTCGTATAAATTTCGTTTAAACTGCTCTTAAATCGCGATCATTAACAGACATCACATAGTTCTTGGAAGCTGGAAAATGAACAAAGCACCAAAAGGTGTGGTAACTAGGAAACCATAAGTATGAGATGTTCCTTGTTTTTCGAAACCTGTACCACACGGGCCACTATGGTCGGATTGGAAGATTAGGCAGGACACGAATGTACAAATGATTATATCATCTGTTTAAAAAATGACACGACCTACCACGCATCACATTGATGCACTGGTCAAGTTCTCTTCTAAGAATATTTGTACACATGCAACTGAAGCAAGCAGTTTCTGTGGGTAATTCGCCATAGCAAATCCAGCCAATGAAGAGATATGCATTGCTGCCAAAACAAGATACACAAGTAAACCAAAAATCACCTGTCACACTGGTATGATTAACCCGACATGCTCTCCGGCCATTTTGATGTTTCACAAGTAGTCATTTACAATACCGGATGGTAACTACGTCCATTTTTCTACAGTAAGCAGTTGTAAAATACTATGCTAAGTAGACCTATTCATTCTATGGAGAGTGGAGACAATAGGCTATTGAGATACAGATAGGGAGTAATTGTGGAAGAACGTTTTCATTTTTGTCATTTGTTATGCTGCATATATAATGTAAAGTCTTAATTTAGCATGTTTGTGTGTAATTTTTGTGCACATAATGTTGGCAATTCCAAACCTCAAATTTGTACTGCAAAATCTATCCTCATCAGTTGAAATCATCTGGAATATGTGCACTGTGACAGTTGAAATCATGTTATCACAGAGAGCACTTGAAAAATATCTAGTCATAATGCTTCAGACATTAAGTATTAACATCAGGTATAAACGCATTCACATACTTTGAAAACCCTTTTACTGACCCTCAATGTTAATGCTTAGTTTTTTTAACTAAGACAACTTACGTGTAAACGCTTTTCAGCATCAGTGTGTGTGAATAAAACGACGGAAGAAACATACAATGTGTATCATTAGACTGCAACACTGTTCACATATAACTACAGTAACACTTCCAACAGCAGCTCCTGGCTTCCATCAGTACAAATGACCAGTATCTCGGACCAGCCTTGTATTGGAAGTTTTTATGGTAAGTTTGCTAAACATGGTTCATATGCAGTCAAAATAATGCAGATATGTGTTTCACTCTAGCCAACAACTTTCATAGTTTTTTTCAACAGCATCTGTCCACAATCTGTATAACACAACAGTAGTTTTCATAACCGCATTCCACAAAATTACAGTGTATACGATAGAAATAAGCCGACAATATGCAAATGAAAAGACACATACAGCAGTGCTACATCCAGCAGGAGAATAGAATATGACAAGGCTTCATTTATAACCTGCGTTTATTTACGATCTATTAATATCAACAACCTGGTGTAGAAGTAACAAAAGTAACTGCAACTGGACAACATTATTAGCCTGGGTGAAATTATCAACATACTGGACACTACTACATTTCTCATTCAATAAGCAGATACACAACACATCAAAGCATAGGACACCTTCTTTACTGGGTATGGCATCATTTTGTAAGCAGACTGAGGGTCTCGGTTAGCTGTACTGAAGTGGTGACGTCTTTCAAGGTCATTATTAACTTGTACTAATATGTTCGGATGGTGGTGCACCAAGGAATATACAACTGACAGTAAAACAGTGAATACAAACACACCAGCTGTGCCGTAACATAAAAATCCCAACAGCTAAAAATAATGATACCTCTGCCAGGTTGTAAGTTAGAATAAATGTGTGTAAACATATCAGGTTTGTCTGTGACTGCAATGACAGATAGCTACAAGCTTCTGTGAGTAGACATTTTTTTTTAAAAATGAAGGACAATTACCACAGACCAAGTGCATTTTACATTCACATATTACCAAAGTTCAAAACCAATTATGGCATAATAACCATGGTAGTCCACTTTTGATAACTGCATGAAGTCTTAATTCATGTAAGTAATTTTGCACTGTTTTTACCAGTATAAAATTTACAGTATATTCATGTTTACACAGAAGTGGAACAACCAACACAAGCATGATAAGAACCTACTTATACAGTTTAAACACTGCAAGCTTCTTTCAAATCAGTTATCATCAGATAGTTATTGTCAATGTGAACTACCACACTTTGTGTATGGTTGGATAAAAGAATATGTCTGCTAACAAGATACCAGTATCTGCCGATGTATAAACACTGTGAAACCACGACTACAAGCAGCAGACTGTATGTAAGTATTAATGTGTTAAGTAACTAAACACAGAATACGCCAAGTCAGTCATCACTACTGCTACATCAGTCAAATGTTTGTCAACTCCTCGCTTAGTATTCAGACAGCATCCACAATGATGACATACAACCATATTACTAACATAAACTGAGTAGTGCACAGTAGAGCAATTCACAAATCACTCTTAAATTTGTTTCTATAGGAAAAGTACACGCTGTTTATCTGCACTGAGCATTTTTCATCTCAGTAAATATTCTAAATTACATACTTAACCAATGCACATAGCTAATGGTGTGGTTTTACGTGCAATAAAATAAAATAACTGCTGCAATAAAATAAAACGCACTTACTGACCTTTATTTTAATGCAGCATTTATTTTATTACACATGAAACCAGACCTGCAACAATTAAAGTTAATACTACATTAGCCCTGTATAAGAGCCTGATTTTATTTTATTGCACGTCTGGTTTCATGTCCAATAAAATAAAATAAATGCTGCGTTAAAATAAAGACCAATCAGCAGAGTGCCCAAGCCGGCCAGGTGAGGGTTCGCGCTGCTGCGAGGCTGGCTTCCGGGGTTTGATCCACACTGGTGAGGATCAACATACTTATGAGAGCTATACTGGGCCGTCGGCCTGGCTGTGTACTGGGGAGGTGTCGAGAACCAGTGTGGTGCTGGGCCCACGGTGACATAGGCAGATTGCCTTCGACGGTGTTGGCAGTTGCCTGGATGGGTCTGTAGCATGGGTATGTGTGACTGAGGCCCACTGAGTCGTCTGGACGGGTCTAGCAGTGCGAGTATGCGTCTTAGGCTTCAGCGAGACACACTAGAGATGGAAGTCAGAGAAACCCAAAAGCTATACCGCAATGGTTAAATATACAGGCCAAAGCCCTATGGACGGGGAAGCGCATTGGAGCATTACTCAATAAGGCCTCCGCGCTGACTGTAGCCAACATGGTAGCAGTCACCCCAAAGGTAAGGTAAAGTAAATGCATTTTATTTTATTTTATTGCAGCTGAAACCATAACATAAAGCCATGTTCAGGGCAGGCATGTACTCATGGCTTTAATAGAGCATAATCACACAACTACAATCTAACATGTTTACTGTACTTTTCATAATGACCCGAAACTTCTATTAAAAAATGTTTGGCAACTCATACAAAATTTGTATTGCTAAATGAAGTATTTTTATATAAGACAAATGGTGGTTGCTCTATGTGCAGCTCACAAATGCTCAGTTAGATGTCGCCATCAACATTCTATTATACAGAGTCCTTCTAAGGGCCAGTTTCACCAAACTTTGATCGGCGTTTAAAGTTGACTTGACAGGCCGATTTGACGAAAATTTGGCCATTTGCGTTTCTCCAACATTTAACTGACCGTCAACTTGACATAAATTTGACAGGCCATTAACGCTGAGTCAAACAGAATTCAACGATGGCCAGCATTGAACTCATCTGCAATCAGCCTTCCATGCCGACTTGCAGTAACTGCGTCGCCCTTGTTGTAGATAGCGGCCTGATAGGCCTCTCATTCAATGCAAACTCTACCAGAAACTCCTTTTCAGATGCCGCTGTATTGGCTTATCAAATGACATGTATAAAACGATTGTTGTTACCATGGCAACAATTAATCTCGAATCTCACAAGAGGTAATTCAGCCAATGATAACGCATGGTCGCCTGTCAGCTGACGCCGATTTGACTTAACGTGACATACATTGGTGAAAGAGTAAGTAGAGTTTAACTTGTTGCCAAGTTGACGATCAGTTAGTTGATGGTTGAGTTGACTTAATTTTGGAGAAACGCGCCCTAAGTAAGGTACAAGTCATAAGTCATGTAACAAAAAATTACCAACTTGTGGAGATAAACCAAAAGTAGTACAACAACCCAAAAATGGCTTAAAACCTTAGTTTGGAAAGGCGTATTAGGTAAATAGTTCATACAGATGCACTGTCTGTTCTTTACAGGGCATAGATCAGAACTTAGGTCTCTCAATCATGAGTGCAACTAAATGAACGAGAAATCAAAGTGAAAACGGAACCAATCAGCCAGAACAGCAATGCATGTTAAAATAAAGCAATGTCAGACTTGCTGGCAAAGATCCTCAGGTTACCACTGTGAATCAAATCTGTACGCATCAACAGAGTCCAACAGAACAATGCTCACACAGTATGGCCAGTACCTCTGCGTCACTTTAACATCATATCCGATTTAATATGAAGATTACCAGCACTTCTTCGCAAAGATGGGAGATGCATGTGTCAGATGTGCAATACGTTTGTTGCACTCGGGCACAAGAGACACGCCAGTTATGTACGTAGTCCCTCACGGCTGCACAGTTGCCGACATGACTGCTGCAGCAACGATGATGATGTCACAATGATTAAGTTGCGCTGCTTGCACTGTGTGTCAGTTCCGTCTTGGTCAACCGGCCAGTGCCCTCCTGCCTCTCCCATGAGCTGGATGCAACAGGTATGACATCCATAATGACTCCTCATGTCGTTCAAGACTGTAGACGGCTGTACTCAGCCAACAGCTGAGACTTGCGCACCACGTCCCATGATCGTGCAGCATAATGAAACCTAGTTACGACAACATTATATGCTCATTACAACAAAGCTGTTTAAACTGGCCTGATGTTACAAACTGCTAAACAATACTATGCACAGTCTAACAGCATGTAGTGCTGTAACTGATAAACAGAAACAGTTTAAACATATATCCAAATCTGTGAAGCTACTTATAAAATAGAAACACAATAAAAAATATTGACGTTTAATGTGTTGAATTTTTGAATACGTTTAAAACGATTCATGGTAAAAAGGGCAACGGAAATTTGGGCAACCACTTAGGAAAAATGGGCAACGGAAAATAGGGCAACCGGTAAAAACGGCAACGGAAAATTGGGCAACCTAACGTAAAGTCAGTTAACAAAGTAACAATGCAATGCTCTATCAGTCGTTTGACTCTTTGATCCCGAGTAGACTGCGTGGCAGGTGAGTGTGTGTGAGTTGTCAACATTTGATCATGCGTGACGGGAGTCCGTCGTCGAATGGAGTCCAAGTCTCTGCAGCGTACATGCATACAGCAAGGGAGCGTCGATCGGTTAATCCACCTTGCGCCAGCATGTTAGGCCTAACCAGTCTATAGAGTATGTTAGCGACGAATGCAAGTAACTAGCTAATAGTGACTTACAACATTTATTTGTTTAAAATTGAATGTATTTTTCATCAGCGACACAAATCGTTCTTTTTCGCGTTTATCTGCCTGAGACGTTGGCAATCTTTCTGGAAGACACAAGACACAATGAGTGACAACAACAACCGTATAAGCGAGTGCTTTCTTTCAGAGGGATCTCGTTAACAGTAAATTGGTTGCCTAATTTTCCGTTGCCGTTTTTACCGGTTGCCCTATTTTCCATTGCCCATTTTACCATTTACCTTTAAAACATTTGATGGCTGCATTGAAACAACTGGTTTGCATGTAACAAACATGTAAAGAAAATCAATCATACACACACAGCCGATGAAAACTCTTATTGATTACTGCATCTTCTTTATTTCGCTGCAGACTTCTGAGATCTTTGTCATCTACTGGGTCCATGAGTTCATTGCCCAGTTTGAAAATTTAACAATCACCAGCTCATCTGTATGTATAAAACTGAAAGTTTGTGGCAGCATTGCAGGCAGTTTCTCTGTGACGTATTTTCGCCACTGTCTGACTACCAAAGGTAGCAAGATATGAAGAGACCAATACATGAGCTGGATTATGCAGAAATGCACCATTGGAACAGTAACTTCATTATGTGAATGGTTATTTATGGCCATGCCTCTCAACTACAGGCATCAATAGCAGAACACAACATCATTAAAGGGACACTCCACTCAAAATTAGCCCTAGATTTTTTTTAGCTGGCCTAAAGGCATGTATTTTTTAGAAAATTTTTACCATAAAAAAGATCTCGATTGATGCCGTTGTTACTTAGATATTTTGGGCCGAAATGTGCTGAAAGATACCAACGTTTAGGCAGTATCGTCCGGATTACCACGAGCTATATTTAGAATTACTGGTTTTTACGCTAAAAATAGCACCGATTCTACATCAGTGAGCGTTAAGCGTTGACCAAAATATCTACCGTACAGATACCATACTGATGTGTGGTAATCTAAATAATTACTAAACATATCATTAGAAGCGTTAATTTGATTTTATTAACCGATTTTGCTGCAGCGATCCCATAATCCCGGTAACTATGGACGCTACTGTCATTAACCAAGGCAAGCTGATCGTCAGTGTCGTGATATAACCATTGGCTCCAAATTACCAGGTTAATGCCACGACGCCCGTCAAATTCCCCAGCATCACCATATAAATGTGTCCCCTGTACCCTTAATTATAATTTTACAAACGTGAAACTTTTGAGAGACAAGTCAAAATAATATATACTTTTAGGCCAGCTAAAAAAATCCTAGGGTTAATTTTGAGTGGAGTGTCCCTTGAATAGATGTGCAAACAAAATTACAGCACATTAGTCATGAGCACATTATGATAGATCAGGAATGTGTAAGCATTATAACTTTCTATTAACCTACCAGACTCATCTACCAGCTATCAGCAATTGCAATGCCACAGATCCCTACCAGTATTTCAGTTATCTTTCCACTCAATTACGGTCATTATATCTTAAGATATTATCTGACCCATGAAATCTGATATGAGGTGTAATAACAGCAATACTAATAGAAACTGAAAAAAACATAATCTTTATTTGTCACTTTCTGTAAGGTACCTGTTTAAAATTTTACATCTTTCACATCAGAGAATGAATTCTATGTCAACAGAATCAGGCAAGACAGTAGTGACAACAGGCAGCACAGACCAGGTTCTCTCTGAGAGATTATGCTGAGTTAGTGCATGGCGTGGCATAGCTAACAGGCGATGTGTCAAATCCTTCATGTGCTTCGTAAAATCTCGGTGACCAGTATAACCACTCATCACCTCTTCCGCACCACCTGAACACATTAATTGGCATCACAGTTACGGATGTTAAACGAAGTTCGAATTGCATTGATTCGGTATTAGAATCTCAGATTGAAATTTGTCCACTATTTTTACTTTGGAAAGATCGGCAACATTTAACATAAATAATACATTGATGTTGTTGTTTTTGTTGCAGTGCTCTATGAACATAATACTAAACAACTATTCCACATATAAATAAAAAAGAAGTCACTTTAATGGAAGTCAGACGATGCAACTAAACATCAACAAACGGATTTTTATATAAAAGCTGGCAATATGTAAACGGGTACAATAATTCAATAAATAACCACATATGGCTACATAACAGTTAAGCAATTGCATTCATCAATAGTAACAATTCTGTAGTTATGGCAAGATCACAACTGAATAAAGCATGGCACACTGACAGTAGTGAGTCAGTAATGAATTCACACAGTCCATTTAGCACACAAGTATTTACAATAGTATTCACAATAATGAAGGCATACGAGATATAATGCTGTCTGAGTGTCAGCATACCTGACTTCTGGACGTTTGATCCATCGGCTGTGTTAGACACTGCCTTACTGGGCAGCAGGAACAAGTTAACACGGTCCTCTGACACTCTAGCAGAATGTGGATAACGTGTAGAGCTGACTGATGACATCAGGCCTGACAATGGAACACATCACAACAGCATGAGTTAAACAAACTAATACAAGGCAACATATAGAATCAGAGAGAGAAGAGATACCAAAAGATTTGTAACAGTTGGAGTAGTCTTAACTAAGCAGTGTATGAAAGAAACCTCAAGTCCACCAGAGTGACTTGAGCTAGCTCCCACTGATATTTGCATAACTCATTGGTGATGTTGGGCCAAAACTGGTCCAATGCTTCATAACACTTTTGGCTGGAGATGTTAAATGGATACCAATTTGAAATTGGAAACCAGCAGCTGTTTAGTGCAAGTGATGGATACATACAGTATCCTCCACTAGTTAAAGCACAAGTCAGCTGACACCCCTACAGTTGCACAGTGCAATGGTGTTATGCATGATATCAATGGGACTTACCATAACAATAAATGTACAATAAGTATGAATTATCTTCAGGCAACAACTGGTTGGATTCGCTAAGTCAGTGGCAATCACGTACTACAATACGTCTGAAAAAAAGCAAACCCCTAAGTAACGTAGGAGTTAACATTTATATCGTGTAACCCAAAATATTTTGTCACTGATATTTAAAGAATGATAACACAGCTATCAGACTGTATTTTCTAATAAATCAAGTGCACAAAATGGACAGAATGCATTCAGATTTAATGTTTCTATCGTACATTGTATATGGGGTTACTCACGGACAGTCTAGTTCACATTCACTGAACACACAAGTAATCTTATGCAACTGTAGTAACAGTCTCACATACAGTATTGATGTTAGTAATAAAGTTATTACTAATGAGTTCTGTGTATAATGTCACCAATGTAACAGTTGCTGACTTACCAGTGAATTTCAACTTGGACTGACTCATCAACTGGCGCAATGACTTCTGCATGTATGTAACATATTCTGGTCTGAAGTGAGTTGTTTCAGCATGATTCAAGACAAATGCTGCCACACAAACCATCACGTCGTATACTATTTCCAGACTATGTTAAGCACTGTCATGCAAAGCATGAGTCACAGTTCAGCACTATGGGTAACTAACTTTCGCTAATAGAAAACAATAATCGTTTTTGATTATTGTTTTCCATTATCTCAGCACGTTAATATCCAATTAACCACAGCTGAGATTAAGTTTCCTATTATCGTTTTTGATTATCTATTTCAATTACTTATGTTTGGTCAATACCACGTTTTAGCCATATTACTGTTTACAATAAGCAATTACCGAAAGTTAAAGTGAATT
>Ga0209365_1000234_pt1 | contig 10296 bp, 12 predicted proteins | sample WorMetimpBELIZE2_FD_187389 | JGI IMG/M metagenome (GOLD analysis project Ga0209365, IMG submission 187389) | Marine gutless worms symbiont microbial communities from Max Planck institute for Marine Microbiology, Germany - Olavius imperfectus... | ecosystem: Host-associated > Annelida > Digestive...
ACGTTTGGTCCTCGAGCGTTCTCTAGATCTGGTCTGGCAGCTTGGAACACTTTGTTGTCTGAGCTACGTGACCCGTTCATCTCACTTGACTGTTTTAGGCATTCACTGAAAACGTACTTGTATAAGCGTTAGGTTTGGTTTCTGCGTCGCCACGGGCACCTTTGTGACGATTCCGTTAATTGTGCGTCTTTGAAATGTCTGTTTATTATTATTATTATTATTATTATTCGCTTATGCGTATTGATGTTTGTCTGTTGTAATTTGCTTTGATGTCACTATTGTCTGACTTGTTTTTTTTTCGTTTTATTTTATTACTATTTGTACTTCGCATATGATGTGATAATAAATAAATAAATAAATGCAGCCATTTATTGGTATTTATGCAGTGATATCGTGCTACAATATAATGTCCAAGTAACAGCAATGATACTTGAATGAGCTATGTTGTGGAGAGCAGGATGTACACAAGTATTGGACAGGTGTCTGCAGATGGAGAACATGTGTTGAGCATGACTGACGGCCACTTAACACTGACATATAGAGGTGGCGATGATTGCGGCAGTGGTCGTACACGTGAAACCATAATAACATTTCTCTGTGATGAACATGCTGTGGTAATATGATACTGACTGCTCTATGTTTACTGTCACAATATGCTCAATAAACAAAGTGTGTGTACTGAATGCAATTTATAAGTAATGTAATGCTGTAAATAAGAACCTGCAAACAGTCAAATATTCTATTGTGTGCTGCTGCCATATTTGGCAGCTGCAGTAAGATCTGAAAACTCTTGTATATGTGTAAGAACATCTGACTATCTTTGTTTTTTTTAGTTTATATATGCAGATGACATTTGTCTCTTTAGTCAGGTTCAGTTATTCAGTGAGATAGAATGCAGCCTATCAGCAGTTATGGCACACTGTTGCCGCCAGTGGATACTTAAACCTAGTTCCACCAAAACAGTCAGCAGTGTTCCATCTACATAGCGCCAGCGAAGATCACAAACTGTCTGTGTTCCTCGATGATCAGTGCATTAGACGTGACAACTATCCAGTCTACCTTGGCATCATGCTGGATCACACACTGTCATACAGAGAACACCTTCAAAGGACTGCAGGCGAGCTGAAGAACCACAACAACCTGTTGACAAAATGTGCTGGGCAGCCACTGCCGAGACCTTGCGTTTCTCTACTATTGCGCAGTGGAGTACTGCTGCCCAATTTGGTCACGTTCCATCCATAGTGAGCTGGTCAATGCACAGTTGAACACTACTAAGCGACTTATCGCACTTTACACACTACACCTCTACTGTGGCTATCAGTTCTTGCAAACATTGAACCACCTACTGTGAGAAGGTGACTTGCCACGAAAGTTTGCCAATTCACTCTTACATTCTCAACCCGCCAACTTACCTTTTGTCATCTAGCTTTTCTTCCAGATTTACGAGCATCGTTGACACAGGAGAATGCATTGAAGGGCAGTGTTGAACATGATAGGTTTTAACACTTTTCTTCCAAAACTGAGTCTATGCATTGGTGTCACTGTGAAGTAGCTCCTGTGTAAAATGTTACGTTCGTATGATTTTTTTACTTTTTCGATAAAAATGGAGCATTTTTCACAATGCTATGTTTGTGACTGTTCACAGAATACACTGCCAGAGTATACGTCTGTGACGGACAATTGTACATACAGATTTGTATGGTCAGTGCGGGCAGCTTGTCCCACTGACGTCCAGCCTGTTGCTGGTGAAAACTGCGCTGTTACTGATCCTACCAGTGGTATGATAACACTATCTGACACATTTCATTTGAAAGCTGCTTCAAAGGTTGATGATAATAGGTTTTGTTTCATGTGGTCTTATCAGCTGTTTAAAATTTTGCATTTACATAATCATTGGGAGACCTTGAATATAGGTGTGTTGAATGTCACTGTAGTCTTCATCTGGACTGCTGACGTCTGTGTCTGTACAGTCTTGAATATTTATGATGTCAGCAGTTTTCACATAAGCTGATAAGCCCATTTTGTATTGGCATTTTTAGGTACTTAGCTAATGTTGATACTGAACACCTTATACTGCATAACTATATTAATTACTCTCTAGACAACCAAAATAACATACTTTGTTATTGACATTTCGACTTCACGTCGGAAGTCTTCATCAGGACTGACTTCCGGTAGTGGTCGTCAGTATGTAAGAGTTTGTCCCATACGTGGCTCAATTGGTAGCTCCCCACGACTTCCAACGTGAAGTTGAAACGTCGATAACAAAGTATGTTATTTTGGTTGTCTAGAGAGTAATTAATATAGTTTTTGTGTCAACCTGATGAAACTTTTCACAGAACCTTATAGTACAGTTACTTCCTTAGACCTTCATTATCAGATATGATGCGTGACACGGTTTTGTGCTATTTTTATATGATTATTAATGGTATCAGCCATCATAGTTCCAGAACTCCAGAAAAGTCTAGTCTTGTGGCAGTATTCATATAAAACAGAAATAGAGAAATTGAACTAAGGACTTCGGAGTATATTGAATGCTGCATTGGTAAGAATGTACCTTATTTGCAGGATATCTTTATGACTTAAATCGTCTGAAGTCAGTGCCTTACTATGTTGTGGATAATGTGGACTACATATATAACATCAGTGTTTGTCAACCTCTGATGGGTTCACGGTGCCGTGAGAATTCCGGCAAGTAGTTTGTAATTTTGAATTGCTAGCATTTTTGAACAACTGATATTTCATGAATTTGCCGTGGTACATTCCAGAAATTATTTGCCATGTCATTCATTATTTGCAGAATGTTTATTTTTCTTGGTTAATGTCAATTTTGTCTTACATATTTGAAGTAATGCTTCATAAGTTATGTGGCATGTTGGTGTAATTGTTAGACCAAGTCACAGGTTTGTCACACACAAAACATAACCACTCCAGCAGGTGCCTGTGTTATAAATCAGTGTAATTTGGTACCAGTCTGTTTTCTAGAATGAGGTTTGATTTGCCATTTGTAACATTAGACTATGAAACTGCAATGAGCCTAACACACGTACATTACATAACTGTGACATGGCAATCTTGACTAGCCATTTTTAGCTGAACTTTGCAATTGCATTGCAAAGTTTGGCTATTCTCATGATATTTCGTCTGGCTGTCGTCTGTGACGCGAGTGTATTGTGACAAAACGACTGAAGCTAGGATCACGTGGTTTTTACTGAGAAGCAGCCAAATATCCTAACTTTTAGCCAGGTAAATTTAACGGCGAAATGCGAAGGGTTTTCCTCGATCAGGAGGCTCAGACTAGGGTGCGGTGGTTTTCAACTTCATTTGTGGCACTATATCTTGGAAACAGTGCAAGGTTGAGCCTAGGTCACAATTAATCACTTACAGGAAGTCATATATGGGCTTTTGATTGGAACGAAAGTGGATGACCTTGAGTGACCTTGAAGGATAAAAGGAACATGCGCAAGATAGTGGGTTATAACTGTGAAATGCCAATTGAAAAGGTGACTTATAATGCGGAAGTTAAAAATGTGAAATGTAGGAGGAAAAGCTGTTTTCACAATGTAGATAGTTGAAATTTTGTGTGCGAAATAGCTGAAATACTTCTTGGCAAACGCAGTGGAACCCATAGTTGCTAGAGAAGTTAGTGATTAGTTGAACATAAGGTTTGACATAACGTATAGTAATTGAGTGAGGTATGTAAGTTAATTAAGCTGACCAGTTGTACTTTGTATGTAAATGAAACTCTCTTGAACTCGTTTCTGGACTGAATGTGCAGTCAGTGCAAATTAGATGAAATCACGAATGACAGATCCGAGCAGTTCTGAACGAAAACTAACTTTATCAACTGAATTTTATACATACTGCAGTTTAAGTAAGTAAATGAGGTAAATATTTAATTAATATGTAACATGCACTCGAAAGCTGGCAAGTAGTTATGTTAGTTTGGCCACAGACTATGTGAATTAATCGTCACTGCACGTATGGACATTGGTATAACCATTGCCGTAGCCCATGAGGTCTTGTGTAAGTATTAAACTAGCTTTTCTACTATAAGTCTTGCATTTCTTGATCGATTTTTATAATTTTTGCATCAATGGAAATAAGAATGAATATTTCATGACGACGTGTAATTTACTTACTTACTAGCTCGATGACATCATAACTGTGACACGTCGCATGTCACGACAGTTTAACTTCAGTTTGCATGTTAAAATTAACCATTTTGAGTTTGAAGATAAAGTTTTGATGAAACCAACGAGAATGTAAAAGATTTTTTGTTGGAAGACTGCTAAAGGAATGTTCGAACAAATACGGAAAGAAACGAACATTGAACGACTTTCTGTAAAATTTTGGAACAATTGGTTCAACTGAATGTTGCAGTAAGCGGTCGGCTGTTTTTGTGCTATTTTTAGTTTTATCAGGTAGAGTGGATACATAGTAAGGGTGAAGTAAAATAATTTGTATCTGCTTGGTAGAATATTCATTCCTGTTTCCAATGATGCAAAAATTGTCAAAGTCTATCAAGATTTGCTACAGTTATAGTCAAAAATAAAGTGGAACATTTTTCACAGCCTACGTTATAATTAGGAAAACTTTCATGACGTGCGATGTCTCACAGTTATGACGTCATCAGGCCATTGAGTAAGTAAATTACATGCTAATGTGCAGTATTCATTCCTGTTTCCAATGGTAAAAAAATTATAAAAATCCACCAAGAGAGACAAGAGTTATAGTCGAAAATAACGTGGCCTCTTTTTTCCGGACACAGTGTAGAAGATAGACATGTAATAACAAACATTAGTATAGACTGATGTGCATTATTCATGTGGTAGGTTGCTGTCAGCATGAGAAACATGGTGATCAGCGTCCATTCAGTGGCGGCATTGCCAACCCAGCACTGACAATTACTGACGGACTGTTGGTTCTGACATACAGTGATGGTGACCTTTGTCATCGCGTCAATGCTAATCGCAGCACAATCATAACGTTTGTCTGTGTTGCCGGTGGTAACAGTGAGCCTATGACGTCTCTTGGTCATCCTCTGTTTGTCAGCGATGATGACTGCACTTACAAGTTTACTTGGCCAACTACACTTGCTTGCCAGCATGCAGTATGATTTAAACAAATTAGTTAATTATTATTAATGATAACATTATTGTTTGTGTTAATAGTTATGAATTATTTAACCATTGATAACTAATTACATTTGCTAAGAGCTTCTGTTCCCTAATGTGGCAGCTTGTTGCTGTTTCCACCAATATGTTACTTTGTTGTGATGCACACTTTTGGCTTTTGTTTAATGGTGTCATTCATACTTTGTTCAGCCCAGATCATTCAAAGGTCACTCTTTGGGGTTGGTGAAGCAAGGATTTTTTGCATGTTACATGCCAACCCACAGTGTCAAAGCAGTGAAGTCAACATGATGTGATTATATTTATTTTTATCGTTTATTACTGTTACATTTTGCAAAGTGCAGTAATTTTTGCTCCATATATCAGATAGCAACTTAATCATTAATTTTCTTAAGATTTATTTATTCCTGTTAGCTGGATATGCACAGTATAAAGAAGACAAAAAGCGAATATATTGATGAGTGTCATGTCATATCTGCTGAAGGTTATATATTGTATTGATAAAACTAATGTAAATGACTAGTTGTGAATGATGTCTTGGATCACTGTACACAGGTGAGTTGTGCTGCAATCTCTGAAGATGAGACATTTGATCTGTCTTCACTAGCATTAGTTGATCACAGCCACAGTGTGTTGGTGTCACCCTCCATCATCGACACTGCGACACGTTCTGCAACATTCTACATCAACATCTGTCGACCAGTTGCACGACAGGATAATGTCAATTGCCCTGTGCATGCTTCAGTCTGTCGTAAAGATGCCGACAATACTTTTGTTGTTAGTAGTCATGATGCTGTTGACTACTTGAATGAAAACTACACCAACCGTTTCTGTGTGTCACAGTTTAAACAAACGGATCAGTTGTTTATGTTTAGTAAAATATTGTCAGAAGATTCCTGAATTGGACATGTGCAGTACGTAAATTTTGAACACTAATACATTGTATGTAGACGTTTTATGATAGGTGAATAATTATAATATTCTTGTAACAGAATTAAATCAACATTGTTGGAGGCTATAGTCACCAGGGCAGAGTGACCCGGGAAGAAAGAGAATAAATATTTTGAGTGATTTACATATTCAAAAGTAAAAAGAGCAACAGATGACCGAGGAGGAAGATGGAAATATAGCAGAGGAATGTCATAAACCTGTTATTAATAGCATACTATTAGAAGAAGAAGGTGGTGTAGTGTCTTAGCAGTAAGGCGTTGGACTCGCGATCAATAGGTCATGGGTTCAATCCCCACCGAGACAAAGCTGCATAACGACCTTAGTTAAGTTGTTTACACCTCTGTGCCTCTCACCAAGCAGTATAAGTTGGTACCAGTCGAACGGTGGTGACGTTCTTCTGCTGAGAAGGTGACCACTGGCCTGGCAGAAAGTAATGGCAGCTTACTGCCAGAGGGATGATTTAGAAAGTCACCTGCAGGCTGACTGCATGTACACTGGGATCAACTCCGGGCCCAACACTTGGTAACGAGTATGGGGGAATTTTTACCTTTACGAGAAGAAGAATTAGCAGTAGTAGTAGTAGTAGAATATGTGTATGAGAGAGAGGTAGTAGTGTTTAACGTCCCATTGACACAGTATACTTGGCGCAGTACAGGCCATTTAGGAAACAGTGTTATATTTGGGGAATTTGGTACAAGATTAATGTCTGCTGTCAATACGGTACAGTGCATTGTTGTAAAATTTGCATCTAGCTAAATTTTGTTGAATGATTGTGTGCAGAGTTTAGGTCGTGTAACTGCGTCGCCAGTTTATGATGCCACAACCAACCGAGTTGTGTTGACGTACGATGATGGGGAAGAGTGTAAGAATGGACGCAGATGGCGCAGCATCATTGCATTCTCATGTGCAGAAAGTCATTTACAGGTTCGTTATTACATCTGTTAAGACACTGAGCAGTAAAGTGCACACCATTAGAAGGTGTAATTTTTAGTGTATGTAGTATAGTTTGAATTGGAATGTTTGTAGCCAGCCATTGCAATGCAACGTTCAGCTATTGTTGTAATAATTCGTCTGTCTGTCTGTCGTCTTTGATGTGAGTATATTATGAAGCTGGGAATGTGCACTTTTCACTGAAAATAGCTCAATGTGTAAACTTTTGTAAAATAAGTTTTACACCGCAATTTTCAAGACGGGATTGAACGGTATTAGGACTTTTCAAACAATGTGCATTTTGGCATATTATATGTTGTGTGTGTCCAGGAAAAAATATGCCAAAAATTACAAAGCCAAAACGCATAAATTTTGTCCCCCGAATATTTTCTGTCGAACCGACTGAGAACCATCTTCTGAAGTTCTGAGACCAGAGCAGAAATATGACGTAAGATGCTCTGGTGGGCGTGGTTTGTGCTTGTGTAAATATTACGGAATTGTAGTATTTCTGCTATTGGTTCATGACCTTCACAGACGTCTTGAGCTTCATCTGACGACTGCTCAGAATCAGACATTCTTTCAGAACTGGCTTGTTATTCTGCTAATAAACAGTAAACACACTGACATCTGTGACGTCACAGACGTCACAGATGCAAACAATATTTTACATAATCACAATACCAAAAATTTCCATTTTTAGCTAACCTTCGTCATATTTCATCATCATCATCATCATCGCGAAAACTTTTAAGGCTCCCCTTACGGGGGCTCAGCGGCGCCGTACAGTACATGCATATACATAAAAACTAAGAGTAACGTGCTAAAAAACTAGTAAAAGTTTAGACTAGATGCGACTAAAAAAGTGTGTCTTGAGCCTCTTGCTTTCATTATTACAATTTTATGTTTACTAAACAGATTTAAAATACTGTAAAGAAAAATTACATTCCACATAGTCTTTAAGGGGTCCGCTACAACAGGAGTTTCAAGCTACATCAACATGATTTTTTGACTTCACTGTGCTATTGCTCTGAAATGATGCTAGATGGATCTTACGTCACAGTTAATCAATGATAGGAAGTCATATGTGGGTTTTTGATTTGTGCAAAAGTCAATGATTGACTTTGAATGGCCAAAATTTGTATGCAGTTGCTGGTGACCAAGGAGTAATTTACTACAAGGGCAATGATCTGTTCATGTCAGTTCTACTGGTCTACTTGTCAGTGATGTTCAAGACCAAGACCAAGACCAAAGAATGCAAGACCAAGACTAAGACCAAGACCAGAAACAGCAAGACCAAGACCAATCCATACCAAGACCAAGACCATGGTAGATGAGACCTATATCAAAACCCAGATAATCGCTCCTACATAGGCGATAAATCGCTGGCAGACTGGAAATTATACTCATAAATAGTTCAAAACTGTCACAAATAGTTGAAACTATTTCATATTATTTAACTAAATACTGTTAACTCATTAAACTTTAAAGTTCACAGTTCCCAACACTGCCACACAGTCACTCGTACGTTCTATCTAATTACATTTAAGAAAAACCAGCGACTCCAGCAGCTTGTCTGACATGCGTGCACGATGAGGTCGCACCAACAATCCACTATGAGAAAAAACACATTCAGCTGGAGCAGAGCTTGATCGGGTGCACAGTATACGTTCGAACAATGGCAATATGAAAGCAAATTCAGGTTTGTGAACAACGGTGGACAGTGGTGTTACTGATGCAGAAAATGTTGATGAGTTTATAGTGTCAATGTAGCTGTGAAGTTTCCTTTCCAGCTGCTGGGTTGTCTGATGTGTCTGCTGACTCCTGATAAGCAGTCAACATGTAATGCCCAAACAGCGATGTTGAGTCTTATGGTGCAAACAATCACCAATGAGCCTGGCAGTCTTGCATTGTTAACAAGACCGCAGAGCTCAAGACCAAGACAAAGACAATGACCAGAGAAGGCAAGACCAAGACCAAAACCGAAAAATTTGCTCTTAAAACCAAGACCAAGACTTAACGTCACTTCTACTTGTTTACATTTATATGTTTACATCATTTTTTACTGTTGACGTGACTGTGTGTTGAATAACCCTCATTTGTCACATTGTGAATAATGCTGTTGATGTAATAGGGACAACCAGTGCTGGTCGCTGTTGATCATGATAAATGTGAGTATCGATTTGAATGGCTGACTGCAGTCGTATGTCACAGTACACTAGTGAAACCAGACACAGGCTGCAACTATGTCGACAAAGAAACTAACATTGCTTTTGACTTGAGCATCCTGACATCGTCTGGAAATGATATACAGGTGCGTGGAATATTGAGTGTTTGATGAGAAGCAGTTGCACGTTGTGTGTGTGTGCTGTTTTAGCAATCATTGTTTGTTTGACTGATACTGTCGTCTCATATTTTAGTAAAGCTTTGGTCACAATTGTGATAGATACAGCGATAAAGGCTTGTATGATTGCACTATAGTTTCTTGTAGTAGGCTTGTAAGACCCTCATAGTAGTCCACGTATGAGATTTTACTTTTATCGCAGTTGTAAAATAATACTTGTATAATGCTTGTAATACTACATAACACGTGCAGTGTGTTTGTAATTATATGTAAGTGAACAAGAAATTGTCCAGTGCACTAAATAGGTAGTAGACTGTGGTAAATGCCATCACTAATGCATTGCAGCCTCAGACAGTCTGAGTTGATTATCTTGAGATATTCAGGTATTCCAACATTAACATGTTTGTTGTAAAATTGTTTCAGTGACGAACTGAAGTGGCCTGTTAATGTGTTTATGCTACATTTACTGCAGCTGAAACTTGGCGTGGTGGGTATGGGGAGTCAGCATTATTCGTCCAGCATTATTTGCAAAATCATACACAAAATTGGATTTTTGGGCCACCCTATGGAGGCATCACAGGCAATATATGCGCTTTATCCGAAATTTATAACACAAAGAAACCTTGTAGCAGAGTTTTATCGAGAGAATGTCAGTTTTACTCGTAAAACAGCGAATAAGCGTTTTTGCATTACCCTTTTTGGGGGTTTAGGGATAACGTATGCGATTCATCTTTAGCTCGTTGTTACGATGATAGTCGACTTTCTATAGGTTATAATTAAATATGTTTTGCTAGCTGTCACAAGTGAAGCATTAATATGTCGAAATTCGCCTGTGTTGAAGGGGGTGGGTCACTTTGGAGCTAAATATTAGTTTGAAGGGTTACGTTTACCGCCAACATCTATACACCGTTGGATAGGGGAATGGTTCTACTACAACTT
>Ga0209365_1000235_pt1 | contig 10287 bp, 5 predicted proteins | sample WorMetimpBELIZE2_FD_187389 | JGI IMG/M metagenome (GOLD analysis project Ga0209365, IMG submission 187389) | Marine gutless worms symbiont microbial communities from Max Planck institute for Marine Microbiology, Germany - Olavius imperfectus... | ecosystem: Host-associated > Annelida > Digestive...
GTCTAGCACTTAACTAAATTAAATATTTTAATAAAGCAATATAACATGAATGGACTTGTACAATTAAACACTGAAGTATATTCAGAAATTATTTTAATATTTTTATTTTGTTTTTATTATCGATGTATTTCGTTTTTAGCTTACACCCAATCTTGTGTGTGTTACTTTTATATGCATGTTTCTGCTGACTACGTGGCATGTAAGTGGCGCAACTCGCCCTTTGTCACGTTGATTTCAAATAAGTGTTCTGATGCTTTGCAACAAAATTGAACGAATTCTATCCACACCCCTTGAAAACAGTTATCACCAAAGTTGCTGCATTTTTGGGATAGATGGATGTAGATTTTATGCTGGACAGTAGCTTCAAATATTTGCCCAACTGTGGATTGTGCCAGATCACAACTGTGTTATTGTGAAGTACTTTAGCCAAAACATACAAACCAATAATACAATACAATACAATACCATCAGTAATTTGTATAGTGCCACTATACAACTTGTCCAGGAGCACGAACAAAAACTATGAGAAAGTTACTGTAAACAGGAATAATTTTATGTGCCGTTTAAAGGCGTTAGTGTCAGTAATTGTACGAAGATGGGGGTGGTAGAGAGTTCCAAGCAGCTGGGCCAGAGTAGCTGAAGCCACGCTCGCCAAACTTAGTTCTTGTAGTGCATATAAAGTAGTCTGTAATGTAATACCAGCTGTGACGGTGACCAACGTCTGCAGTAGTTCATTAGATTTCACTTTGTTCTGCTGCTGCAGCTGGTGGTCATCTCCATCCTCATCATCATCTTGTTTATCACATCGATAACCAGCTGATGAATCACTACAGTGTCGTCTGTCTCCAGTGAATGACAGTCCAAGATCATTATGAACTAGTTTGACACCAGCTCGCCACGACCTCGAGGTCAACACACCTAACAACCACCACCACCACCATCATCATCATCATCAGCAGCAGCAGCAGCAGCACCATCACGAACCAGTTTGACACCAGCTCACCATGACCACGTCAACACAACCAAATAAATGCATTACAATTGGCTGGATTCAATTATGACATCAGATTTTTCTAGCAGAAAGTCACATATCAACTTAAAACTGTAAGTAAGTAAATAACTAAGTAAGAATATTTATATAGCGCACAGAATCATGCGTCACACTGCGCTGTGATTTCTCAAATCCCAAATAAATGATTTTTCAGATATCACCTAAACTGTCTATAGCTAGAGATCTGCCGCAGACTTATCGGCAAACTGTTCCATAAACGAGGCCATCCAACAGCAAAGCTTCTGTCACCAAATCTATTGTGGGTTCGTGGAACTGTTACTGTCCTATCAGTAGGACATGATTGGTTTTATTTTTTGAGCAAAAATTAGCAAACAGTTCTTTTGCTGCACCTTTTCAGTAGGAAAAAATGCAATTAAAGTTTGAACTGTTAAATCTTATTACACAAGTTTCTGGTAAATAATTCTCAAAACGCAACCAATACCCTTGCAAGATGTCCCAGAAATTTTCTCCAAATACTTGTAACTGTTAGTGAAACAATGAAGTTTGCTCGGGAAATACAGTTGAAAATCACAGGCCACAGATGAAATAAAATGTGAACCTTTCTGTGCGGCTGTATTATGAGGCGGTGCAACAGTACGGTGTGGCTGATTTCGACGAGGCACGATGGCAACAACTGAATCTTCACTGTAGACATAATTGTCTACAACGTAAACAGCAGCAGCAGTCACGTGTGTTAATGACAACACATGTACTTTGACTTATGCCCATCACACATGCTTCGCAATCCTCACCACATACATTCCACAATCCAGTGACTTATGCTCACGACACATGCTTCACTATCCCGTGACTTATGTTCACAACACGTTTCACAATCCTATGACTAGTCCACGACACATGCTTCACAATCCCGTGACTTATGTTCACAACATGTTTCACAATCCTATGACTAGTCCACGACACATGCTTCACAATCCAGTGACTTATGCTCACGACACAGCTTCACTATCCCGTGACTTATGTTCACAACACGTTTCACAATCCCATGACTTGTCCACGACACATGCTTCACAATCCCGTGACTTATATTCACAACACATGTTTCACAATCCTGTGACTTATGTCCACGACACACATTCCACAAACCCGTGACCTATGCACATGACACATGCTCCACAATCCCTTAACAGACAGTTAGCACTGGTATCTGCAGCATGTGTCGTGCAATCTAGCAACGATTTTTTGTTGGTATCAGTTTCTGGTGTCGGTCAGAACAGTGTTCTACTTGGTGCAAGGCTGGTTGGTTGCTAACGTCCCACTCAACACATTGTAGGTCATTTCTGGGACGATTAAACCAGTTAGTCATCAAGATGAGGCTTGAATCCCACCAGAACCACTCCACCATGTTACAACAATACAACTCTAGGCAACTGCCTCTACGCATGGTGTAAGGGTCCCAATGTGACGAACCCAATCTGTTGGACCTGTGAGAACTGCTCATATAAGTGTGCTACGTGGTGCAAGAATCTGCTACAGAATCTGCAGCATGTATCATGTGCAATAGTAATATCAGACATGCTATGTAATAAGACAATGTTGGCTGGCTGTTCACTCTGCTTAGGTTTTGTCTCCAAGAATGTCAGTTTCCAGGTCTTGTGTGGTCTGTCCTAGCAGTCATTTCACGGCGACATATTTACAGATGCAACACTTGTAGAACACATCTACAGTGTTCAGACGTCAGCTCACTAGTAAAGGTAAAGTTCTCCCATACTCGTTACCAAGCATTGGGCCCAGAGCTGATCCCAGTGTACAGGCAGTCAGCCCTTCATGACTTTTTACGTCATCTCCCGGCACTAAGCTGCCATTACTTTCCGCCAGGCCTTCGACTGGTACCAAGTTATACTGCTTGGTGACAGTGGCACATAAGTGTGAATAACTGGCTGAAGGTTGTTATGCAGCCTTAGACCGGTAAGAATTGAACAAACGACCTAATGATCATAAGTCCAACACTCTACTGCTAAGCCACTGCACCACAAGTTCACTAATACTTAGTGCATTAAGTCACAAAGAGCCAAGGCACATCTGACAGCCGTCGAACACTGCGGCCCAATGATTTTGTGGTTAACAGAGATATAGCAAGTTTGCCCGTGACAGACAAAGAACAGCCAAAGACTGCACAGCAATTGCAATTTTCCACTAAAAAGTGTTATAACTGCAACCAAACTCATTAACAGCACATGTGCACTTATGTATCAAGTTATGTTCTATAGACATTACTAAAAACACGATTTCACGGTTCGTATCACGCAGGTAAAATTACTGCGACACAGTAAAAGTTCCTATTGTAGTGATGTACTGAACATGTTTTTGATAGTTTTCGCTTTAATATTCTGCATTATTTTTGTTCTTTATTCTTATGAGGGAGAAATAAGTGTTTACACTTTTGCCAGCACACACTGACCTCTTGACGTGTGATGTCAGCTAAGCACATTGACCTGAAATACTATACATTGACCCGACATTGTTACTATTTTTAGAAGACTGTGAAATCGTGTATGGTATGTGAATCAAATAACACTGTTGTTTCTAGCAACATCTAACCTCGACGTGATCCTACTGCATATCGAGGTCGGGTCGCGACCTTTCGATGTGGGGTCAACTGAGTGTCTACTCCCACAGGCTGAATGTCCTGCTGTTGACTGTGAAGTAATTCTCGGATTCTTTGTAGACTGTCTATAGACAACATCAAACATCGTACACTCTACTACCCACAGTAACAGTAACAAGACAGTTGGTGACATAAACCATGCAAACTTAAGTGTGTGGTTTCATGTGCAATTAAATAAAATAAATGCTGCAACTATCTTGCAGTGCTATTGCAGCACTCATTTTATTTTATTGCACATGAAACCAAATCTATGCCTGATTGTTCCTCGAACTCGGCTCAGCACCACTGGCAATTGATCATTTCGTGTGACTGTCGCACGTGCATGAAACGATAAGTAAGTAAGTGAGTAAGTAAGTAAATGGCTTGTATAGTGCCAGGTCTTTGGAAGAATCAGGGCACGTGGTCGAAAGATATTCTAGGCAAAATGGACAGATAATGTCACTGCATCAACTTCTCTGCCGTCTTTCAGAAAACAACTTAAAACATTTTATTTTATTTGTCAAATTTTTCCCATTAGTTTAAATTGCTTTGTCTAATTTGTGTACCGTGTCCTAGAAACTACTGTATCTAGCTTATGCCACGTTAATCAGTACGTTCTGCTACTACTACTACATTAGCAGGATTGCTAGTTTGTTGTGCAAGTTAATACCCTGTCACATGAAAATGACACTGTCCATCACTGAGTATGTGGACAGACATGTAATGATTACATCAACAGTAAATTAACATAACCGTAGTATGTTGTTACCGCTGTCAGCAGAGGGCAGCACATTGTTGCTGTTCTGTCTGTTGGTAACAACAGTTGACGTTGTGTCATTATTTGAACCAATAACACAATGCAGAGATGGCTCTACATATTGGAATGTCACAGCCGTGGACTTGGTACCACCTTGTAAAGTTGTCACGTTATGTCTGGTGTCTGCTACAGACTTGGTACCAGCTTGCGAAGTCGTGATGTTGTCACGTCTGATGTCAGCTGGGACAGTGACAGCTGTGGACTTAGTACCAGCTTGTGAATTTGTCATGTTGAGTTGTATAGTGTCAGTCGGAACAGTGACAGCTGTGGACATGGTACCAGCTTGTGAAGTTGTCACGTCATGTCTGGTATCTGCTGTGGACTTGGTACCAGCTCGTGAAACTGTCATGTCACGTTGCCTGATGTCAGCTGGGATGATGACGGCCGTGGACCTGGTACCAGCTTGTAAAGTTGTCACGTCGTGTTGTCCCGTGTCAGTCGGGATGGTGACACTGACATGATGGGTGCGTGGCTGACGTTTACGAGTACAAGACATAACAGATCTGCCGGCCACAGCAAGACTGTCATTAAGAAACTGAACATCAGTGTCTCGCACTGCAGTCGATGATGTACGATCCAGTGATTGGCTGGCGTGTCCTGACACGTGACCCAAGCCGTCGACCAATGACAGGCTGGTGTTTCGTGAAGCATCTTGTGGCGTGTAACCTAGAGCATTGTGTCTGAGGCTGAGAGAAACATCAAGATGAGGTGGACTGCTACTGAGAGCTGCTTCTCGGCTTGATGTATCATAGTCATTAGACGCTGTACATGTAAGTTCTGTAACATCAAGCAGAGTACCGTAATTAATCACCACTCAGCAGTACTTTGATAAACAGTGACACTACACTGTGTCTCAAAAAAAACTGCACCCCTAAGGCAGGTCGGCATAAATTCTGTTATTTTCCAAATACAAAAAATCCGAAATATACGTTTTGCAGAAAATTTCTGTAGAGACAGAATGTTGATACGTTACGTGATGCCGGGGATATGATTCAGCGTGGCGTGACTGTGATTATTTTTTTGGATCGTAGCTGAAAATGTTGAAAAGTGTTTTTATCGTTGGAACTTTGAAACTCTGCTTGTATCAAATAATTAAAACCTACAATTTCATTCTGAATAAAAGCTGTGAGTTTTATTATCATGACGTCACTATGACGTCATTGATAGGCAATAAATAAGGCGACGTCGCCGCCGATTGCGATCCGTAATGAACAGCATGCAGTTATTCGTTGTCTTGTTGGTAAGAGACTTAATGCAAACAAGATTCACTCTGATATGTATCCAGAGTGGTGAGAAGTGTTCCTTTATTAGTCTTTTAGCACCATACCCTTTTAACAAGTACAAATTTTTGATCAAAATACTGTCCTCTTTGGTCAAAGTCATTTTGTTTCTTTACATAACAGCTGTCGTCTGCCAAGCTGCCCGGGTGCCATGGAAACCTTGCAGCTAGTACTCGACCCGTACTAAACTTTTCGAGCTCAATCAATCTGCAACTGAATGGTGGTGCCTTGTGTGAAAAACCATTATAGGCGAACTTATTTTGATCAATTTATGTTGACCTGCCTAAGGAGTGCAGTTTTTTTGAGACAAAGTGTATATACAAGTCACAGGCATATCAGAGACAACTCAGCTTCATACAAATGCAGCTATATGCTGCTATAACCTGTGTACAACAATCAACATTGTTTATGTCTCCGTGTCGCCAGTGTGTCAACCTGGCATATGCTCAGATCAGCGTCTACTGACCAGCCATCATACCATTTGTCTACAGTTACAGCTACAGCCTTTTCGGTTGCCGGTGCCTGTATCTAGAACGGTTTGCCAGCAGATGTAACCTCTGCGCATCACTGACTGTGTTTAGACAACGTCTGATGACAGTACTGTTTGGTCGCAGCTGTCAAAACATCTACGTCCTTTGAACTTCATTTCTCTGACAGTGGTCCTAGCATTATTTACAATAATAAGGCCACTCTAAAAAATTCCACTGATGATGATGATGATGAAAAATGTACAATATTTAGTAATTACCGTGCTGACTATGTCTGTGAGAGTCAACTGTTGATTCACCATCCTAACGGACATACATACATACATATACAAATATGAAAACTCAAACTGACCAAACTGAAGCTATACAAAGGCGAGCTCTCAGGATCATCTACAGTTATACTAATGACATGCCTTTTATTAGCGCTCTATATTGTGCTGCCATTCCAAGCCTCGCAAACCAACGAGAACAGCTCTCACGCCAGATTTTTTAAATCAATGTTGGAACCCTCATCTTGTCTTTCTAGCTTCCTACCTGATCGACGGGACCCCTCAATCACAACTCGACTAAGATCTGCAAACCAATTCCCACACCTCCCCAGCCGTACGAGAAAATATCAGACATTTATTTCCTATGTCCTGTCCCAATACCAATCTGCATAAGTATCTAAATATCTATCATACTGCTCTTATATTGTTTTTACTTCAATTCTCCATTATTGTATATATTTTTGTTTGCTCATTGTGTTTCATTGTTACTGCATGTGCATTGTTTACCTACCTGTTCCATTGAGGTATTTGGTCTTATGACCACAAGACTGAAATACTACTACCACTACTACTACCACTACCACTACTACTACGTTTTATTGATCTTTGGCAGCCAAAGGCTGGATTAAACATTAAACATTAAACACTAACAGCTTATTGCATGCTGAATGGTTTATTATAACTAGAACATTTGTTACACGCAGCTGACAAGACAACTTGTCAGTACCTCAGAGCAGTGATGAGACTGTGACATGTCGTCATCAATAAGGCTGAATAAGTAGTCGGGAAGGTTCCACAGCACGCTGTTCTGCATGTCGGCGACGTGATGCTCTGCACGATGCAGCTGACCACATTGTTATTATCACAACTTACTAACAGTCCACAGCACTTATCAATCATTCAACACACAACGTCCTTCACTCACCAACACATTCCCAGACACGGTTAGATAGGTTCACAATCAGTTCTCTACACTGCCCATGTTAGACAGATAGATAGATTAGATAGACGAGACAGACGAGACGCGACGAGACGATACGATACAATACGATACAATAAGATAAGATAGATAGATAAAGTTGATTTGTATAGCGCATAAGAATAGAGTTAACTAAATAGACTATGCGCTGCAGTTACTGAAAAACAAGAATGTCTTCAGGTGCTGTCTGAACGTGTCGAATTTCAGTTCACGCCGTCACAGTCCGAGTGGAAGAGTGTTCCACACCCAAGGACCGGCGGTCATGAAGCTCATTACTAGTGCCCTCATTTCGCCTTCACATTTAAACCATCAACACTATGCAGATAACACACAGTTTTTCAGTTCTTATTATTCCTCTCATCATGTGGTGTATTTTTTTCTAAGGTGAGGCAGCAAAGAAACAATTAGTCAAGATCTGACACACTTAATTATGAATAGGGATGTTAAATTCGTTTCTTTTCTAAATTCTCGTTTGTAAAATTCGAATTTTATTCGAACTTCATTTAGGTCTGTGGTAGAATGACATTGTTTTGACTTTGACTGTACGCCTATAGTATTTTATACAACATGGCTTTCATGTGATGGTGCTCAATTTTTGGCCCAGGTCGCATTTTACTGTTATTGATTGCATGATTTATAACGTTCTATGTTCGTAGAGCACTGCAACAAAAACAACATCAATATATTATTTATGTTATGCGATGCCGATGTTTGCTAAGTGAAAATAGTAGACAAATTTGAATCATAGATTCGAAAAGCGAATTTATGCTAATCGAATTTGAATTTTGAAACCGAAGTTCTAAAATTCGAACTTCATTTAACATCCCTAATTATAATTCAGTCAAGATCTGACACACTTAATTATAAATGTATTTGCAATGTGCAGAAGCTTACCAGCGACTTGGCATCAGCCATTGAATTCCAAGCTACACTGAGCTCTATCAACCACACACACACACATCAATATATTACCATATACTATGTGTACTGGCTGAGTCAAAATCCTCTCTTCATTTTACTGTGGTGTCTTCATATGCTGACAGATTTCTACAATATTTGAGAATTTGGAAACAATTTATTAGTTATTGATTTGCCCACCTCACCTACATAATACATCTGCACTACCTTAGCAGAATTAATTTCTATTTTTCAGCATTTCGGTCTCTGCCAAACGAGCACTACTCTGCCGTTCATTGCCAGCTTGCCAATCCATTGCTGACCTAGTCTTGTCAATGCATCGACAGATTGTCTGCACTGAGCTCAGTTTCCACTCCTTCTCCTGATATGCCTTGACAACGTAGTATTGAGACACTCACACCAAGCAAACCTGAGTACTGTACAACTGTCCTCAAACCAGACATCATTAGATCAATGTGTAGCTAGCCAGTAAGTAAATTTGTATTTGCAAAGCAGTCCTTACAGCCTGAGCTGTCACGGAGGTGCTAAGCTAGTGTTTCATATGCTCTGCAAACGCACACAGAACTGAGTCAGTGTCAATGATGGGTCAAAAATTGTCAAAGCTAGTCTATCAGTTACCACTGGTATGCTGGCTGGACCAAGCTAGACCAAACTATATACATTACCTGCCCTGATTCTTCCAAAGACTTGGCGCTATACAAGACATTTAGTTACTTACTTACTTACTTACTTACATTAATACACAGAGCACTTAGCACAATCATCAAACATATCACGATGTCTTCATAATCATCCATTCATTAACACTAATAAACAACTGAAAACTAAAAGTATATTTATCCACACCTTTTCCAGATAAATGTCCGTTGCTGACAGTGGTTGGTAGTACTATCTGGCGTTTAGCTCGTCCACGCTGCATTTTGCTTACTCAGAATGACTGCTGCTGAGCCAGATACACTGTTCACAATGACAACTGAAGCAACGACAGCCCAGGACTAAGCTGCCACACCCAAACACAAGCACACATTTGCATGTCTTGTGTCAAGTAGCAACTCATGCTTAGTAAACTGGCGACATTTCTAGTTGATATACACGTCACCAGTTGATAAAATTTGTGATTCATGTCATCAAACTTTAGTGTGAACTGGTGACATGCCGTGTGCAGGTGCGTGTGTGTAACACCACCTGTTTACCTGTAAACCAGTGACATCTGGTAACTACGGCCAAATGCTGGATTTGATCAGTCACATTCCTGATCCATGTCACCAGCTAACAACAAACGTGTGTACAACATCACAGATATTACATTAATGTAGTACGACACCACAACACACATGTACAAAAAGCTGAAAAATGTACACATGAAATGTCAAAAAGCCATTCCTACCACATTCAAACTGTATAGTGCTTTTATCACATTTGTGTGCTTTTGCACTACGGCAAAAACTTATAGTGACAGCGAGGTCGTATCTGGTGCAAATTCATGTTTCATCTAATGGTTAGATTGCCATCTAGTGTGATGTCGTGTTTGTGTGCACTGAGAGAAACATGTCAAAGAGTACAGCAACACAAGAACGTATTACGTAATAAGGATGAACAATTTCCCTTTAAACGATTATACCCCACAAAGTAGCACGTCTTTTCAGTCATACTAAAAGGCACCCAGAAGAGTGTGGAGGCATCTGAAAGCGTCATGAGAGTGGCTGGAGCGTGGACTGAAGTGATGGGCAACTAATTCAAATAATTTAGTCGCACTGAGAGTAGTAATTGTAGTCGCATTATTACAGTAGTAGCATTCTTAATGTAACTTTTAGCCATTCATATAGTGTGCCATTGACCTTAACTGTATGTTGTCTGTTTGCTAGGAAGGCTATGAT
>Ga0209365_1000236_pt1 | contig 10274 bp, 12 predicted proteins | sample WorMetimpBELIZE2_FD_187389 | JGI IMG/M metagenome (GOLD analysis project Ga0209365, IMG submission 187389) | Marine gutless worms symbiont microbial communities from Max Planck institute for Marine Microbiology, Germany - Olavius imperfectus... | ecosystem: Host-associated > Annelida > Digestive...
ACCGATGACCAAGTTCTCCTCGCAACACCCTCTTCCGGTATTTCGTACACCACACCAGGTGTACGTGCCGCCGAAAAACCGAATGCGATCCGCGTCGATATTCGCTTATCCAGGCCGATTACAGCGGGAGGCTCTCAGCAGCCAGCTGAAGCTGGGGGATTGAACCCTCCCATGGGGAGACAATCAAGTGGTTCGCGTAGGGTCCGCTGTGCGGACCATCTAAATGTCAATGCCCCCTAAGGCAATGGTGGGCGGCGATTGCCGCCCGTGGCAACGGCATCAGTCCAGAGCGGCCAGGGCGGCGCCGTAATCCGGCTCCTGGGTGATTTCGGGAACTAGCTGGGTGTAGCGGACCTTGTTGTCCTTATCCAGGACCACCACAGCGCGGGCGGTGATACCCGCCAGGGGGCCATCGTCCATCAGTACGCCATAACTCTTGCCGAAGTTACGCGAGCGCATGACGGACAGGTTGACGACATTGTCGATTCCCTCGGTCTTGCAGAAGCGATCGGAGGCGAAGGGCAGATCGGCCGAGATGACCAGGACGACGGCATCGGTCTTGCCGGCCATTTTCTGGTTGAACTTTCTGGTGGAGGTGCGCACACGTCGGTGTCCAGACTCGGCACGATGTTGAGCAGCTTCTTCTTGCCGGCATAGTCGGCCAGGGTCTTGTCGCTCAGATCGCCGGCGACCAGCTTGAAATCCGGGGCGGTGGAGCCGACGGCGGGCAGCTCGCCGGCGAGCTCGACGGGGGTTCCTTTGAGGGCGGTTCGGGCCATGGGAAGACTCCTCTTTTTTAGGTTTATCGATGGTTGTGGCTCAATCCTATCAGGATGGGTTTTTCAGCGGCTTGTTTCCACACCCCCGCATGGAAACCCGTTGCGGTCCGATGGAACACCGCAGAGGTTGAGGATTGCAATCGGCTCCATGGCAAATTCAGCCTTTTTTGGCGATGGACGACGCGATGTCCAGGCTGTTCGGATTGACGACGACCTCCCTGGTTTTCGGTATTACGACCAGATCCATATCCTCCATGGGGATGGCCCCAACAGAGCCTGACCCCCCATGACCAAGGCGCCCGCGAAACCGATCCGGTTTGCGTAACGCAGCTCGATCGGGCCGACATAGGGGACGAAGGTCCGGCTTCCGTCCGCCAGTGTGACCTCCTTTTTGTCGATCTCTCCGAGCTGCAACCGGGTTTGTATCCGCGGCGGGATACACAGGTGAACGGCTCCGGTATCCGCCAATGCCTCGATCTCGACCGGCTCCAATTCGGGAAGCCGTGGATTGTGCAACCGGATTTTTGCATTGACCAGGCCCATTATGCGCCTTTTTTCTTCAGGCTGTTTCTGAGAATTCAGAACATTCCATACATTAAAATGGCTACCCGCTAACGATAGGATGGGCAAAGTGGAGCGTGCCCGTTATTTGTTTGTGTTGCCAACACGTCGCGGTTTCCATTGATGCGGTTCGCTCCGCTCACCACATTCTATGGGATCTGCAAGCTATGCACTGTTATCCAATGGTACAGGATTCACCGGATTTGGAAGATTGACAGGATTTTTTCCTCTCTCGTTCCCACGCGCCGCGTGGGAACGTGGAAGTTCCTCGCCGCGGAGAGCTATAGGCTAGGGCTTACCCTACTTGCATGTGCGGACTTTCCGAGGAACTATAGGGAACCATTACGCGATTTTCCCGACCACGACCTGATTTGAATCCCCTCTCCCCAACCCCTCTCCCTCCAGGGGGAGGGGCTATGGGGCCGGGGGTGTCGTCTGGCATGATGACAATCCCCGGCCCTTCTTTCGGGCGAAAGCGGGCGATCATGGGGGTGCGGGCGCCGACCCCGACGCTCCGAAGGGTCACGGGTCAAGATCTGACCCTATTTCTCGCTTAATGGCATGATCTGCAAACGAGAGTAACACAACCGGAGAGCAAACATGACCACTGAGAACAAGGCTAAAACATATGAAAATGCACCGGCATCCAGGATCAAGACTGAACGTTATGGGATAGCAAAGGCCTTTCCTCCCAAAACGTCTTTGGTTTGGTACAAAGCGCTTCTTTTGTGCGCAAGTAAGGATGGAGAAATTGTACAGAAAGAACGGGATTGGGTTATCGGACACGCTATAACTTTTCATCCTCAGCTGAGTGAAAGTCAGATTGACGAGCTTCGGACTTATGACGCTCCGGTTCGATTGATGAGATAGAAAAGCTCGTGTTTAGTGATCCACTCGTCAAGAAGGGATGCTATGTCCTGATTTACGATGCCATCCAGGCTGCGGATGCCAATGACGAATATACCGAAGCAGAAAGGGCCTCTATTCACAAAATGGCTGCCAAAATGAAAATTCCAGAAGCTAAGGTAATAGAGTTGGAGAATCTTTACAAGGAAGAGAGGGCTCTTCGTGAGAAGCGTATCAGAATCTGGTACCCTGAAGGAATACCCGGAGAGGATACTTGAGGGGATCTTGAAAAATTGCCTTTCCGGTAATTTTTCAGAATGCGAAGTGAGTGGTGGTTAATGTTTTCATTTAAAACTTAACCGATACCAATTGCGGGCCCCCGATTTTCGCTGAACTTTACCCTGAGAGGCTGTCTGAGAACTGAACCTATTGTTGATTATAGGTCAGGTCCCGTGAGATTTCCTCGATGAGAGAATCCGCAAGGTGTGGCGGGCGATCATTATCAGTCGGGATGACCCAGACCGATGGTGCGGTGCTTTGGAGCGAGATGCGTGAGCCCCTCCCGGTTGGCCGCCTCGTCGAGCTGGATGCCGAGCCAAGCGGCATTCGCACATACGCGACGACGGAGCTGGGTATCGTTCTCGCCAATGCCCGAGGTAAACACCAAGGCGTCTAAACCCCCATAGAGAGGTGATAAGAGCGCCCAGGGTCTGATGCGGATCGCAGCCAAGCTACAACCGCTGCCCAGGTGGGCGACGACGACACGACCCTGCACCAGATCCGGGGCTAGCTCGCGCAGACGCATGACGATGTACTCATAGGACAAGCCATGAAAGCCATAGCGACGCACGCCCCGCTCGAACAGGGAATACGGCAGCCCAAAGCGCTCGGTGACCGCCTCGCGGCCCCGGTGGAAGCCGGTATCGAAACAGGCTACCTGAAGCAGATCAAGGTACTGCGCGGCCGCCGCCCTGATCGCGGCCAGACTATGCGGCTAGTGCAAGGGGACCAGCGGAATCAGCCGGGTCAGGGTCTCGATCACCCCGGAGTCGATGGGCACGGGTTGGGTATAGGCCTCGCCACCGTGGGCGACCCGGTGACCGACGGCGAGCACCTCCCCACCGGCGACGGCGTCTTCGAGCCAGTTCCAAATCTGCTCGAAGGCCGAGCGTGACCCCGACCGTCGAGGGCACTCTCCCAATAGCTCTCGCTGAGGACCGCACCTCCGCTCGACTTGGCGATAAAGTGCGGTGTCGTATCAATACTTTCGACGAGGCCCTTGGCCTGCAGCACCGGCTCCCCCGCGCACTCCTCGTAGAGGGCGCATTTGACACTGGAGGAACCCGCGTTCAAGGTTAAGTTATGAATCCACTCATCGTTCCGATTCTTAGTGGTGAGCCCGGAGCTGGGCCAGGCGTATAGGACGGAGGTAGCCACCGAGGCCCGACGAGTCCGCACGCTATCGGCGCGCGAGGTCCGAATAATCGGAACCTGTGCCCCGAGCATGATACCGGCTGCCTCCGAGCCGGCGAGAAAGATCAGCTGTTTAGCCAGGATATTGCCTGCCTCCAGATTTGATACCAGCAGGATATCCGCGATGCCGGCCACCGGCGAGTCGATCTTCTTGATCCGGGCGGCCTCCAGACTGATGGCATTGTCCATGGCGAGGGGGCCGTCGAGCAGTCCTCCCTTGATCTGACCACGATCGGCCATCTTACACAGGGCGGCCGCGTCCAGCGTCGACTGCATCTTGGGTCGGATGGTCTCGACGGCGGCTAAAACCGCGACCTTGGGTTGCTCGACGCCCAGGGTATGCGCCAAGTCGATCGCGTTTTGACAAATGTCCTGTTTTGCGTCCAGGTCCGGGGCGATATTGACCGCCGTATCCGTGACCATGAGCAAGCTTGGATAGACCGGCACGTCTATGATGAAAACGTGGCTGATGCGCCGTTCGGTGCGGATACCGGTGGACGAGTGGAGCACGGCACCGATACCTCCCGTGAGCCGGACAGCCCCGTGGACGTGAAGCGCTGGCAGGCAATATGGGATATCCGGAAAGGGGTTGAGCGGATTTCTCAAGGGGAACCTGCCCCATTTCCTTATCTCTATTCTACATGTTCGTAGGGAACGCCCTCCGTGGCGTTCCGAATGGCCTGCACAACGGCACAGAGGCCGTTCCCGACGCAATATGAAAATCAGCGTGTAGGGTCCGCTACGCGGACCACATGGCCGTAGGGGTGAAAAATCTTTCGCCCCGACAACCCCCTTGGAGTGCGGCGGCAACCATAAACCACCGCGCTGCGAGCAACTCCGAGGATTGGCTGGCCGCGTCTGTTCACCCGCGGGCACAGACCCGGCGCCGCTGTGGCCCCGGGCCGACCGGAAACCAAAGCACCGTCGCCGCGGTGCGGGGAAATGCGACCCTGTCGGTCCCCAGCAAAGGCCGACGGTTGAGGCACTCATCCGAGCCCCGTTCCCGGCACCGCTTAAGCCGGCGCACTCCAAAATACCAGGCCGTCATTCCGGCAGGAACGCCGGAATCTATCGGTCCGCACAGCGGACCCTACGCCCTCTCGTTCCCACGCGCCGCGTGGGAACGCACAAGCCCCGCGCCGTGGAGGGCTGTAGGCTGGGGCTTACCCTACTTGCATGTGCGGGCTTTCCGAGGAACTATAGGGAGCCATTGGAGAATGGCCGGATGGGTTTGCCCCACACGGATGCCTTGGGATTCCTGGTAGTGGTAAATTTTCAAGTGAAAAGGTGTCTCCCTGAGTCACGTCGAACATCACACCAAGACCCAAAGCCACCAAGGAGAGACCAGGATGAAAGGGAAATGACCGTGGTTTCTGGGCCTGCGATGACCATTGCGCGGATGATCGGCGACGGTCTGGAAAAAGGCTTCGTGTCTTGGTGGCTTGGTGGGAGAAAAAACCTTGAACATCACGCAGGATTCACCCACTACCTAAACCGTAAGCAGAGGAGATCGCCGTGTCCTACGATGAGGTCTATGCCGCTTCCCTGTCCGATCCGGAGGGCTTCTGGGGCGAGGCGGCGCGGTCGATTCATTGGGAGAGGCCCTGGGAGCGCGTGCTCGATGCCGATACCCCACCCTTTTATCGCTGGTTCGCAGGCGGCGTGCTCAATACTTGCTACAATGCCCTGGACCGTCATGTGGAGGCGGGGCGGGGCGAGCAGGCGGCCCTGATTTACGATAGCCCGGTCACCGATACCAAGCGCACTTACAGCTATCGGGCCTTGCGGGACGAGGTCGCCCGTTTCGCCGGGGTCCTGGCCAGATTGGGCGTGACCAGAGGGGATCGGGTCATTGTCTATATGCCCATGGTGCCCGAGGCGCCCATTGCCATGCTGGCCTGCGCGCGGCTGGGGGCGATTCATTCCGTGGTCTTCGGTGGCTTTTCGTCCCGGGAACTGGCGACCCGCATCGACGACGCCAAGCCCAAGGTGATCGTCGCCGGCTCCTGCGGTATTGAGCCCAACCGGGTGGTGGCCTATAAGCCCTTGGTGGACCAGGCCATCGAGCTTTCCGACCATAAGCCGGAGCACTGTATTCTGTTGCAGCGGGAGCCGGGTCCCGGTGCCCTGACTCCGGGGCGGGACCTGGATTGGGCCACGGCCATGGCCGCTGCCGAGCCTCACCCGTGTGTGCCGGTGGTGGCTACCGATCCCCTCTATATCCTCTATACCTCCGGTACCACCGGCATCCCCAAGGGGGTGGTGCATGACAACGGCGGTCATGCGGTGGCTATGTATTGGAGCATGCGACATATCTACGGCATGGCGCCGGGGGAGGTCTTCTGGGCCGCCTCGGACGTGGGCTGGGTGGTGGGGCACTCCTATATCGTGTATGCGCCCCTGCTCTATGGCTGCACTACGGTGCTCTACGAGGGTAAGCCGGTGGGGACCCCGGACGCCGGCGCTTTCTGGCGCGTGATCGACGAGCACCGGGTCGCGGTCATGTTTACGGCGCCGACAGCCCTGCGCGCCATCAAGCGGGTGGATTTCAAGGGGGAGTTCCTGCGCCGGTATGATTTGGGCGGGTATCGGGCCCAGTTTCTGGCCGGCGAACGTTGCGACCCAGATACCCTGGTCTGGGCCGAAAGGCTGCTTGAGGTCCCGGTGATCGACCACTGGTGGCAAACGGAGACCGGCTGGGCCATCGCCGCCAACTGCCTCGGGATCGAGCCGCTGCCGATCAAGCCGGGGTCGCCGACCAAGGCCGTCCCCGGCTATGACGTGAGGATCCTGGACGAGGTGGGGGCGGAGCAGGAGCCGGGCCGGTTCGGGCGCATTCTGATCAAGCAGCCCCTGCCCCCCGGCTGCCTGACTACCCTGTGGCGAAACGATGACCGTTACCGGGATTCCTATCTGAGTGCCCAGCCCGGCTATTATTTGAGCGGCGACGCGGGTTTGAAGGATAAGGACGGCTATCTGTTCATCATGAGCCGTATTGATGACATTATCAATGTGGCCGGGCACCGGCTCTCCACCGGCGCCATGGAGGAGGTCCTCGCTGCTCACGGGGATGTGGCCGAGTGCGCCGTCATCGGAGCAGCGGATGCGCTCAAGGGCGAGGTGCCGGTAGGCCTGGTGGTGCTTAAGGAGGGGGTGACGCGGCCGCGCGAGGCGCTCCTTTCGGAGCTGATCGATCTGGTGCGCGCCAAGATCGGCCCGGTGGCCGCCTTTAAGCAGGTGGCGATGGTGGCGCGCCTGCCCAAGACCCGCTCCGGCAAGATTCTGCGCGGCACCATGAAGCGGATCGCCGACGGTGAGGATTACAGGATGCCGGCGACTATCGATGATCCCGAGATCCTGCGGGAGATCGAGACGGCGCTACGGGACATCGGGTATGCCGGGGGTATGTGAGGGGTCCCTTAAAGACTGTCCAATCTCCCTCTCCCACCGGGAGAGGGCCGGGGAGAAGGGGGGTCGACAAGCAGTCCGCACAGCGGACCCTACTCTCCGCGGCGCAGAGCTTCCGCATTCCCACGCGGCGCGTGGGAACGAGAGAAATCGCCACCGCAGAGTCATTCGGTCGGGATTGATTGGAACCTCCTCTCCCCAACCCCTCTCCCGCCAGGGGCGAGGGGCTTTAGGTCGTAGCCAGCCTTGTAGGACCAGGGCTGACCTGGGCCACGCGGCATGGCTTGAGTTTTTAGACGGCCTCTTAAGAAAAACGACGCGGAAGCGATTTTTCGAGGCTCCCTGAAGATACCGGGGTGATGCGATGTTCGAATGGATCTTCAGCGCGGAGGCCTGGTTGGCGCTGGTTACCCTGACCACCCTGGAGATCGTTCTGGGGATCGATAACATCATCTTCATCTCCATCGCCGTCTCCAGGCTGCCGGCCGCTCAGCGTGACCGGGCCCGCATCCAGGGCTTGGCGCTGGCAATGATTACCCGCATCCTGCTGCTCTTGTCCCTGGTCTGGATGATGCGTCTGACCGCGCCCTGGTTTTCCGTGCTCGGGCACGATATCTCTGGCCGCGATACGATTCTGATCGGCGGCGGCCTGTTTCTGCTGTGGAAGAGCGTGCAGGAGATCTGGGAGAGTCTGGAAGGACACCCGGAGGCGAAGGCGAGCCGGTGTTGCGAGGTCGCCTCCGGCTACCTGATGGTGCTGGGGCAGATCGCCATCATGGACATTGTGTTCTCCCTGGACTCGGTGATTACCGCGGTGGGTATGGCGCGCCATGTTCCGGTGATGGTCATCGCCATCATGATCGCCGTCGGGGTCATGATGGTGTCGGCCAGATCGATCGGGGAGTTCGTGGATAACCACCCGAGTATCCGGATGCTGGCCCTGAGCTTTCTCATCCTGATCGGGGTGGCGCTCATCGGCGAGGGTCTGGAGCAACCGATCCCCAGGGGCTACATCTATTTCGCGATGGCGTTCTCGGTGCTCGTCGAGGTGCTCAATAATCGCGTGCGCAAACGGCACGAAGAGACCACCCGCGCTTCACACAGGCCCTGAGCCATGGCCCACGACGCCCTGGTTCAATGCCACGAGTGAGACTTGCTGCAACGCAATCCCCCCCTGTCCGCGGGGAACCGGGCGCGGTGTGGGTGGTGCCGGGCCACGCTGCACCGCAATATTCCCAACAGCCCGGCCCGCGGCGCGCTGGCCCTGACCCTCCCGGGCTGATCCTCTTCGTGATCGCCACAACCTCTTTCCCCTGCTGTCGATTCGGATCTAGGGCCAGATGCTCGATATGACCCTGTTCGCCGGGGTCGAGACCTTGTACCAGCAGGGGGCCTAGCTCCTAGCTCTGGTGGTGTTCTTTACCGGCATCCTGGCGCCGGGGATGCGATTGGTGCTGCTGGGCGCGCTGATCCCGATCAGGCTGAACCGCGTCGGGCGTGGGTCCTGTGTCCTCTTCCGTCGGGCGGCGGACCTCGTTCCCTGGCGGATGATGGATGTGTTCATGCTGGGGATCCTGGTGTCGGTGGTCAAGCTCGGGGACCGGCCACCATCATTCCGGGAACCTCCCTGCTCGCGTTCGTCGTGCTGATTTTCGTCCTCGCCGCCGTCCAGGTCTCCTTGAGCGGAGACATCCTGTGGTCCCGACTGCCCGTGCCCGTCCGCCGCCCGACACATGCGCGGGAGCCCGCCTGGGCCTGCCACGCCTGCAATCTGATGACCATGCCAGCAGCGGCGAGCCACCGGGGGCACGACCGCCGACCGTGCCCCCGGTACGGCGCCGGCCTGCACCGGCGTAAGCCGGACAGCCTCCAACGCACCTGGGCCCTGGTGATCGCCGCGATCCTCTGCTATCTGCCGGCGAACCTGCTGCCGATCATGACCACCACCTCGCTCGGCAAGACGCAATCGGGTACCATCCTAAGTGGGGTGGTCTACCTGCTCCAGCATGGTATGTGGCCGCTGGCCCTGGTAGTCTTGGTGGCCAGCATCCTGGTCCCTTTGACGAAACTGATCATCCTGGTCTATCTACTGATCTCCGTGCAGAGGCGCTCCACCCAGCGCCCACGGGATCGTACCCGCCTGTACCGGATCACGGAGGCAGTAGGTCGCTGGTCCATGGTGGATATCTATGTGGTCACCATCCTGGCCGCCCTCATCAAGCTGGGAAACCTGGCGACCGTCGAGGCCGGACCGGGGGCGATCTTCTTTGCCGCCGTAGTCGTCATCACCCTCTTCGCGGCCATGACATTCGATCCCAGACTCATCTGGGACAACTGCGAGCAAACCCAATGAAGGCATCGGAGCAACCGAGCGTACTGCTCGACGGGCTGCCGGAGGCGACGGCCGTACCCCGGAGCTCGATCTCCTCTGGTCTGGCTGATCCCGGTCCTCGCCCTGCTGATCGGCGGCTGGCTGGCCTACAGGGCCTACACCGAGCGGGGCCCCACGATCCGGATCGAGTTCAAAACCGCCGCGGGCCTGGAGGCGGACAAGACCAAGGTCAAGTTCAAGGACGTAGAGATCGGGAAGGTCACAGCCATCAAGCTGCGCCAGGATCTGCAAAAGGTCCTGGTCACCGTCGAGCTGGTCGCCGGGGCGGAACGGTATCTGAAGGGAGATACCCACTTCTGGGTCATGCGGTCGGGGTCACCCCGAGCCGGGTGTTGGGCCTGGACACCCTGCTTTCCGGTGCCTACATCGCCATCGATCCGGCCACGGAGGGCACGCCGCACACGGAATTCGTCGGCCTCGACGAGCCGCCCCTGTTCACTAGCTCGGAGCTGGGCAGAAGGTTCGTACTCCGCTCCGCCACCCTCGGGTCTCTGAGCATCGGCTCCCCCGTCTATTATCGGCACGTCCCGGTGGGACAGGTCGTGGACTTCCAACTCGATCAGGACGGCAAGGCCATCAGCATCGGGCTGTTCATTCCCGATCCCGATGACCGGTTGGTCTCGACCTATACCCGCTTCTGGAACGCGAGCGATATCGATTTCAAAGGGACCTATATACGTGACTAGCCACGACCAGGTTGACTTCCCTTTGCAGCCTATCTAAATCTACTCTTTGGCTTCTCTCATTTTTTGGAGAACATCAAGAAGGCCAATCAGATCAGATTCAAGTTCTTCATGGCCGAGCGTATCTGCAAT
>Ga0209365_1000237_pt1 | contig 10272 bp, 8 predicted proteins | sample WorMetimpBELIZE2_FD_187389 | JGI IMG/M metagenome (GOLD analysis project Ga0209365, IMG submission 187389) | Marine gutless worms symbiont microbial communities from Max Planck institute for Marine Microbiology, Germany - Olavius imperfectus... | ecosystem: Host-associated > Annelida > Digestive...
AGGTGAAGCGTGAGTGTATGTTGGCGGCGGCGCGTTGTCGGTGGATGCGCGAACCTTGGCGACCTTGTCAGCAAAAAACTTGTTGACGGTTTCCACGTCGATGGACGAGGCCATGGAAGTGCGACCACGGCCAAGTAGCTGATCGACTGATCGCCAAAGCCTCGCAGGATGAGCTCTCTCGGACTCGACCGCCTCTGTCCAAAAGTCCCTGCACTTCTGGTGTCGCAGCCGGCGATATGCCCTGCGCTGGTCATACCACGCAGTGCGGGCAGGGGCTACAGCGTCAGCAGCAGAACCAGCGTCGAAGTCTGCGACGGCAGATGTGGCACTGCTGACGGGAGACGTCGCGTGTCCGACGTTGGTGTTGTGACGTCGGCGGGCGGCGGCCCAGACTTTTGCAGAAAGTCGTTCAATGTTCGTTTCTTACCATATTTGTTAGAAAATTCATTTGGCAGTCTTCTGGCAGAAAATCTTTGACATTCTCATGGGTTTTTATCAAAAATTTATCTTCAAACACTATATGGCTAATTTTAACATGTAAACTACAGTTGAACTGTCGTGACATCTGACGTGTCACATTTCTGACGTCATCAAGCTATTAAGTAAGTAAATTACACGTGATTGTGGAGTATTCATTTCTGTTTTCAGTGGTGAAAAAATGGCGAAAATCGACCAAGAATGCGAGAGTTATAGTCGAAAATAAAGTGGCACCTTTTTTCCCGGACACGGTGTAGTGCACGATTTGAACTGATGATAAGAACCCACTATGAAAAACGCGTTCCAATGAAGCGTATAATGCTGGTACACACTGAACACGCTCATTCTCAAACAAACACTGGCTTCAGTAAGGCAGACTGATGAAGGTTTACAAGTTTGTTTATCGGAAACAGTTCTTCATCGTTTACAAAAACATTCCAATCAAACTTGGTATTTCTGTGATGGGCAACAAGGTGCACGACCATGGCAATCAAAGCCTCGGGAGGCCAACAGAAAGGACTTAACTTGCCTACCAACGCTAATAAAGCCTTAATTTGATTGATATCCTTATATCGCATATCGTATATTCGTATAAACAGCACTGACAATTGCAAAGCTTTACAATGTAACACTTTGCTGGTTAAAAACGAGATAAAAAGCCAATAAGCTTTAAATAACATTCTAATAATAAACAATGAGTCATTAATGTGTTGGACTTTCTAACTAATTGTCTATTATGTTGAGGAGTTCGCAGATTGTAATTAGTAATGTTTATATCAGATAGCAGTGTCATACAACTTGCAGTCTCTATTTTTGGCCTTGGCCTTGCCTAGACAGCTTTTTCCTGAGGCAGTAGTGGCTTTGACTTTGGCCTACTTTTGAGTTATCTCAGAGCTTTCGTCTTGACCTGTGGCTTGCCTGAACTAACACAGCAGGTAAAGGTACACTTTTCTGTTTCTTTACTTGTGTAGTGTTATTTATTAAGTTATAAACTACAAATATGATGAAAAAGACATACGTGTACGTCGATCAATGTGGGCATCGGTCATAACCAGCACTCCAGCGTTCTACAGATCACAATAAATGCAGTGAAAGAGTCGACTACGCAAGTCACAAACTTAACTTCATCGTAACCATCAGCACAATACTAGCAGATCACGAGTTACAAGTCATTTTAATTATCAGTTAATTAATTAATTCAATCATAAAACAACTGATAATGCAACCTGCTGAATGTTGACAAAGCATGGTAGAGTCCTATACAAAGAAGAAGGTTAGCAAAGCAAACAACAGCCGAACGTTGCCTCGGTACTCAATAACTTATCACTATGATATGATGTCTTTATCAAGTAGCGATGCAAAGCAAAAGAATAGCTGTACACGTCGCTAACAGCAATCGACTTCCAGTAGTTAGACGTCAGAGGTACGTCATATATGTATGGATGGATTCCACGCCAAATGGCTGATTTTATTCAAGATCCGCATTAACGCCTGTAACAAAATGCGCTGTTGGATCCGTTATTAGTCATCGTCCACAATGAGTTTTACCCTGTTTGAGTGTTACCCTGCCTAATATCATATCTCTCTTAATTTATCCAGCCGCTTTTATACTATCGATGTTGTACCACCACGTGCTAATCGAGTCATAAGTACTGAAAATGTAATAAACGTCTTGACCTGTGGCTTGTTAGTTCGCTGCATGAAATATACCCACCGCCAGTCGGCGGCTTCAAAATATTCTGCGGATCTGCGTCCGCGATATAACGTTCCGTAGTCTGCACTTCTATTTGACACACCTTCGTTTGTTTCCATACATTGTGTTACAAGTCTCAATAACTGCGACATCTGGCTGCAGATAAAGCCTAACCTAGACTTCAGCTTAACTTTGAACGCAGGTTAATCCGAAATTTTGCTTGGAATACGAATAGATTCCCTTTCAATTTCGTCGTCAACCTCAATATGCAGATAGCTGAGGTATGGCGACAGATTTCCGCTCGTAGTGCCTCAGCAGTAACATACAAATTGAAAAAGTTCAATTATTAGCGGAAAGTTGCAATTGCATTGCAATGTCCGGCTATTGTCATAATATGTCGTGTGTATGTCTGTCGTCTGTAATGCGAGTGTATTGTGAGAAAATGGCTGAAGTTAGGATCATGCAGTTTTCACCTAATGTAGCGCAATGCTTTATCTCTTTGTCCGCCAAATCTGATGACAAAATTCGAAAGGGTTCCCCCGATGTGGGGGTCGAACTAGGTTTGGGTGGTTTCCGACTTCGCGATGCTATATCTCGGAAACGGTGCGAGATAGAGCTTAGGTGACGATTAATCACTAATAGGAAGTCATATGTGGGTTTTCGATTACAATAAAAGTCGATGACCTTGAATGACCGTCAATTCACTGCTCTGTCGACAGTGTTATGTGTGCCATGGTCAAACGGCTGAGGCTAGAATTATTTTATTTTCGCTATAAAGTAGCACTGTACTTCAGCTATATGCATGTTAAATTCGACGACGAAATTATAAGAAAATCCCTTCGAATTTCAAGCATAATTTCCAATTAGCCTGCGTCCAAAGTTAAGCTGACGCCCCTGTTACGCTGTATCTACAGTCAGAGTCTTTTTTGATACGTCTATTACATGCCACCGTCAGCCTCTATGCACAGACGACGAAGACGCAAACAAAATTGTATGGGATGCCAATGCGGTCTTTATTCTGTCATATACATCGAACTAAAGCTGTAAGCACGTCTTGATTGTCGCGTTAACAATGCATTAAGTATGAGTTTGCGCCACAAGTTTGACGAACATATGATAGTAAGTTGTTGATTACGGAAGCAACGTTCAGCTTTTGTTTGCTTTGCCAACCTTCTTGTTACTAATAGGAAGTTTAACAAAGGCTTTCTAAAGAGCTCAAACTGAGGCATGTCCGTTATGCTCCTAAGTGCCCGAAGGGTTGATCGAAATGCAAATTTGTTGTTTCTGCAAATAAAGCTGGACTAACTTCCAAATTGTATTTAATACATGTAATACAAATTACAGTAAGATATTATTTGAAATACAAAATATTAAATACATTTCGAAGCCGAATCAGATACAAAATACAAAATTACATGCCATATATTTTAAATAGCCTACGTATTTCAAACACTTGTATTATAATTACTTCACAACCCTGAAGGGGGCTCACTTCGAATTTCGCCGTCAAACTTGCCATGCAAAAACCGCGTGATCCTAACTTTGGTGGTCTTGTCACAATACACTTGCGTTACAGACGACGGACAGACAGACAGACAGGCAGACAACATATCATTAAAATTGCAACGTTCGGTTGAAAGGAAAAAAATATGCATAAGGATTCGGATCGATCCTACAGTCTAACGATTAATTGTTCCTTTTCTAATTCCTAGACGTATACCTCGCAAAACTTCGTGTATATTTGGCCAAACAGACAAGTAGCTCAGCTATGGCAGAGAGACCGCGAAGCTTGATATATTCGAATAACGTTCAGCGTTATTGGCAAAAAATCACAAAATTACATTTTTGGGCCACCCTATGAAAGTATCGGGGCAATATAAGCGCTTTATCTGAAAGTTTTAATGCAAAGAAACTTCCTAGCAGAGTTTTATCGAGAGAATGTCAGTGTTACTTGTAAAACAGCGAATTAGCATTTCTGGGCCACCCTTGGGGGTCAGGGGTAACGTATGTGATTCGTCCTCAGCTCGTTGGAAAGCTCGTAGTCGACTTTCTATAGGTTATAATTGTACATTAGCTATTACGGCTGAGGCACTAATACGTCCAAATCGGCCTTTGTTAAAGGGGTGGGTCACTTTCGGGCTAACTATTAGGTTAAAGGGTTGCGTATACCGCCAACGTCTACACACCGTTACATAAAGGAATGGTTCTACTACAACTTTGCCGCTGGAAGTTTTCACACGATGAAACTTTGTAGCAGACTTTATTCGATTGAACTTGAATTTTATTTACAAAAATGACAAATTCGCTTTTTGAGCTACCCTTTGGTACGCAGTTCATCTATAGCTCGTTGGAAAGCGCGTGGTCGACTTCCTATTCGCTATAATTGAACATTTTTCGCTAGCTCTTACGGTTGAAACGTTATAAGCAGATATTGGTCGATGTCAGCGTTTTTCGAAGGGGGTGGGTCACTTTAAGCGCATATTTCAGGTGGAATGGGACATCATCCACCAACCTCTTTTGGTATCAGAAAACTAAATTGATTACCCTTTCATGAGGTATTAAAATTTAAACTGTGTGTTCTTTGGTTTCCAGGTTTCGTCACAGAGCACGCGTGTGACGGACAGACGGACGGACGGACAGAATTACGATCCCCAAGACCGCGCTAGCATATATGCTTCGAGCAGTAAAAAATGTTCGAAAGCAATAGAATTACTTCATCCATTAATGTTAATTGGCATTCTAATATAACTTAATCTCGGACATGTTAAATTGTTAATCAATGTTGTTATTCACTGACTTTTTACCGCGCAACGCAACTATGCTAACGCTTTCTTAGTGATCGTAATTCTCTCCGTCTGTCCGTCTGTCACACGCGTGCTTTGTTACGAAACAATTGGAGATACTGACGATATTTTGATATGCATGAAAGAGCAATCCCTCTAGTTTTTTTATATCAACAGATGTTGGTGGGCGATATCCTCTTTCACCTGAAATTTGCGCTTAAAGTGGCCCACTTCCATTGAGAAAACGTACATTATCACTAACTCTCCCAAAGAGTGGCACCAAAAGCGAATTTGTTCATCGTTCGTAGTGCCTCAGCCGTAACAGCTAACGAAAAATATTCAACTATGACCTACAGGATATCGGCTACGAGCTCTCGAACGAGTTAAAAATGAATCACATACGTTACCCCTAAGTCACCCTAAGGGTGGCTCAGAAACGCTACTCCGCTGTTTTACGAATAAAGCTGACATTCTCTCGATAAAATTCTGCTACAAAGTTTCTTTGCGTTAAAACTTTCAGATAAAACGCTTATATTGCCCCTGATGCCCTATAGGGTGGCTCAAAAGTGCATTTTTATGATATTGCGAATAAAGTTGGACGTTAATCGAAAATGAAACAAGCGTCGCGCGGTTTCTCTGACATGGCTGAGTTACTTATACTGTAAACTGTCTTTGAGGACACAACAGACAGTGTCTGTTGGCGATCTAAATATTAACTAATAAGGAAAATATAATCTTTCGTCAAACGACACAACGAAACCTCTGACTGAGTTCTGCTTCTGAAGTCAGGTGCTTCTGCTTAGTCAGCCCAACATATTTAATGTTAAAATACATGCAGCTTATGTTTACCGAAAAGACTTCGTAGGAGTTTGTTCCACCGGAGAAGAACGGCCACCAGCAGAAGAAACAGATTGCACTGCGCTTGCTTCTTCGACTTGGAGCAGGTGCGTCAGCAGCTTCTGCAAGTGGAAAAGGAAAAGGGTCGTGACCATTCTGCGCTTTAGACGCATAGCTTGAAAGATCTTGTAAAACCTGAAAACATACAGGTTGATCACTGTCAGTGCATTTCTACCATCTGCACCTTTAATGCATCTGTTCGAATTCCTACATCCGTTCAGTTTAGAAGATCAAAGGTCACAGCGGCTCTAAGGCCAGCATGTCTCACACAGCAAATAAAGTAGAAATCCGTTTTCAACTTTCCAATCGCTTAACAATACAATGCAGTGAAAACCTTCATAAGTCAAATGGTCATTGCATGAACCAAGGTCAAGGTATCCCAAATTATTATTGCAGCTTTGGCTGCACATCATCTCGGCCATGAATCTGTAGGCCATACATGTTTTTTACTTACTTTATACTACGCGGTGATTCATAATTAGCAGAACCCTTTACTTATTACTGTGTATAACTAACGGTAATGTCTGAATGGCCACATGGTCTATATCCAACACATTTTATTTTGTAATTTTGTAACATACTTACACCAGAGAGTGATCGCGATATTACGCGCAGTCATTATCCGAATCGATGCCATCCGATTTAATACAAAGATTATCTTAGAAATCTAAAATTATTTAAATTTAGTTTAAAAATTCAAACTTTATGCATATGTTGTAGAACTCAAGAGCTAGGCCTATCGTAGTTTACCATTGCACGATTTGCAGCTCCTATGGTTAGAGGAGATGGAGGCCCGGTGTGGTATTTTTGGACAAAATAAGCCTTCACCCTTCACTTTAGGAGAAAATAAATTATCCTTTGTTTCTAATATACAACTTATAATTAGGGCTTTAGCCACTGTTTTACAGCAAGAAAAAAAAACAAGATTTTATATGGGCTAATTATCCGGCGGAGTGGTCGATTTTTTGGCTTTAAATACTTGTCACTTAAAGTCACTGAATGCATTTTATTTTGGCATAATTTATTTATTTAAATTATTCTTATTTATATTTGTAGAAAAATCATATTTTAGGCCTCAATTGGTGAAATTTACAAAATTGTCAATATCTCGAGTTATGGTTAACGTAAAACAGAAATTCCTTCAAATGAGCACGTTTCAGATCATTTATCAATTTTAAAATTTTGACGGGAAAATTTTAGGGGTCAAATTTTTGGGGTTAGCACTGTAGCTTAATGGGAGAGCATCGATCTAACAATTTCGCCCAAACCCCCTTTCCCGAGCAGGAAATGGTATAAATAGCGAGTACACAGCATATGCATTCTCTCTTCCGTTATTCTTCCGTGGTTCTTAGATGTTCTCTCGCTGCTCGTGGATTACTTCGTCCATTAGACTGGCTCTGATTAACTTCCGAGTAAATAGTGTGTATAGTTTTGCGAAGTGTTATTCGTATCGTCGTGACTGCGCGAGTCTATGTTTTCTCTTGGATGACTTCATCGTCACTACTAGTTTTACCGGTAAATCATAACCGAATTTAATTGCTATAAAAAGTCACTTTTAGTAATTCACTTTCTAAATTCATAAAGCGAGTTAGTTCTTTTTTCTAGTATTGGATTAATTGTTTAGGATAGTTGAACTTTGATATTCGCATACTAATTGAGTGTAAGTTGTCACATAAGTGAGTGTAGAATAAGACACTTGCAAGCATGTACATTTCCCAATTATAAGCTTTTGTAGGAAAGATAAGAGGCTTGTTTAGTAGATCATGCCAAGAACTAGAAGCTCCAAATCCACACTTGATATCCTATCGTCGTCGGCCTGGGTACTCTCTGAGTCTGAGGTTGCCGCCTCTCGAGGGCCGGATGTTCTGGCTCCCGTAGAGGAAGATGTTTTCATTGCAGAACCTAGACCAACCACTGGAAGACAGGTTCCGTCGATCACCTCACCTCCCATCCTGTATGCTAAAGATCTAGAACTTAGGTCCCCGGTCTGGCTGGAATCCCCGTCCATGCCCATTCTGGAACCGTTCTGGAAGGATGATGAGGTAATGCAGACCTCTAGCCCTATGACCGAGGTCCCATTTAGGCCTTTGTAGTCAGGGACGAGCGATGGGCTAGGTAGTACTAGATCACCACTCGCGTCGAGATCTAGCTCCTGTAGCTGAGTTCGAATCGAGTGATGTTGTAGCGATAGGCCTTGATAGACCGTTTCCGATGTTTAGGTAAACATTTCATCATCATCATCTAAGGATGAAGGTCACCTAAATTTACCTGTGATAGAACCGGAAGTAGCCTAGGGACTACGTCATCAGAATTAAGACTTTGCGGACTGATTTTGTAATGTTATCAGGTGGTCGTGGGCATTCCCCCATCATCACCGCCTGTAGAAGTAGAACCTAGTGCAGTCGAGCAGGTAGAAACTGTTTTTGAGGTAGAAAACCTCGTACTACAGGCGCAGCTTCGGATTCTCTCGGTCGTCCGGACCCACCGCCCGACGTCGCACCAGGCTCGGTCGACGTGCCCGCCCGACCGGGCGAAGCCTCCACAGATCGACAGTAATCGGCAGAATTTTAAGAAACTTGGACCACAGTTGCCTCACAGTTTGCAACATTGAATGTAGGAAATAATTCTGACCACACTTTCAAGATGAACACAATATACTGCGTAAAATCACGCGACCTTGCGAAGACTAACGCACATCAGACACTTCATTGAAACAAAAGACTATTTGCAGCAAACATAAGGTAAAGACTTAAATGCACATAAACACAACATACGTATGTTAATCAGAGTTAACTAGGGCAGGCTGTGTTCAAAGTAGCCTCCTTTCACTTTGATGCAAGCGTAAAAACGAGTTCGTCACAGCATAACTGCCATGTCAACCACGCGCTGGTTAAGTTCGCCCCATGCAGACAATGCACTCACACAACTCGCCAACGTTTGAATTCGATGTTGATAGTTTGCATAGAAATAACGCATATTAACAGAACTAAACCAATTTAAGCGAAGGGTTCCGCTAATTTTAAATCATCGTTAGTTGCGTAGCACAGTTGGTAAGACGTCGGTCCTCGGCCGGCGTACTTTCACTGTCCTACGCTCGACTTGCAGCTGAAGGGTGACCATTCATGCGGGTAAACCGTCCGCTGCAGGTCAGCCAACTAAGCCAACTCAGCCTTTCATCCTTACAGGGCCGATAAATTGAGTAGTGAGCAACTTTATCGGATGTGCGCTATAGCGCCATCTGGTGAGTGCTCACGAGGCTAAGTCAGGTGCGGTTCATCAATGTGGTATGACCCTTCTATGTGTAGCGCTGCCCTGCGTGGCGGGTGTTAGTAGTGTTAGACTGCGTGGTATGTCAGCAATCAAATAAACGAAGATCATTGTTATATTATTATTTCGTATGAAACCTGTACCGATAGCTGGCATTAGAGGCCATGTGAACACTGACTGAAACTGTTCATATTGAAGACTAACAATGTTTGACGTTTGAAGATAAGAAACACATTCTACGGAACTTTCATCTGTCCAGTTCTATCCCTTTTCACGTATGGTCCGACCACGTTGCCTCCTTTGATAACTAAATGCATTCAGCACAGAGACATTGGCTGTAGCACAGCATTACCGCCTTCCAATTGTAAGGTGCTATCAGAATGACTGACATGGATCTCATTATTGAGTCGTGACTACTGTGAAGTGCGTCAGGTGTATACTAAAGAAAATCATGATCATTGACATCACGTTTAGATCACAATAGAAGTTACACTAATGACAACTTACAGAATCTTTTGTGATGTCGTTTCCTCCTCTGAGCAGAAGAACACTTTGATCGACGGCAACAAGACCAACATAGGACGCTGGATGTGCAGCGACTGTGTAGCTAACAGTGTCAGCTGGTCGGACTGTTTCCTCAGAGAATGACACAGACACCTAAGTGCAATTTGTTACATTTGACATAGGTGTCGTACTACAACAACGGGGGGTGCAAATTTACAAGATAACCTTAGCCTCACCCTAGCAAAAACAGTTTGCTCACGCATGCAAGAAATGCGAAGGAACAGGGTTATGAACATAAAACTGAAGATCTTCATCAGACGTTTCTCAAGCACTAAGCACTGAAGGTATGTTTTGAAAGACAGTTAATCACAGATAAAAAACGAGACTCTGTACTTGCTTTTTAGATCGTCATATCTGGTGAGCTGTGTGGGCACCTCAACCATGCCCATTAAAACAAATGAAACAACACAGTATCCTATCCAAAGAAATGAAGATAGGATCACACGGTCTACATTGTGAGGTAGTAAAAGCATTACAGTTTTGTGACACCCACAACGGTCGGGGATGACGTCCCCTTCCACCTAAAATTTGCGCTCAAAGTGACCCACCCCCTCTGAAAAGCGCCGACTTCGAACAATATCTGCTTATAAC
>Ga0209365_1000238_pt1 | contig 10269 bp, 8 predicted proteins | sample WorMetimpBELIZE2_FD_187389 | JGI IMG/M metagenome (GOLD analysis project Ga0209365, IMG submission 187389) | Marine gutless worms symbiont microbial communities from Max Planck institute for Marine Microbiology, Germany - Olavius imperfectus... | ecosystem: Host-associated > Annelida > Digestive...
GCTTGATAGTACACCGTGTGCTGAAAAAAGGTCTGAACGGGGGGTGGGAAGCTTGGCTGGGGCCGGGGCGGCTCCCATTAGTTTCTGCATTCACCCTCCCTGCTGTTCGGTAGTATACTAGTATAGTATACCAAATGCATGAACTATGGCTGGGAGCCTCCGCGGCCCAAATTTCCACTAAAGGTGGTATGCTCACCCTCCCTGCTGCTCCAGATTGTCTATATCACGTAACGTGTCCATACCTGTATGCGGTATCAAACCGCACTAGTCAAACGGTTTTACTTACTTACTTACTACAGGTCACTGCAGAAAAAGCATCTTAGCCTCAGAGAAACTTCAGTATGACATAAGACAGACATCCAATGAGGTCTATACAACTTTACATAGTCGATCTTTTGGTTCACGTTCCGTAAATAAATCAAAATTTTGAAGTATATACTTAACGACTATGCTTTTACTCGCCAGACGCCCGACAAATTAAATGTAAGTTCTAACACATCTCAATATTTACACCACTTTCATGGTCACCATTACCACTTCTCTTTTTCACTACAGACTGAAAATTCACCTCTTCTACAAATACATCGTACACCCATTAAAATTGCCTCCATGGATTTACCCAATTGCTCATTGGTCTTTTAGTTTTTCTGGTTATAGGCTACTTTTTATTTTTTTGTCACATCCAGTACATTAATGTTGCTATATGCCAACTTTTGAGTACACATTGAGTATTTTCATCTTTGGTTTTCTTACATGTTGATTTCACGGAATTACCAACTAACAATGAGCTGATTTCTCTTGATCATCAGTTTTGTTTTAATGTGTGTAGTACACCAAAATAATCAAACAAAAGCAGCATTATTTATATTTTAAAAATATTATTTATATACCGTGATTGCTTATAAATAACGCAGCTGTTATGTGTGGCAGTAACTGTAATTATTTATTTAAAACGTCAGTACCATCAACACAAAACAGCACAGCGAGTCTAAGACATCATAACAGTGTCTGTCAGATGTGTGCTCTGATAAAATGAAAAACCTACTAGGGTACTGGAAATATTCCAATAATGTATAACGTTCAATGTATCTACAGTTGTATAACACCAAACAATAGTTTGTGGGGGACGTTCCCTTCCACTTTAATTCTAGACAACAAATACCATTTAAAATGCTAATTTTGATTAAAATTTAAGAGTAATAGCACCTCAGCCGAGAACTAGCAATAAAAGTTATATTATAAATTTTTAGATATATAAATTTTGCTTATTTCTTTTATCAAGCTGTATACCTAACACTACAGGATATCACCAGAAACTGTTTAATCTATGCTGCAATGTTAATGACCGTATCAGTTTTCACTATCTGTGCCATAAATGCATAAATAAGTATAAAGATAAATATGTTATTTGTAAACTAGATTTTCTTTGGTATTGTCATTTGTTACATTTACTAACATTATTCTTTTTAAAGGCACCTATTAGCGGAGGTTGCACATTCCCTTGGTGTCCGGTCCAGTGTCTGTTGCATTTCTGGACAAATTGATTGATTGATCCCAGCACATCAGTGCTTTAGTGCTGTCATACAGAGCTCATCATAAACCTGGAGGCGTGGCACATATGCTCTTGCCATTGGCGCCGTTGGATTCCTGGGGTTCGACTGTAGCACAGGGAGCAGGCCAAGCAGGCTATCACGCCTGGCCAAACGACACCGGGAAGAGTGACAGTGCAGTCACATAGTATACAAGGAGCAATGCAAAAGGTATAGGTATGGAATGCCGCTAAACTGGACTTGTAGCAGCGATTGACATGGGAGCTTTGGTGTGACAGGAACACGCTATCATGTGCACCAGTGGTTAAGCGTGATTAAGCTGCACTCATTACAGTGCCAGCCTCAATGACATTATGGCCAGGGGCAGTTTTACACTGCAGCAAGGGAAAATTGCCCACCAAACCTCCGCCTTGCCCCTCAAATGTGACATGAAACACTGTTTGATGAACTCAAAGCAACAGCATATAGGTGCAAAAAGGAGCATTCTGTGACCTTCAAAATACGTTTCTGGATGGGGCTCTACCCTGGACCCTGCTGGGGGAATTCACTATGCTACCCAATACCCCCTAGTCGGCTGGAGAGCAAACACCCCTCCCATATCCCACCCCACTCAGCCCCTCGATTCTCCTGCTCTCGACATGTCCATTTGGTGCGGCATTGCCACCCCCCCAAATATACAATATAACAGATAATATAAGAATATTTTTACAATAATATAACAGATCGCAACAGGTTCATCACAAAAGAGCAGGACCCAGCCAAAATTCTTATTTAAGCAAATGCAGCACAAAATAAACCAGACAACAGGACTGCTCTTGATGTTTAAACACTGTACAGCACCACCAGTTGACAAAATAAGTCATAAAACATTTGAAAACACGCAGTAAACAATTTTTTAAACATTAGCCATGACACTGTATTAACAATGTAATAAAAATAGCAATTATTCAAAATCAGTTCAGTTGTCATTGGTCACATCAGTGAAGTCTGGTAATGTTTCCGGCTATGTCTGTCTTACTGCCTATCATCACAAAGACTGTTGAACGCAGCAACAGCACTAGACACTCACAAAACTTGGCACATAAGTTAGATAAAAAGCTGTACGAGTTCAAAAAGTCAAGTTCACTTCAGTGTCAAAGATAATTTTGGCAATTCTTTGGCCATTTTGTGCACCTTAATTGCTTTCACCTTGGGGCACACCACGTGCTGTGACAGTAAAGTGCCTGAGAAGGATTAGATCTATAGAATGCAATAGTGATCCACTTCGTTGAAATAATAATATACTGCAAACAATTTGTGCACTGCTATATGACAAACAGCGTTATTGAATCAAGTTGGCATTGCAAAATGTAATTTTACCGTTTAATAATATTTATAAACTGGCTACATATGAAACGAAGATAACTGCCCATATACACCCATTTAGAGATCAGATTGGAGCAAAGTTAAAATATTAAGTAAACATCAGGATCAGCTCCTGGCCCAATACTCGGTAATGAGTATGGGAGAACTTTTACCTTTATTTACATAACACATAACACAATGCATCTATGGATTCAGACTTCATTAACTGAAATCATTATTTATTTATTTATTTATTATTATTATTATTATCCATCAGAAACATTAAGTAACAGTTCAGCACAGCAGTAGATCGAAAAAAACAACAAAACTTAACTGCTCAGACTAGTTAGTTAGTTAAAGTACAAGTCAATAATTAGTACCAGAAATGAACACACAAATGCTATATAGCATAACTGAAAACATATACGACACATAAAAATGAAAAATATTGTAAACTATTTTACAGTACCACAAATACAAGCAGTCATGACTAAAAATACGATAAAGTCAGAGTTATGCAAATTACTGATAACTATTAAGTACACTTAGGCTCCAATGGATTTTGCCACCAAAACTGCCATTTTTTCGTTCGTCAAAAATGTGGATTTCGTCAAAAATCGTAGATTTCGCCATTCCATATGAGGACATGTATTGCAACATTCTCACCTAATTTCCGCGTTGTATGGTTCTGGCTTTGTTGCCAATAGCACAGAATCATCGAAACTAACATCTTTGTAAGAAATTAACGAAGCATAACTGGCATAAGGTATTCTGTACTATAAGACTAACTAATTATAACGTCACAAGTGACAACATCATTTATCATTAGTCAAGCTCACAATACCTGTGTCATCAACGTTTAAAATGCTGTGACTTATTTAATGTTTGATATAATCGAAGGTAGCTATTAAATATTCTCTGCAGCTGTGATGAAAGTTCGCACTGATTCAATAATAAAACAGCGCCTGTTTTGTAGTTTGAAATGGGTAATTTTGTTAAATTTCGCCAAAAATTAATAGTTTCGCCAAAAGGGTGCTTTTTCGTGATATTCGTCAGTTTTTTTTGTGAAAAATGAAATCCTCTGGAGGATAGATACAGTATGTCTCATTTATATGTAAACATCATTTTCACACATTACTCATCATAACATCAACCCATACCCGACACTAAATTTACGTAACAAACGACAAATTTACGCAACAAACAAACAAATAACAAAGAAAATGGAATTAAAAAAGTAAATGCATGGCATTTTTTGGTCGACAGGAATGTCGCAGACATCAGTGAATGCTGATGACAAGTTACTATCAGAAAGTGGTCACAACTCGATAATTTTCATTCATTCTGCCTATATACTGACATTACAACACAACAAAACATTCTACGTATGACGAAGCAGTCAGCAGCTTCAGTATCAAAGCCACTAGTTATAATGATGACAAAAATTACATCATTCAAACAACTTCACTACATACAACACTACATCCACCCAGCAGGCACACACATCGACATAACTGTACTGCTTTCTTGAACACAAAAACGTCGTTAAATATCTTTACAGGCAACAAAAATAGATACCATCGGTCCCACTAATAGAAACAGCGGAGTTAATTCAGTTGAGTGAGATACATCACCATTGCAGAGAGCTGAAATTAATGAAGCCAGCTGACTGATGAATCAACATTATGGTGTGGTGCCAACTTCATCAATGAATGTGTAACGTCGGGAGGAGTCGGTTTGTCATGCCGTACAACGTCAAGGATATGCTGAACAATCAGATCTATGGCGACTGTAAGTACAAACATCGTTTGCAATGTTACAAATAAAAAAACCGATTCACTAAAATTGTTATTAAGTAGAGAATGACCGATGTGAACGTTGCACATTTGGGAAATTGGCGGGTGGCAGCCAAATTGGGAATCTGCATCAAAAGGTCACAAATTTGGCAATTTGTACACATTATCTTCTATCCGGAGCTTGGACGGCCATTCACTTAATGTATAAATGTAGCAGTGGCGTAAGGCTGGAGGGGGTTTGTGAATATGCGGCAGTGCAGTAGGCCTATCATCCGGCCGAATGCTCAACTGTCCGGCAGTTTGCCAAGTAATTTGTGGACATAACTTCCATCCCCCAGATGTGACCCTCTTATTGCATAAACAGATGGGAAGCGAGCGTTATTGGTTTTATGTAATTAGCCACAATACAGCACCATCAACCAGAAGTCTGCAGTGAAATTCATTTCTGCTGACTGAGCGCATGACAGGGTGTGTGGGTGAAATCTTGCTGCTCGAGGGTAGGCCGCTTCTCAATACTGGATCCATTGCCCTCATTATCTACATGGCCTGCAATCGCTAGGGCCTGACGGCGTCTCCTAAATCCAACAAAATGTATAAACGACCGCATGTACATGCTGTTAACTGACACCCGACTCTCCTGCCATGGGTGGTCACCGGCTTTCCTGAACAGCGGCATATATGGTAGCACAAACGAGCGACGGGCAAAAAGTTCTGGCAACAATGGACCAAGTGGGCTGTATTGGTAACACTGGAATCAGCCGATGTTCTCGTGTTAACATCAATATATCGGGCATTGGCTAAAAACCCGGAATTGTTCCATCCCTAATATCATAACAGCCAACCTTATCAACAATTTACAGTGCCACAAATAAACACATTTGCAGAAAGTACGGCCTGTTAGATGGAGTTTATCACAGCAAATCAATAATACTTCCAAAAATTTACTCATCTATTGTCTACAACAAGACGGTTACCATGACATTCACATGCAGCCCCCAGACAAGACTGATTTACCTGTGTTGTCAGAACCACGAGGTACAATGATATCAGCATATTTCTTTGTCTGTACAAGCACATCATTAGCACACCTGAATGCTCGTTAAATTAACTACACAATTATCAGTATTTATTTTTTACATCTGCTCTACCATCTATTATGTTTTACAGTGTTTAATGAATGGTACTGCAGACGGAAGACGGAATTTACAAAAGAGCAGTAGTCAAAGTACCACGTACTGTGGTTTTCTACCTGAGTAAAGTTATAAAACTCAATTTTCTTACTCGAGTAAGAGAAAAAGTACTTGCTACAGATACTACTCAAAAAAGTAGAGACAGAAAAAGTTACTTAAGTAGAATAAGTAACATGTAACTTTCACAAACAAAAAATGAACTTTTTTGAAATACTAAAAACAAACAGCACATGAGCATCAGTAAGTAAACTGTCCATCATTTATAGTCGATGAAAGTCAAGCAAATAAGTAAGCAAGTGCTAACATTCATTGAAAAACGACATCATTCTAAGTTAATTCAATGTCTGTTGATTGACACATTATATTGTGATACTAATATAATCAAATATCCAGATACGGGTATGGCAGACGACTTCTTCGAAGTAGCGGATCGACATATTTTACATTGTAACGAAGTCAAAGTACTAATAAAAGAGGAAAAGGACTACTTCATTACAAGTAAAAAGTACTCTTCTATTGGAGTACTTCTTTACTTCAAAATAATAAATTTTACTTAAGTACTGTAACGTGTTACTGTTACTCCATTACCGGACAAGTGTAAAAAAGAGGCCAACCAAGGTAGATATGGTGTGACAGCATGGATGTAGATGTGAAACTTAATGGCTTGACACAGGTGCTTAGTGAACGGAGACAAAAGGTAAATGATAACCAGCTAACCGAGGTTTATCTGGAATGTGGCTGTTAAATGATGCATAAATGCACGTATGTTCTTTCACGCTAAACGGTCAACGTCGATTTCTGTAGCCAGCTGGCATAAAAGGCACCTCAACCAGGTTTTGGTCTGTATGTCTTTAGTTTTCTTGAATGTGCCTGTTTAGCAGACATGTTTGGCTGTTAAAACCTCCACATACAGACGAACATCCACTGAATATTTTGAATCCACGGACTGACAGCAGATATTTTGTGAACAAAAAGCTGCAGCTGTGGATCCTATTCCTGCTGATCTGCATTTTTATTACCACACATCGGAAGCAAGAAGTGCAAGTTATTCCTACTTACGACACACAAAATATTGTCTGTTGGTTGTTTGCTGGTCGAACGACTGGTCATGCAAAACAAACTGGCAGAATTACATTTCAGATAAACCTCGGTTACCTGGATTTAGACCAGGTAGAAGACACTGCGGATGTGGACTTACTGCAGATCCAACATGTCATTTTGTTGCAGTGTGGACCTTTGGTGAAAACATTTGTGGTCTGAAACGGACTCAAAGTATCCAGATACTGGTGTTCAGATGTTCGTGTTGTACCTGAGCTGATCTTACCAAACTAGTATGTGCTAAAACCAATACATCATGAAGCAATGTTTAGTCTGCTGCAGCCCGAACATCATCTGTGCTGCTGAGAAATACCAGTTACCAGTACTAGACACAACAGTGACAACTAACAGGTAGACAGAACTCCTCAAAAGCAGGTTTGACGTAGTTCATGTATTGGTTAAGTATCTGCTCCAGCTGACGGCCTAGCTCCTTCATGTCCCTTTGCACTGAAACGCATTAACACAAACCCAAACTAAGTCAAACTAGGCACTACTACAACTATCAGTCTACAAAACAGTGTAAAGTATATGGTCAGGATTCAGTTAGAATAATTTGATACTTAATATAAATCACAAGTCCAACAGTAAGTTGTTAGTTTGTTACCTGCAAATAACACCATATCTGCCTTTACCCCTAAGCATTCCTTAGGCGGCAGCGCCACTCATATACTCACAGCGAATGCCTGAGTTCAACTTACTACTCCTTTATCGACCCCAAGAGGATGAATGGCTGAGTTGGACATATTGGCTGACATACAGCAGACCGTTTACCCCGAAGAGGTCACCTGTCAACTGCACGTCATGGCGCAGGAATTGGAAAGTGCCGGTTATAGACCGACGTTCTAACCAACTGTGCTATGCCGCCAGAATATTACTAAAATATGTACTGCAAACTATAAGGCGAACTAAGCAAAATGCACCTCAGTTCAGTGCCAATCTTAAAATATCACTACAATCTGACAAATAATACACAACTTCCAGTTACATCGCATTATTAGAACAGATGACCAGTATGCTACAAAGGTATAATAAACGTACCTCGCCTTGCTAGCCGTATGTCAGCATCCGTGTCAACAAATAATTTTAAGTCGAATAAGTCACGAATTTCTTTGAAGTAAAAGACGAGGATTCCCTCAAAGAGAACCACATCTGCTGGTAAGACTGTTCTCTGTGGTTTTGAGTTTCTGTTGTAAAACACATGCATACACACACAGTCAGAATATACAGCCAAACAGCGAATAAGTGGGCCATATATCCTCTACTACAAAGGCTTTACAACCAGGAATAAAACTGCTTGGTGTCGAAATTTCACAGGGCCTCAGTATATATATTGGAATGGCCACAAGGCTGGTGGATGCCAGTGGCAAACAGGAAATATGGGAAGTTACCTACCACGAAGCCATTAAAGTGCATCAGTGACCAGTATACCATTATATTTATTGCTATTTATTTATTCATTATAATTATTTAAAGTTATTATTGTTAATATTACTATTACTGTTACTATTGTTATTGTTGTTGTTTTGGTGGCATAAAACTAGACTGATAACACTTTCATGTAGTGTCAAAATTCCAGCTGTACGTTCTTTCGTTTATTCACAAAGCATGCGTGTGACGTACGGACAGAGAGACAGACGGATGGATGGATGGACAGACAGAATTACAATCCCCAAGACCAAGACTGCACTAGCATAGCTGTAAAAATCGGTGTTCATTTGCTGAAGTTATAGCAAAAATAAATCGAACACTTTCATGTAAAATACTGTAGCTAAAAACCTGAGCAAAAATGCAAGATTTATTGATATATCATGAAAACTGTCTGAGTTAATGTTGCAGATGTAAATGAAAAATGACTTGTAAATCGGCAAAAGTCATTTTCGAAATTGGACAACTTCCCATACTAGAATTTTGTCCAACTTTTAGTATCTTGCAGACTAGACCCAACCTAATTTTGTGGGGTAGGGGTACTTCGGCGTTATACTGACCTGCCTATAGTGCACCTATATAAAAATCTTTTTGTAGCGCCCTTGTCGACGGAATAGCAAACTGACAAATTTCAAAATGTGATTATGCTTAGATTACATGGACAGTGATTGCACTAATTTTGCCCCACAGGCTCAACACCTTCTTGATGGATTAGAGTATATGCCATACGGTCTTAGGGTGTCTTTGACTGTATTCACCCGCAGCAAATTTCACCTTGCTAGGTGGAATAGTGTTTCTTGTCCAAAATAATTCAACGGAAACAGAAAAATGTTAGCATTTGTGAGTTTCTCCGCCCCCCAACGAACGACCTATATGACAGATTACAGTGTATAATTTGGCAGAAGAGAGTGCACCATAGTTGCCCTCAGTTTTGGCAGTTTTGAGAAACACTGCTGCTGTTGAAGCATTATGTTCCAGTTATGTGTTTAGGGTTATCATTATTTGAATTTTTATTCAAGATGTACTAATTAGAGTGATGTTATCCTGAAGATGCTATAATATTTTACAGAGTCATAGGGTCAGCAAAGAAGAGAAGTTGAACGTTATATTGCAGAATGTTGTCTTCAAAATGATTTAACGAATGCAGTGACTTACGGACTGTGACTGAGAAAATCGTATTCGGACACTGTTACCGCACAGCCATCTTTAATACTTCTTAAAGTCTCCGTCATTCGTTTCTCGTCAAATGCATCTGCAACAACATCACATGTAAAGAAAAACCCATATTTCTCAAATTCTGTCACATTAGTCACTCAAAGACTAAGTAATTCATGTAAATTTAAAAAACCAATTCAGTTAAAAGAATCAAATGCAGACTCGACATAATTAAATGCATGATGCCGGCAATGTTCCGAACCCATGGAGCACAAACAGTAAATAACACATCACTATGCTAAGTGCTTGCAAGCTTGAAGTTGACACGGAATCAAAATTAATGAACGAATTCAATTTATGTAGCATTTAAAAAGCCGACAGATGGCTGTTCAATCTACCATGATGGATTAGGTGCCTCAACTAAAATGTCATAACCATGTGCATGTCATCAGCACAGCAACAGCATTCTGGACTGACTGCAAACTCATAAATGTCCTTTATCAAGGGAAACATAGACTGTTTTTGTTGAATACAATGCAAGTCCCCAGATTGTCTCAATGCCAAATTAAACTCTGAACATATTTACAGTCACATGAACTTCAGTCAACACATCCTAGCACTTGTCCAACTTGCAGCACATTATCAACAAGGAGTAAACTTCATTTACAAGTGTTTTAATGTGCACCGATAATAATTAGAGCTGGTAATGAC
>Ga0209365_1000239_pt1 | contig 10247 bp, 5 predicted proteins | sample WorMetimpBELIZE2_FD_187389 | JGI IMG/M metagenome (GOLD analysis project Ga0209365, IMG submission 187389) | Marine gutless worms symbiont microbial communities from Max Planck institute for Marine Microbiology, Germany - Olavius imperfectus... | ecosystem: Host-associated > Annelida > Digestive...
TTTGAATAAGAAAATTTAATAATATTTTTAACAATTCATCAATTAATTAATCGTTAATTTCGACAGCAATATTTCAAATGCTTGTTTTTCATGAAGTTGGCACATTAATGAGACATGTTTTTTTTTCATTTGGACTAATTATGCCCTGTTGGTTCTTACACCAAGTAATTAGTCGGTTTTGATTATAAATATCACATAGCTTGCAGTAATGTGTATGTGTACTATAACTGTGTATCCATGAATAGAAAGATAAGTTTATCTCATGCCTACCGACACAGCGCCAGTTTTCCTGCCAGCATAGCAGATTGCTGTTAGCAGATGTGATGTCGAATATGATGCAGGCTGGGTGAAGTGTGTTCGCATGTTGCGGCAGTGCTGTTTAAAGTTGAGATGGCAGTTAGACTTGGTCATACATCAGCATCTTGTACATCTGTGCCCTGCAGCTGGAATCAAGCTTCGATAAAAAAGGTATTTGTGGAATGATGTTGTTGATTGAACTTTACCTTGTTATGTGGTACAGTACAGTTAGTGTTAATGAAACAAAACCTAGGTGTGCATTACAGCAATGATATTGTACAGTAAAATCATTAACGTTCATGTGCCCTTTATTTCACCAATTTTGAAAACCAGACGTGACCAAAAAATTAAAGGGCACAAATTTCGATATGATAAACTTTAATTGGCATATGTGTTGAAAGCTTGTAATGGCTCATCGTGAAATCAGTGTATGCTGTATGGGTGGCGGGTCCACTGTGCTAGTAACACGTGACTGCCCGAGTTACGGCTGAGAAGTATCAGTGTTTTAGTTTGATTAATAAATTTTAAAAATATATTATTATCAGATTTGGATTTACGAAAGTGTCTCAATTAGCCTATGTGGTTTGAATTTCCCAAAATAGTCACCAAAGTAATTTTGAATGTAAAACTGCTAACTTTATAAAACACCCAAATTGAAGGAATTTACAGTAAATTGTACCAGTCACAAAATTTAAGTGCTGTGCATAAACTGAAATGATGCTGCTGCGCTTCGTACAGAGTCTTGTATGGGTGCATTGATAGGGACTGTACCGCAGTGTCAAGGGTTAATGGGGAATGGATTGGGAAGTTCTTTTACATGGTTTCTTTTACATTACATGGAATTGTGTGAATGGATATAGGCTAGTTATTTTTACGGTAATTAATTGTTGACATATGAAAACTTGCAAGATTTTTCCAGCAGTAAATTACTCATAAGCTTCTTAACATAGGTTGAGTAATGCAATGAGCAGTGTAAATGTTAGTGTTTAGGGTGTTATGCTGTGACAAATGTGACTGGTATGCATGAATGAAGGTTAAATTTTGGGTAATTTAGACGAAATCATGGTTGTTTAAATTCAAAAGTTGTAACAAAATATTCAGTGGGAATGTAGTGTCTTTGGTTAATTGACACAACCGATTGAAGTACATATAAATCACATTATGCAGTTGCAGATCTGTTATCTGCACAGCAAACATATGCTGCAGTGTGCAGTCTACTGATTGTCAGTATTTGTTGTGGTTTTCAAGGTAAAAGGTGCACCTGTTGCCGACATAAATTTCCAGCGACCACGACTAGTTGGTTCAACTACAGTGCCCAGAACAAGTGCACCTTCATCTGCAGCCAGTGTTCTACCGCCATCATCAGAAGAAATCACTACTTTTCTGTCTGCACTGTCCACATCCGCTCGTACACCTGCTATTCTCTCTGTTGTGGAACCATACTGTGAACAGTTCATCTCCTCTGAACCCGACATCGCTACTGTGCCGTCATCACTGCCACCATGTCTCACTTCTGTTTTTCGCCCATTCTATCGTAACTTGACTTATGCTGAACTGCTGACTGTTGCTGAATCTGTTATTCTTTCTGATACTACTGTTTCATCCGCTGAAATTGTGGAACTTGAACACAACACCCGAGAACAGTATCGCTGTAAACTGTGGCATACACAGAGGGTGGGTAGGATTACTGCCAGTGTGTTTCACACTGCATGTCACACTAATATCCTTCGGCCAGCTAGGTCTTTCATCCGGAAAATATGTGTGTCATCGTACCAGAAGGAACTGACAGTGCCCGCTATTGTATGGGGCAAGACCCATGAGATTGATGCAAAAGAAATGTATTGCCAGATTATGCAACAGCATCAGAATCATCATGTCGAAAACTGTGGGCTGGTGTTAGATTGTGATCTGCCATTTCTAGGTGCATCACCAGATGGTTTCATAATTGACGACTGCTGTGGACGTGGCATTTTGGAATGTAAATGTCCATTTGCTGCAAAAGACGGCACTGTCAGTGATGTTCGATATCTGCATAGAACTCCCGATAATGAGCTATTTCTGGATGCAAAACATCCGTACTATTACCAGCTCCAGGGACAGATGCATATATGTAAAATGCAGTATGCTGATCTGGTTGTTTGGACAACGAAGGAATGTGCAGTTGTTCGGGTACAATATGATCGAGATTTCTGTCTGGCTATGTGCCAGAAACTTACCGAAGTTTTTAAGGCTGTCATATTGCCATGCTTGTTGACGGATGATGTCAATGTGCACTTCAGACATTCGGCTGATGAAATTTAATTATTTCATTATGTATGTTCTGAATACTTCTCAGTCAGTTTTGGTAATTAGTAGTAAAACCTTTTGAGATTGTTCGTTGTCAAGAAAGTAGCTCTGAATTTGCGGCATGATAGTTTTACATATGTCAGTGACTGTCATAGTTCAACCTCATGGATTGATCGTTTAATCGTAAATGATGGCTTGGCAAGTGAAATGTCACGATTCACGAATGCCTGCTTTGTATGATGTGCTTGGATCAGATCACAATCCTATCAGTTTTAATGTAACTGTTGATGTATTTTATAATGTAATGTAATTTTACTGTAAATAGTATAGTGCTCGGACAATGAAGAGTGATATTTGGAAATTGTTTAATTTTCAGATTGTACTTCAATTGCAACAATTTTGTGCACATAAAATAATGGTCTATTACAGAAGTTTATGGTGTTGATAAAGTAATAAATTGTTTTACCTATTTCTTGATAATAAAAACAGCTGTCGTATTTTATAAGATTAGAGCTGCAATATGCATTCGACGTGAGAGGCCTAACTTTATGATTAATGGCAACTGCTGACTTATTTGTGTACTGTGGATTTGTCTTCTACTGTTTTTGACAAAGTATAACAACATAGACATAACTGTTTTACGGAATTGACTCGGCTGTGCCAGCTATTATTTTTCTGTGTAAATTAAGCGACACAAGATAATGAAACAAGTAATCATTATCATCATCAATATATCAAAGCAGCAAATAACACCCAAAAATAAGAACTGATTCACAAGCTATCTAGACATTTTATATAGACTACATTTAATAGTTGCAATAATTGTTAAGTCTAGTCATAGAGGCATGCGTGCCGCACTGGGAGTCACTTGCTAGGGATGGCAAACGGCAAAAATTGTGAGAAAAAAAATCACGTGAACATTCAGACTGTAGGCCTAAGTTTTATGTGTTTGCATGCAATAAAAACAAAGCAAAATCACCCCAGTTCCATTATTTCTGGGTTACTCCAAAATTTATCTGATCGTTTATTAAATACACCAGTAGATTCAGCATACACAACACTATTAGGCGGACTTCCACTTCCACTTAGTAAAAAAAAATTATGAGGATCATGCCTTGTACAGTTTTTCTGAAGTCTTAAATCATCATATTTACCAGTTAATATCCAGTATGTTTCGATTATCTCTTCTTATCCGACGATAATATAGTGTAAGTAGCTTACATTTTTTCAAGCGATCAGAAATTTCAAATCACTGCCTAACAAATCGAGTTCGGGGCACTGTGCTCCCCAGCCACCCTTAAGGAAACAATTTCTGCATTGAGTTGTTTGAATGAAGTGGCTACCTTCGCGATGGACTTGACCTTCAACTCAACTTCAGAAATATACACGGTTTTCCCAAATTGGGGCCCAGAATCCTTATTACAGGTCACCCTAGAGGGTACAGAGTAATAGCATTGGATCTACGGGCATGATTTACTATCAGTCATTAACTGTACCCGATGTCATATCTTGCACCACTTCCATGATACAGCCTTCGACATGTCCATGGGCACTATATTTGGCTACCCCTCTTACACTTAACCCCCGATGCAGGGGTTCCTTTGGGACAGTCTCCGTAACATTTTGCATGGAACTCGGGATGGCTACGGTACAAAATGGCATAGAAACGTTCGGAAAATTTCAACGGGCTGCATAGGGTGCCCGAACGTTACAGAGAGACGAGAGACAATGGATCTATGACAGCAAATACCCCAACATAACATAGTCACGGTTAGGAAATACCTAAGCCTGCAAATTTGACCAAAGCCCCGGGTGGTCAAAGGTCCTGCTACACCACTGTCTAGTTACCTACAATTGCAAGTTCGACTTCAGTCGTGTTTTTGCACGAAAAAAATTGTGATTTCAATGTAAAAAAAACTAACAGCACTAATCAAAACATTCAGTCTCAGCTAGATAACAACCATATTTGCATTGACAATGTATAGTACACACATCTTGCATTCACAGTACTTAATCACTTTGGAACAACTGAATCCCCCAAGTTACACAATGCAGCACACACCGTCATAACTTTGTCAATTGTTGTTACATCACGGTCTGATGGGCGTTTAACTAGTGAAATTGGCAATGTACCCTGCAAAATCGTGTAACGATTTTTTAACACACCAATGACTCTTTCTACGTGAATTCGCACATGTGATAATGCTCTAGACTTTTCTACATCCTTTGGGGACAACTGTTTTTTACCTTTTGTAGAGGCAGGCACAATTAGTTCACACTGAAGAAGCCCTAGATCTTCATGCAATCGAAATCCACGATCGGCCATGATGACATCGCCGGGGTATAGTTTACCGAAAATACCCGACGAACGAGTTAGCTCGTCATCAGACACTCGCCCACCCCAAGCTTTGGACACAAAACTTATGCACCCTGTAGGTGTGATACCAATCAAAAACTTAACAGTATTGTGCTTCTTATAATTCGAAAATGTCTGGGCACGAGCTAGGAGGTTAACAGGACGCTCAATGAATATTTCCGTGCAATCGATAATGGAAACAACTTTTGAAAACTTAGGTTTAAAAATGCAGGGCAGCGTTTTGCGGACAATACTTCTGTCTGGCCACACAATGAAATCTTTCAGTTTTATATAGAGTATGTCTAGCCACTTATGAAAAATTTTGCTTACTGACGTTTTGTGAATACCAAACCGATAAGCTATGTCTTCATTGAATAAATTCAATCTGAGTTTCATCAAAGTCAAAATCAGTTCATCGCGTAGTGACAGTTTTGTCATGTCAGCTTCAACACAGCCGCAGCAAAATAAGCAGAGTTTGTCAAAGGTATCGGTGCATAGTCCAGTGTAGAACAGCAAAACATCATGGGAACTGAAACTAGACATTGGTAAAACAGTGCCGATTGTGTCATAAGTCGCTGGAGTTGCAGTAATGGGCAAAGCTGACTCTTGACTGGTTGGTCGTAGACGAATAAGAAATCCACCACAGCTTGTCTGGTCTGCTGCTGGCTCGCCACCGAATGGCAGCACAGGCTCTTCATGCGTACTGGAGCATGGCTGCGGTGCCGTTTCACCCAGTGACGAAATGTCTGCCAGCGGTAAAGGGGACTCATCACCAGACAGCCAGACCTCCTCCTCATCAGCCGGCAAGTCCAGACAGACGGGTTCATCAGACAACTGCACAGCAACATCACAGTAATTACGTGTCAGCAGGAAAAGTATTACATGCAAATTCAGCCAAAAGGCAATGAAGTGGATTGTTATTGACAGATGTTGAAAAACCCTACTGAAACAATACTTTGTCTTTTAGATTGAAAAAAATCGGGAGAGTAAAATTTGTGGACCTAGATTGAGCATGATTTTTCACAATTTTGGAGCTATATGGAATGTTTTTTTTCCTTTTGAAATATTACTTACAATAAAGCTATTTCAGTGTGACATGTGAAAACCGTATGCTCTTGGTAGCCTACATCCCTATAACCATATAGCTACTTAGTCACCAAGCGAGACATGTCGACTGACTGTAGTCATGACTGATCTTCGAACAATGCTGGTTCCAGAACATCTGTAAGAAATGTTGCTTTTCAGATCGCATCATAAAAATCTGCATCAAACTGAATCTAAATACATTGAAGACTTTTGACTAACATTTGTAATTTTTGTATGACATTTGTGTTTTTCTTTTTTGGCCATTTTAAATAACAGATACAATAAAACAATCATATGATCGAGTGTGTATTTAAGAGAAAGCAGTTTCAGGCATACGTTTTCTATTACAGTCCATCTGCCATACGCGTGTTCTGCCATTTTTGCCCCCCCAACCTGACCCCCTGCACACTTCATAATTTTGACCCCATGTTTTCTATTCCAGTCCATCTGACTTCTGTGTGGACTGTTTGGTTGAGATCCCTTTAGCGGTCTTGGACAAATCGCTGGTAAAAAAATAGTACATTTTGCAACAGCATAAGTCGAGTTGCTCTGATTGCGAGGTAAGACGGACACGCCACGTGCAGTGCAATGCACGCACATCCCATACCACATACAGAATCTGGCATGATTTTTACCGCATGAAGCAGGTATACTAGCGCAGTCTTGGGGATCGTAATTCTGTCCGTCCGTCTGCCTGTCACACACGTGCTTTGTGACGAAAGCAAAGAACATACTGCCGATATGTTGATATAATCACTCATGTTTTCTGAACCAACAGAGGTGGGTGAGCGATGTCCCCTTCCATCTTAAATGCTGACTTCAACGAATATCTGTTTATAACGTATGAACCTTAAGAGATAGAGAAAAATAGTTCAATTATTGCGAATAGCGAGCTGACCATGCGCTTTCAAGCGAGCTATAGATGAAGTGCATACGGTACCCCTAACCCCCCAAAGGGTGGCTCAAAAAGTGAATTTGTCATTTTTGTGAACAAAATTCCAGTTCAATCGAATAAAGTCTGCTGCAAATTTCTTTGTATGAAAACTTCCAGCAGCAAAGTTGTAGTAGAACCATTCCCATATATCCAACGGTGTACAGATATTGGCGGTAAACATAATCTTTCAACCTAATATTTAGCTCCAAAGTGACCCACCCCCCTTCAACAAAAGCCAATTTTGACGTATTAGTGCCTCAGTCGTAAGAGCTAGCAAAAATAATTATAAAATGTGCTATTATAACCTGCAGGAAGTCGACTATGAGCTTTCTAATCAGCTAAAGATGAACTGTATACGTTACCCCAAGCCCCCTCCCCAAAGGGTGGCTCAGAAACGATAATTTGCTGTTTTACCAGTAAAACTAATATTCTCTGGATGAAACTCTGCTTACAGTTTATTCACATTAAAACTTTCATATAAAGCGCTTATATTGCTCCTGATGCCCCCATAGGGTGGCCCAAAAATGCAATTTTGTGCATGGTTTTGCGAATAACACTGGACATTAACCGATAACGTATCGAGCTTCGCACGGTCTCTCTGCCATCTAGCTCAGCTACTGTTTTTCTTCAGTTTGTATTTCTTCATTTATGGTCTAATTCATTATGTTGCTTTCAAGTATACTAAGTTGATTTTTCTACATCGGGTGAACTCAACCTTCCTCCAGTAGGCGTAATGGTAATCGTACGGGTAAATTGTAGGTACGGATATAGGGGGTCGGGTTGGGTACGAGTAAAAAATTTTGGCGCAGGTCGAGCATGGGTACGGATGACATTATCGGCTACGGGTATGGGTCGGGTAGCAAAAATTATCAACCCACACACCCCTAGTATGCACACTTGGGGCTGAGATATTGAGGTTTTTACAGTTCTGCAGAATACATGGGGACCCAGTGTGAGGGTGTGTTCACAATGACACGAATACGAGTGCAAGTCCGAGTCCACCGGGTTATGAATTCATGATTAACAAGTACAAGTCAAACTCGTACGAGTGGTGTTCACTGTCACACGTACAAGTCCATTAACTCGTAAATCCGTCGCCATTTTTGTTTATTTGTGCAAAAACATTCTTTTAAGTATTTGAGTTATTGCGCTGAAAAAGTGGACTGAGTATTTAATTTATTGAAGTGTATGCATTAATAATGCAGTGTTGGTGTAATATTACTCCCAAGGCAGCGAAACGGCTATAGATCGGGTGCAACTGCCCCGTAGCTTACAAGGATTTATCTTTACTGTTTAAAATACACAAACTTTGGTCACCTGATTCTCAGGTAAATTATTACGAATGTTCCCACCAGGTTTCAGGTTTTGACGCTAAAATTCACCAAATTCACCGTTTTTGTGTATCTGCCTGTACGAGTTTTTAAAAACATGACCCGTACAAACACGGCTCGTATGAGTTGAAGTCACGGGCAACTTGGACTCGTACACAACTCATAAGAATGTGAACAGCTGTCATTGGATTGCATTGGATTTATTGTTTCCATAAACTCGTGTACGAGTACCCGGACTCATACTTATGTCAATGTGAACACACCCTAAGCTTGGGACGTACTTGCCAAGACACAAGCACAATGACAACATCATTATGACAAAATTACCTGTAGGACCGACTATGATTAAATTCAGATATACACTGTACCATCACACCAAAATATCTAAATAAAGACTGCCTCGACAGTCAAAAATAAGCATTCAAATGCTAATACAATGACGCAACTAGTGCTCAGAATAAGGATATCTTAAAACTTAATGGACAGTAATACAAGTATTACCAGTGTGCGTGGTGTCATAGTATGCATTGGCATCTGAGTTGGCTTTCCCACAAGACGACGATAGCAACGAGACTGCCAGCGTTTGGCTCTTTCTACAGCTCTCTGTGCCATCCTTTTCTGTGGTGTTGACGTGAATGCAAACAATGACGGCACGTAGTCGACATCGTTTTTGTTGAAATGCTCTGGTTTGCCTGGAAACAAGTGAAAAGACAAACAATAATGTCACTTTTTACTCGTATTTTTGTAAGTCACAAGAAAACATTAACAGCTATTTTTTAATTATCCTACGGTATTCCTCTATGTTCATATATTTTCCTACAATATCCTGCAGTATCTTATGGCATCATGCAGTATCCAATAATTGAATAAACCCAAACCCTTAACCATAACCCTATCTCTAGCTACCTAATCCTAACTCAGTACCGTGTAGATATTATGACATTTAGGCAGTGTGATGTAATTCTCTAACAAAAATGATAAAATGTGGGCATACGTGGATGCGGTTTCGGCAACAGGTAACTTTCACAGTAAAAGTGCATGCGTACTGCACTCATCAGTGCCTTCGCAGTTTGTATTTAACTTAGGGCACTTAAAATATTTTTAATGTAATGCATTATCTGTACATCATGGTGCTAAGGCAGATATTATATACACAATGTTGTGCATATAATATACACATTGCATTCTACACACTGTTTTATTATATACGCTACCGAGAATTAATCCGGACCCTAAACCTACCCTACCCGTAAGGTGTTAGCCTCACTATCGTTATCACTACCGTTCGGCTAGTTTGAAGATCCTGGGACGGTGCATAAAAACATAAAACAACTGAATAGGGTTAGTATTCGGCTTAGTGCCATCTAGCGATTTAGTTTTGTAAAGTACCGTCCTATCATCTTCAAGTGTCCCAAAATTTCAGCCACGCCCCTGTTACAATGATGTATTATGACGCCCACTGCGGCCTCGTTGTAGTTTAACGGTCGGTACCCACTGATTTGCATTACAGCCCTACCCTGTTTAACCACACAAATACAGAATCGACAAACCTTTCACAAAATGTGCACAACATATCCGACTGTGCTCTGTTGCCACGAATCCAACCCGTCGTAGTGCAGCTGCCCACTGCGACCGCCGTACAGGATCTCGAGGAAACCTGTAGAATTTCACGTTGGCCTTCGTTTTTGTGTCCCTATTTCTACAGTTCCACGCGCAACAGTGGGCAGGCATCGTCGACAACTTGTTACTTATACGTGATTATCCCGGATTCAGTCAAAAAACAGCCATTCGAAACTTACAACACTCGCCCAACAAGATGGCGGCATCAAAGAATATTAAAAAATCTAATTACGTCATCGCACCCCATGTATACAGGACCGTTAGCTCGCTATTTGCGAGAACGCCTTGCCCGCCCGCGCGGGTCATAGACATCATGAATATTCATGATGTCTATGAC
>Ga0209365_1000240_pt1 | contig 10245 bp, 7 predicted proteins | sample WorMetimpBELIZE2_FD_187389 | JGI IMG/M metagenome (GOLD analysis project Ga0209365, IMG submission 187389) | Marine gutless worms symbiont microbial communities from Max Planck institute for Marine Microbiology, Germany - Olavius imperfectus... | ecosystem: Host-associated > Annelida > Digestive...
TTGACCCTCAATTTCTTAACAAATTTATGATTTTTAAAATACTACTGGTAGTAAAGATCCTAGGGGTTAAAACAAAGTTAAAAATTCATGATGATATATACTATGATCATGTGATAAGATTAACAATCAGTTATCAGCAGTTGGCTGTACCAGGCTAACAATATTCAACAATGGAACGTTGTGTTTTTCCATTGCTGGCTCTATGGTCTGGAACTTTCTGCCAGGTTATCTCCGACAAAGGTGATGGTAATGTTAACACCACTGACCATATAAAAACATTCTACATGTCAGGTCAAATAAGTACCAGGAATGTTGAAGTCTCGAGACCGGTTTTGGTCCCAATTTTTGATGGTCTTGGTCTCGGTCATGAGAGATGTGGCCTCAGGTCTCGGTCTCAAAGATTCTGGTGTCAGTCTGGAGGGTTGTGGTCTTGGTCAGATGTATTGAGATCAAACGGGCACCGTTGCAGGAAATGCAAGCAGTTTCTATTGCGATAGCATCAGTTCACTGAATTGCATGTTCACAATTTTTGATATCACAGTCCAAGTCGTTCATGTATACAGAGAACAGTATAGGATTTAGTACCAGGATTAATGACTCTTATTGGACAGGTTAAACATCTGTGTATGTACCCTGTCACCCGGGTCAACTCAACCTGGCCATCCCTCTGTGGCATGTTGAGTACCAACTTAGCTGGAAAGTACACAGGCACACCATGTGATAGAACATGGTCTTACAGCTTCAGATGGTGCCTGACTGACGATTACAGAAGTGGTGATTAGCACCACCTTGTGGCTCGCGAATGACTTGACTTATTTCATCCGAGATCCTGAACTCTCCAACAGTTTCAGATGTGGACTGAAAAGTGTAGTTTTTGGTTTACTAGTGCACACAGTGGAGTTTCTTATGACACATTCTGTGATTCACAACTAACAACTTACACTGACATAGAGCCTAGAATATTTGCTGCACAGACAAAAATTATAAACACACTTTTTGACAGTGCCCTAGGTGGATCAGTAGTGCAGTGGTTAGGACATCACATTTGTGACTTTCCGTTGCGGATTCAAATCACAGTCATGATACTTGGTTATTTCTGAGACACGTGACCGTCTTTGGTGGGTAAACTACCTTGGAATGTACCACAACCTAGGTCAACTCAGCCTTGCATCCCTCCTGGGTCGCTAAATCGAGTACCAGCTTTACCATATGGTAAAGGTGGGAAAGTCGCCACTGCCGGGTGATTGCATATGGCAATTGATTTCCCATAGTGGTGAGGTGACTTCACGAATTGCTATATTCATACCTTTATCTTAAGCCGTAAAGTTGGTAAATTTTTATAGCAAACATTCTCTTGTTAGTAAGCAGTGACAACTGACCTCAATACCACGTTCTCGTCGTAGCTCCTCGGCATTCAGTGCAGAGCAGTTGACAGTGTGATAACAGAGTTCTGTGGCAGCAGTCAACAGTGGAGCTGACTTTGAGAACAATGTTTCATCTTGAGTCTCCATTGTTATGGTCTTTATCAGCATCGGATAGCCAGCGTACTTGTATGGCTCCAACACTACGGACAGACACATACAAATGAATGAATAATGTTAGCAGTCATTCGGAAAAAAGTAAAGTTCTCAAATACTCGTTACAAGCGTTGGGCCTAGAGCTGATCCCGGTGTAGTCAGCCCTCAGGTAACGTTTTAAGTCATTCCCAGCGGTAGGCTGCCATTACTTTCCACCAGGCCTGTGGTCACCTTCGCAGCCAATGAATGTCACCGTCCTTCAATCAGTACCAAGTTATACTGCTTGGTTACAGAGGCACATAGCTGTGAACAACTTGCCCAAGGTTGTTACGCAGCTTTGTCCTGATGGGAATTGAACCAACAACCTATTGATCGCAAGTCCAACGCCTTACTCCATCCATCCATCCATCCATTCAATCAATCACTCATTCATTATTCATTCATTCTTGCTATCACTCAGTAACTATTTGGTAGGTATATTCTTGACGGTATTCTACAACATTAAAGTAGGTGTAGAAATACGCATGACTTCGAGTTCTTCATAGTCGGTGGCCAGAATGAACAAACGTACGTTGTTGTTAATATTATTGTCCAGAAAGAAACACACAAAGACCAGATCAAATATACAAGACGACAGCTGACTGACCATCTCTGTATCTGCTGAACAAGATGCTCTGTGCCTTGAGAATCAACACAATGTTCTGAGGGTTTGGACCTTCAGTGATCTTAGCCCGACTGCACACAAACTCATACGCCTTGTTCACGTTCTCAAACAGTTCCTGCAAACACACCTCACCACGTCACTGACAAAATGAACAGATAGCAATAGTAGTAGTGTCATATTCCTTCCATGTGCACTAATATAACTTAATGGTTTTCAGAGTTTCTTCTTCATTCTGTCACAACAACAGTAATTCTCTTCCAGCAAACGTAATTTTTGTCGCGGAAATTCAGTATAGAATAAAAATTCGAATATAATACGGACAATTTTTACCAACAATAGAGGTTCGATAGCTGGGGTGCGTATAATACATGTAAACTAAAAAACGCATAATTTTCCAAAACAGTTTCATTGCATAAATATCTATAGCCGTCCATATCTAAACGATTCGTCTCACCGAACAGTCATTACAATACAAAGTACAGTTTTACTACACATATTAATAGTATTTTTCATCCTTCTTTTTCTTCGAACAGCGTTGTGGCTCACAATGACAGATCTGCATTAACACCGGAATTGACCGAGTAGCCTACGTCAGTCATATTCATCTGTGTGACTGGCGCCATTCGGTAAGTTCTGGCAGTTAGGCCTACCGATAAGCTAGCTAGGCGGGAAATACTGGAAGGCCTATTGTTTTGTTTACAAACACAATAAACATTAACTTAATCGAAGTGAAATGTAACCAATTCCATAAAAAGTTTGTATCGCGTGGTGCAGAACAGGTGCGTATTATACAGCTAAACTAATATTTTCCCACGATTTTCCCATCCAAGTTTGGGGTGCATGTTATAAGAGTGTGCGTATTATATTAGAATTTTTACGGTAGTTTTGTTGCATGATAATTCACTCGCCACTGCTATGCAGGATCTGAAACTAAAATGAAAACAGCATGAAAGTGAAACTCAATTGTTTGCAAATATAAACATGCAACAACATGGAAAATACAGCTACGAAAATAACATTATAACTATATGAGTGTGCAAAATTACGGCAGTGTGATGCTACATTTTGTTAACATCTTTTAGATAGGTTGATTACGAGCTGGCTTCCTGTTTCTGTCAGCCCCAAGTCAAGGGACGACAAATCGTCAATTAATCTTTCATATCCAGGCAGAACAAAGCAACCCGCCAGTCATCCAGGGGACGAATTTTCAAAACATCTTAAGAGAATCTTACGACAACCTAGGAATTTTGTACAATGTACAATGATCTGAAAGATAAATTTATCACGATAATGCTAATTTTCTAAAAAATCTTATGAACAGTCATAACATTGTAAACATGACAAAATGTAATAATGTAAACATAAAATGTCATTTATTTACGTCATCTCGCGAAATTATCATCAAGTATGTAGTGCTGTGTAATTAGATGACTTAACAGATAAGGAAATTATCAACACTAGACGTTTTTAACTTTATGACTTGAGATAAACTTAAAACACATTTACGACGAACTTATGATAATCCTAAGATAATCTTAAAATTTCTTGAAAATCGGGCCCCAGGGTTGCTTGAATAGAACTTGGTATAACTAAAACCAGACGACACTGTTCAGGACACAATCAAACACTGCAGCAACTGACAATCGACTCACCCTTCCATCAGGGTTCTTATCCGGATGATACTTCTGTGCCAGACGGAAGTACGCCTTGCGCACTTGAGCCTCGTCATGTCTACAACAGATTAAAATCTCGTGTTTGGACACAGAATACTAAGACATTTAGTATCACATCAAACACAATACAGAACTATGAGGGTCATTCGACAAATAAGTTAGAAAACAGCGTCATTCTGATAGTTTTCAGAATATAAACGAAAAATCCGAAACATACATTTTGTAGGGAATTTAATTTTGAGTACCTGCTGCGAGTTTTATTAAATGACGTCACTGTGACGTCATTTATAAACATTAAATATGGTGACGCTGCCATTGAAAATTTCTCGATGCTGGTCTACATTATTCTTGCAAAATGTGGGCTGGAGAGGCATAGATTTTATATTTGATTATTTAAAGACATCAGCAGTTCTGTTTAGTGCATCACTACACCAGCAACTGTGATGGGAACTGCTGTATGACGCCATTTAGAGTACAAAAATGGAGTCCAACCAACTGCAGACCAAAATTGCAGGCGCCATAGCTGCCACTGCTTCCTCATAAAAACGGCACAGTGAATACGCAGACAGGTTTAGCCAGCAGCTGCTAGTGTGGCATGATGGTATAAACATCAGGATGTTGGACTTTCAGGCAAGAGGTTTAGTTCTACATGCAGCTGTTTCAGATAATGTAAAGACTGAGCGAGTCTGTTTTGAGTGACTGACTGGAGAAGGTTATTGATAACTGATGATATTCCTGTCATCAACCAGTGCTTTATACACACATCAACTATTCACTTCACAATCACCACCAACTGCTGACTGAGAAGTCTCCGACGTGGGACGCTATCCATTCTATCATCGCCCGTCTACAATATTAGATAAATGTTATCTTCTGATATTGACTGTCATACTGACTAACTTCACTTTCTGGATCAGTTTTTGCTGAGATTTGCCTGGTGACTTATTTTAGATTCAGTGCGCTTTACAAATGTACCTACTTACTTACTAACTAATCATGTTATCAGAGATGTACTTCTGGCATTTAGTTCATAATATGTTCACTATGGATGTATTCATTTCCTCATTAGCTGATATTTTGTTATCTGAAATAAATACAACTGACAATAACTGAAAAATCACAGACCTTCCAACTCCAGACGGCAGCTCCAAGGTCTCATATGCTTCACTGATTGACATCGTCGGCGGTTTCTTTTCCACCTCAGATTTCCATGCATCCAGGATGTCTTTGAGCAGTCGGATCTGAAACCCACAGAAGACACTGTCAATCACGAATGTGGAATGTGCAGAGTGCATGATCGTAATGCCATTGATATGTATTATGCACAGTGACATAGCGGTAAGGCACTAAACTTGTGATCAATGGGTCGTGGGTTTAACTCCCATCAAGACAAAGCTGCGTAACAACCTTGGGTAAGTTGTTCACACCTATGTGCCCGTCACCAAGCAGTATTACTTAGTACTGGACAAAGGATGTAATCTCCCCCAGTAGGGTCTGGGACAGAGCCTCAGCCAAAATTGAATTCGGTGCATGTTAGATGCATGACATTTGGTGGCAACAATTTTAGTTATATTCCTAAGACTACCTCTATCGGACAACCCATTAGGGAAAAATTCCTGGAGTGGGTGAGTGATTTGCTAGAGTGGATGGGTTTTTGCCCACCTAGTTTATATGTGAAAGTTGCTCTGATGCCACACATTCTCGTACCTTTGTTTTTACTTTCCCCACAACTGTAAGCAGCATAATGTTTGGGAGACTAAGTACTGGTGCCGTGAAGCTAAATAGCAAACACAACAGGAGGTAAATCTCCTGCCTCAGCAGCTGGTAGTGCTGGTGATGTGCATAGACAGATGAGCGTATTTGTACAGTGTCTATAAATTCAATACAGTCACTATGCCCTTCAGTCGCCAAATAGATGGCATTGTCTAAGGAGCTGATGGACAGTCCCGGCCGCTGTAGTCCGGGTGGAAAGTCATTCCATTCCACAGTCGAGGCTGAGAAACTATTATTGCCAAGTTTATTATGTGTTTGTGGCACAAACAGCTTCTGTATAAAGCACTGGTTGATAACAGGAAGAGCATCAGACATCATAAGCGTTCTCTGATATCATGTTTAGTTATTATGAGATTATTAATCAATACGTTAACTGTTAAAGACGTTTACATAAGTATGATGTTGTCAAACATTACAAGTCACAGAAGACAGTGGCAAATCTGACCGGGTCTTTGATTGGCCAGTCCGGGAACCGAGTGCTATCACAGAGATGACGCAGATAATAGATGTTACAGAACAATTCGTTCTCCAGCTGCGGAAACACAATCACTGGGATTGGACAATACTGGTAGAGAGCTCTCGTGTTGCTCTGAAGACGTGGAGTGAAGTCTCCGACGTGTGACGCTATCCGTTCTATCATCGCCCGCCTACAACATTAGATAAATGTCATCTTCTAACGATGACTGTCACATTGACTGAGTTCACTTTCTGCATCAGTCTTCTGCTGAGACTAAAGATCGATACCAAACATTAATCTGATAGCTAGTCTTTCGTCTGAGTCCATAGTAAGGTAAAGCTGAGCAAAAACTGTATAACAGAAACTTCACCTGTCAATCACTGAGATACATGCAACATTGCTGCTACTGCAGTTGTTCCTAGCATCGCCTTGTTTGTTGTTATACATGTGAAAAGATTAAGTCTTTTTCTGCTCATGAAAACTGAAGCTCCAAGAGGTCAGCCTATCTGTTGAATGTAAAGTCAACAGGACTAAAGGTGCATTCACATATCGCACGTCAACGTGCGTCATAAACGCCACATTATGCAGTGCATCAACGTGCGTTGCAACGTGCTTTGACGCACGGCACGATGCGGCGTTACCAGAAGGTGTAAAACATATTCATGCAACTCATGTCGCTTCATGTGTGATTAGAACAGTATCGCATGTGAACATGTGTAAATGTGAACGTGCCTTAAGACTGTTGAGTTCAGTCTGCAATGTGCCAGGTTATATGATACACGAGAAGCATTTAACAACATTAATAGCAGTGAAACAGATGATAAAAAAGTCAACATGCAGTGCCGACCTCATCTCTCGGTTCCATATTGCCTCTGGAGTGTCAAACTCTCCGAGGAAGATCTCGGCAAACTTCTCCGGCTCATAGTTCTCCAGGTAGCAGACCATGGCTTCTGGCAGCATGTGACCGAGGACACTTCTGATCATTATGTCTGATGACTTGTTCTGCAATCATAACACACACATCACCTGCCATGCAGCTTCACATGTCAGAACAACAACATTATTAGTCAGTAACCTGTCAGTACTGCTGCCAACGACTCAGAATGTAAGCCACTCACATACTGAACATAGTATAAATTAAAGATTAACAATACATACAGCATTAGTAGGTGTTGTAACTGCTGTTTAGACTTGCAAGGAATTAGAGGTGGTGGTGAGATATATTGATGAAGGCACAGTGATGTGTATAAAGCACAGGACGATAATATGAAGAACATCGGGCCTGTTTGGTTACCATGGTATAATTGCAAAAACAGGTCAGCCAACCCAGGATTTCATGGAATATGAATGTTTTACCCGGAGAACATATGACAAAGATTATTATTAGGGCTGCAAGACGATTAAAAATTTAAATCGTGATTAATCTCGCAATTAAAAATTTTAATCTTAGTTAATCTTGAAATTAATCGCAAAAAACAGACAATGTATATCAATTACCAACCACAGCACGTGTCATTTCGCTCAAGAGAAAAACAATCATATCTCAAACGGTCTGTGCAGTTACGCTCTAGTCTACAGTTATTACAGGTCCAGCCAGTTGTTTAGGCACACAAGTTTGTTAACCTTAGCTGGAGAGAGAGCAGCACGGGTCTTGTTAACGATAAGTCCAGACAGTTACAGCTGTGACGCTGCACCTGCGATTAAAAATTAATTGCGATTAAAAAATTTAATCAAGATTAATAGATTAACGTGTTAATCTCGTGTTAACTGCGATCAGTCTGCAGCCGTATTAATTTTATTATTTATTCGTACACTTAGTACAGCAGTACAAAATACAATGAAAATGAAAATGTGAAAATGTACAATGAAAAGCTCTTGACATATAGGACTAAGACTGAACAATACAGTACAATAAAAATGGTACTGTTTCGCCAGATATAAAATCATATCGCACATCTTCTCAAAACAGACCATTTCTTGTAACTTTAGTTGTGAAATTTATTAGAAATGTATAGTGAGCTGAGTACCATCTGCTCTAGTTGCCGAAATATCTCCTTCTTGTTTTATCTCTGTAATAAATTGTTCAAAGACTTACTGGTTAGTGAGCATTAGGTGTTGTGTATCTTTGCCAAATATTATCGATGTCGGTTCAGAGTTGTGGGAGTTGATTATAAATGTATCAGTGAGACTTGTTTTTTATGACACAGTATACGACCCACAGGTTGTTTCGCGTGGCTCACGTTGGTCCGCACAGCTCAGCGGTAGAACGTCAGTCTCTGACCAGAGTTCTTTCGCCGTCATGCGCTCGACCTGTAACTGATGGGTGACCACTTATGTGGGTAAGCCGTCCGCTATAGGTCAACCAACCAGGCCAACTCAGCCTTTCATCCTCTCGGGGTCGATAAATGAGTAGTGGGCTGCAATTAGATGTCCGCCACCACATTCAGTGGAGGCGCCATCTGGTGAACGCTACGAGGTAAAGGCAGGCATGGTGTTGTTTGCAGGTTAAAAGCTGTGTGATCCATGCCTGAGCGCTTTAAGGTGGTTTGTACCATGCAAGGCGCTATACAAGTGCTCTGATTTACCTTTTTACCTTTTACCATTGCTTAATTACAACTAGCCTTGCAGTGACCATTGTTGGACAGACATTGTGGCTAGAACTGATAAAATGCATTGAATATGTCGATTGCTTGATACTGTGCTGTGCTGGTCACAGGCAAATACACAGATTCAGACGTCGTTGTACGTGGCACAGACTGCAGACCCCGGCAAATCTACATCTCGGGTCAGACATTGTTTAAGTACTTTACTGGACGACAGTTTGAGTTTGTAGCAGCCACAAATGATTGGTTACTGCGACATACTCAAGCCCATGACACACGACAGATAAAAATCGGCAGATATTGTCGGCCAACAAACGTCGGCCGATTTTTTCCTGTCACACGGTCGATTTTTCTCGGCCGATTTTGTCGTGTGCACGATGTTTACAAAATGACCGATTCGTCAGAGCATGAAGCGTTGACCACTCAGATTCAGTGATGCGTAACTGTTGATGTAATAACTGAAGTATTTAGTTTGAATTAGGAAGTAACCCACAATAAAAATTCTAAGTAGTTTATTAGTATTTAGTATTTTATAATTTTATTAGTGTACTCTTCAATATTTCTAACCAGTTCAGTCCGACTTTTAAACAAGAACACACGTCTTAGAATAGTATTTTGTGTGTGTAAAGGTCACATTTGTTTAATTTTATTCACAACTTTTGCGTGTAAATTTTGCAATTAGCCGTAGTTAATATAACTTATTAGTTTAGTATAATGTTTCGTTAATAGTACATGTAACATATTATGATGGAGAGTAATGTCTAAGAATGAACAATAAAAGTGCTGAGAAGAAGGGATTAATTAAACAGAACAGTTTGCAGTTTTGTAAGTTAGAAACGATACCAACCATGTACTCCACAGACTGTTCCACCACCCACCGCAGCATCACAACACTATAACCTTAGACCCCGCAGACACACACTTCAGCTACCTGAACACCATACTAGGTTGTTGGACTCCAACTTCTTCGTCAGAATGCTCTACAAAAACTGTTATTAGCACACAGAAAAACTCTGCGGTTTTTATCTATAGAATGTTACTGTTCTTGCTGCGCCAGTCAGCTAGATACTTTCAACTACATTCGTTTTTTTATTACTTATTATACATTTCTCATTTCGATTTTATGTACGACTCAGCTCTTGTCAATGTTTAATAAAGAACTACTTACTTAGAAGTTGAAAGGAATAAACTTGATTTAGGAACTTTTGGGCTTTGGAATTTTTCATGAAATAATCGAATACTTAGTGAATTTATTGTAAATCATTAAACTCTGTGTCTGCTGTATTTTCAAAGAAAACTAAAACGGTTTTGCTGTGTGTTTAGCCTGGAGTAGAGCTCTGTGTCAGTACAACTAACGGTAACTATGCTTTGAAGCTTTTGACAGTCTTAAAAAAAGGTAAAAGGTAAATCAGAGCACTTGTGTAGCGCCTTGATGGTACAAACCACTCTAAAGCGCTCAGGCATGGATCACACAGCTTTTAACCCGCAAAGAACACCATGCCTGCCTTTACCTCGTAAGCGTTCACCAGATGGCGCCTCCACTGAATGTCAATCAATC